>Ga0209084_1000449_pt1 | contig 38908 bp, 41 predicted proteins | sample C_130820_MF_Meta_FD_187309 | JGI IMG/M metagenome (GOLD analysis project Ga0209084, IMG submission 187309) | Freshwater microbial communities from Lake Croche, Canada to study carbon cycling - C_130820_MF_MetaG (SPAdes) (version 2) | ecosystem: Environmental > Aquatic > Freshwater > Lake... | reverse complement strand
CACGCCATGGTGTTTGAGCAAGCCACCCAGAAACACCGGCTGGTATTGCACCGCAAAGCTTAAGCCTTCTAGCGCGCGCGGTAACTCCACAAAAGCGAGGTAGGCATAGGGCGAGATGAAATCCAAATAAAAGCGGATATGTTTCAAGGCGCAGCCTCCAATCGTTGGGCAATGCGGGCCCAGACGGCCCGCTTGTCCTCATCCTCGCTGGTGGACCAGGCGCCAATTTCCTGCAGGGTGCGCAAGCAGCCGTAGCAATAGCCCGTGTTTGCATCAATTTTGCAGACTGAAATACAGGGCGAAGGCGGCGTATAGCGCGAGGCCAGGGCCTCGGGTACCCGGTCGGTGAGCAGTTTCTTGTACATCTGCATGGGGTCTAAGCGGGCGCGGTTGCGCGGGGGTCGTTCGGGGCGTGCGGGGGTGTCCATGGCTTGAAGGGAATTAATGGCGCTGCGCCAGCAGTGCGCGCGCAGCGCGCGAGCCGCTGGGCCGCTGAAGGTGATCGCTGATGAACTGGCCGGCCTCAATCAGCGCGTCCAGGTTGATGCCGGTATCAATGCCCATGCCGTGCAGCATATAGACCACATCTTCGGTAGCCACGTTGCCGGTGGCGCCTTTGGCAAACGGGCAGCCGCCCAGCCCGGCCACCGAGGTGTCAAATTGGTAAATGCCCAGCTCCAGCGCCGCCAGCGTATTGGCCAGCGCCTGCCCATAGGTGTCGTGAAAGTGGCCGGAGACTGCGCGCAGGTCAAAGTGCTGCAAAGCCCCCTCCAGGGCGGCCTGCACTTTGCGCGGCGTGCCCACGCCGATGGTGTCGGCCACACCCACGTGCTGCACGCCGATCGCGTGCATCAGGCCAGCCAGGTAAGCCACTTGGGCCGGGGCTACGTCGCCTTCATAAGGGCAGCCGACGGCGCAGGAAATGGCGCCGCGCACCGCGATACCTGCCGCCCGCGCAGCTTCCACCACCGGGGCGAAGCGCTCCATGCTTTGGGCAATCGAGCAATTGATGTTTTTCTGGCTAAAGGCCTCGCTGGCCGCGCCAAAGACCACGATCTCGTCGGGGCGGCTGGGTAGCGCTGCCTCCAGGCCTTGCATATTGGGCGTCAGCACCGAGTAGCGCACGCCGCTTTGGCGCTGCAGGCCGGCCATGACTTCGGCGTTATCAGCCATCTGGGGCACCCATTTGGGACTGACAAAGCTGGTCACCTCAATATTGCGCAGCCCCGCCGCTTGCAGGCGATGCACCAGGCCGATCTTGACGGCGGCACTGACTGGCTGCTTTTCGTTTTGCAGGCCGTCACGCGGACCGACGTCAATCAGTGTGACCGTGCTGGGAATCGTCATACAAAGCGGCGTGTAAATGAGAATGCGGCATTATCGGCGCCCGCCCCTCACTGGGGAGAAGGGCGTCTTAATAGCCCCGGCTTCTGTCTACCATGCCTTCGATCGGCAAGCCCGCTTCCAAGGCCCGGATCTTGCCGGCAATTTGCGCCACCGTCTCAGGCACCAGGGTGCGCCCGGCGATGTGGGGCGTCACCGTGACGCGCGGATGGCGCCAAAACGCGTGCTCGGGCGGCAAGGGCTCTGTGCGAAAGACATCGAGCGTCGCTCCAGCCAGGTGGCCGCTGTCGAGCAAGGTCAGTACATCTTCTTCCACCACATGGCGCCCGCGCGCCACATTGATCAGGTAGGCGCCGGGCAGCAGTTGCGTCAAAGTACTTCGGTTCAAAAGATTTTCTGTTTCAGGCGTCAGTGGCAAGAGATTGACCAAAACCCGCGTCTGCGCCAAAAAAGCGGGCAGTTGGGTAGCTCCAAACAGGCTCTTCATGCCGGCCACTTGCTTGGCGCTGCGGCTCCAAGCCAGCACCGGGAAATCCAGCGCCGCCACGGCGCGGGCGACCCGCTCGCCCAGAACGCCCATGCCCAAAATGCCCACCGGATAGTGCCCGCGCTCCAGTGGCACTGGCTCGTGCCACTGGCCGGCGCGGGCTTGCGCCTCGAACACATCAAACTGACGGGTGTGGCGAATCAGGGCGTGGCAAACATATTCGGCCATTTGCACGCCCATGCCCGCGTCGTTCAGGCGCACGATGGGCAGTTGCGCTGCGATCTTCCGTTTGAGCAAAGCGTCTACACCAGCGCCCATATTGAACACCGCTTTGAGCTGCGTTTGCTCGTCAAAAAACTGCTGCGGCGGCGCCCAGACGATGGCGTAGTCGGCCGGCTGTGCTCCGCTGCTCCAGGCCTCAAGCTGGGCTTGCGGGAGCTCCTTACGCAAAGCCTCAAACCAGGGCAGCGGGTCGGTGCGGGCGCAAAAACTGATGCGCAGTGGGCCCTGTGTCAGTTGCATAGGACGGGCGGCTGGCATCGTTTAGGCGACCACGCTGGGCGAAGCCATGCGCAGCAACTCAGCGCCCTCGGTGATTTGGTCGCCCACCGCAAAGAGCAGCTCTTGCACCTGACCGTGCGCAGGAGCGCAGATTTGGTGCTCCATCTTCATGGCTTCCATCACCGCGAGCACCTGGCCTTGGCGCACCGTATCGCCCACTTTCACTGCAAAGGACAGCAGCTTGCCCGGCATGGGCGCACTAAGGCGGCCGGTTTCGGCCGGCGCCACGGCGGCGTGTGCCAGCCGGTCTAGCGCCTCGAACTGGCACGCGCCTTGCGCTGCAAACACATGCACTTGCGCGCCGTCGGTATACACCTGCAGGCGCTGGCGCTGGCCGCACCAGTCGACCTGCACGCTGCCGTCGGCCTGCGCGGCGTAGGCAAAGGGGCCTGCCATGTCGGGGGCGTCTGCCGCACCCGTGCAGGCGAGCTGGCCACCGCCATGTCCTTCGCCTTGCCAATGCAAAGCCAGGGACTGCGCGCCCGCTTGCAGGTCAAAGCGTCGGGCGGGCCGTCCGTGCGAATGCCAGGCGTCAGCAGCGCTCCAGGGGTCGGTCCAGCCCGAGGCATCGACGGGGCGCGCTTGCGCCTGGGCGAGCAAGCTGTGCGCGACCCAGGCCGCGCCGGCCCAGGCCAGGCTGAGCTTGTGCTGACCAAAGAGTTGCGCTGCCTCGCGGTTGATGAGGCTGGTGTCCAGCCGGGCTTGCGCAAATGAACCGCTGGTCACCACATGGCGCAAAAACTGCACATTGGTCTTCAGGCCCACGATATGCGTCTGCGCCAGCGCCGCATCCAGGCGTTCCAAGGCCTGTTCGCGGGTGGCGCCGTGCACGATGAGTTTGGCCACCATGGAGTCGTAAAAAGGGCTGATGACGTCTCCCTGGCGCACGCCAGCGTCCACGCGCACCGGAGCGCGTTCAAAGCCGCTGTGCGCGGGCAAGGCGAATATCGCCAGACGGCCGGTGGCGGGCAAAAAGTCCTGGTCGGGGTTCTCGGCGCAAATGCGCGCCTCGATGGCGTGCCCGCTGATGCGCAAGTCTTGTTGGCGCAACGGCAGCGGTTCGCCGCTGGCCACGCGCAGCTGCCATTCCACCAGGTCCAGGCCGGTAATCGCTTCCGTAACAGGATGCTCCACCTGCAAGCGCGTGTTCATTTCCATAAAGAAAAACTGCATGGACTCGGGCTGGTCGTAGCCGCTTTGCTCGACGATGAATTCCACCGTGCCCGCACCGACATAGTTCACCGCCCGCGCTGCGGCCACAGCGGCGGCGCCCATGCGCTGGCGCAGGTCTTCGGTCATGCCCGGGGCGGGCGCTTCTTCCAGCACTTTTTGATGCCGCCGCTGCACCGAGCAGTCGCGTTCAAACAAATAGACGCAGTTGCCATGCGTATCGGCAAATACTTGGATCTCGATGTGGCGCGGGCGTTGTACATATTTCTCCACCAACACATCGTCATTGCCGAAGCTGTTTTTGGCTTCCCGCTGGCACGAGGCCAGTGCGGCCGCGAAGTCGGCCGCCTTCTCCACCACCCGCATGCCTTTGCCGCCACCGCCTGCGCTGGCCTTGATCAGCACCGGGTAGCCTATGCTATCAGCCGCTGCTTGCAATACGTGCGGGTTTTGGTCCGCGCCGTGGTAGCCGGGCACCAAGGCTACGCCGGATCGCTCCATCAATTGCTTGGACGCAGCTTTCAGGCCCATGGCCTCAATGGCCGACGCGGGTGGCCCTATGAACACCAAACCGGCATCTGTACAGGCCTGGGCAAAATCGGTGTTCTCGCTTAAAAAACCATAGCCGGGGTGCACGGCTTGCGCGCCGGTGGCCTGCGCTGCCGCGATGATTTTTTCCCAGCGCAAATAGCTGTCCCGCGCCGCGCTGCCCCCGATATGCACGGCCTCATCACAGGCTTGTACATGCTTGGCGGTGGCATCCGCATCCGAATACACCGCCACCGTGCGAATACCCATGCGCCGCGCCGTAGCGGCTATTCGGCAGGCGATTTCGCCTCGGTTGGCAATGAGGATTTTTTTGAACATGGGTGTACTTAGGCCTTGGGTTGGTTTTCTGCTTGCAACATGTAAACCATGTCGAGTTCGGGCGCTGGCTGCCCCCTGGCGGTCAAGGCGGCGGTGATTTGTCTACGCTGGTGTGTGCTGTGGTTGAACACATGCGCCAGCGTCGCAGCAAAGGGTAAGGAGTGCAAGAAAATCTGCGTGGCCCAGGCGTTGTAGCGCGCCAGCGCCTGAAAATGTTGTACGGAGTCCATCGCCGGTATACCCTAGTGCGGCACGACCTGCAGCCCGCGCAAGGCGGCCATCACATCGAAATCGGCATCGCGGTGCAACAACATGTGCCCATGCGCAATGCAATAACTTGCCAGCAACACATCGATCGGGCTGCGCACCGTGTAGCCCTGTGTGCGCAGGGCGCTGTAGTGTTCGGCTGCACGCAGCGCGTTATCTAGGCCGCCAATTTCAAGGACATCCAAGGCCAACAAAAGGTCACGGCTACGCCGCTGCGCTTTGGGCGAGGCGAAACCGCGCATCACCTCAAAAACCACCAGATCGGCCACCGCCAGGTCGACCGTGGCATCGCCGCCTCGCAACCACGCGGCGAGTTGCTCCACCGGCCGATTGCTACTGCCGCGAAAGTAATCAATCCATACGCTGGAATCGACCAGGATCACTTGGCGCGGCCTCGCTTGGCAGGCCTGGCCTTGACTGCGTGCGCCGCTTCGGCCTTAGGTACGAACTCATGCGCTTGTGGCGCATAGGGCGCGGCGGCAAACTCATTGACCTGTAAGTCCTGCTGCGCGCGCCACTGGACCCAAGCTTCGTCCGAGTCATCCCAATGCAGCGTGCCACGTGCCGCCAACAAAGCGTCATACGCCTTGCGGCGCTTGATCATGCGCAAGCCTTCTTCCACGGCTTCGCGCTTGGTCTTGAAATTACCAGTAGACATGGCCGCTTCCATGAGCTTGTCGTCAATGTCGATATTGGTTCGCATGGTGAAGATTTAGCGATGTGTATAAAAATAAAAAATCATACACATAAACGATGCTGCCAGCAAGCCATTTATGGCTTGTACACCACATCATCCCCTACCGCGTACAGCTTGCAGGTATTGCCAGTGCGCTGGCAAAAGCCCAAGGCCCGGCCCGCGGCATAGTCGCCTCGTGCGTAGCCAAAACCGCCTTTGCTGCTCACTGCAAAGGCGCGCGGCAAGGGCATCTCCAAAAACTTGGCATAAGCCGCTTTGCCTGCTGCGCCCACGGGCACCACGCCAGCGTTATCAATCGTGGCGAAACCACTTGCAGTCGGTATCTGCACGATAGCTGGCGTGTCAAACCCCAGGTTTTGCAAAAACTGATCGACCACCGGCAACCAGCGATCCAAGTCCAGATTGATGCCGCCATGCCCGTCCTCGCCCACCGCATCAAACCCGGCAAACTGCGCTTGACCGCCACCGTCCTGCCAGGCCTGGTGCCACAGCTTGGGGATATTCGAGCCCCAGAACTTATCATTCTCCCAATACATCCAGACCATGGGTACCTTGGCATTTTTGGCAATACTCCCCCAGTACTGTGTGGTGGCCGAAGGATTGCAGGGCTTGCCCGGATTGTTGTCCGGGTTGCCGCCCGTACCACCCGAAAAGTTGATGCCGCCTACCAAGCCTTCAGGCGCACGGCCCACCGTGGCGACCGAGGTCAGCCCACCCACCGACACCCCGCCCACTAGCCAGCGCGAGGTATCTACGTAAGGTAAAGAACGTGCAAATGCAACTGTGGCCAGTACTTCGTCTGAAGCCGCAATGGACATCGGTTCGATGCTGCGGCATCCGCTATATTCCGGGTCAAAACCGCCATAGGTCTCCCAATAGCCGATGCGGTTGGGCACCATCACCACAAAGCCTTTGGCCACCAGGTAGCGCGCTAGGGACTCCGGGCGGTAGCGCCCTTGTTGGGCGCGTTTGGCCTCGACGGCTCGCCCATGGTTGAAAACAAACAGTGGAAAGGGGCCATCGCCCTGCGGACGGTACACCGTGACCGGCACCGGTTTGGTCTCTTGCCTGCCGAACATGTCTTTGACCGTGGCTTCGAAACGCAGCACTTCTTCGCGCAGATCCTGCGCCAAGACCTCGGCCACCGGTTTGCTTGCAGCCTCCTGGCCCTTTACCGGCAGGGCCAGCAGATACAGCGCTGTTGCCAGCGCTAAAAGCAATTTATGCATTTTTATTCCCCCTGCGATGCCAATTACATCCTGAACACTCCAAATTTCGTATCAGGCACCGGCGCATTCATCGCTGCCGATAAACCAAGCGCCAGCACGCGTCGGGTGTCGGCCGGGTCGATGATGCCGTCGTCCCACAAGCGCGCGCTGGCGTAATAAGGGTGGCCTTGCACCTCGTACTGCGCTTTGATGGGCGCCTTGAAGGCCTCCTCTTCCTCGGTGCTCCATTGCCCACCTTTGGCCTCGATGCCGTCGCGCCGCACCGTGGCCAGCACGCTGGCAGCCTGCTCGCCGCCCATGACGCTGATGCGCGCGTTGGGCCACATCCACAAAAAGCGCGGGCTGTAGGCGCGTCCGCACATACCGTAATTACCCGCGCCAAAACTGCCGCCAATAATGATGGTGAACTTGGGCACCCCTGCCGTCGCTACGGCGGTCACCATCTTGGCGCCGTTGCGCGCAATGCCCTCGTTTTCATATTTGCGCCCGACCATAAAGCCGGTGATGTTTTGCAAAAACACCAGGGGGATCTTGCGCTGGCAGCACAGCTTAATAAAGTGCGCCCCCTTTAAAGCCGACTCGCTGAACAAAATGCCGTTGTTGGCAATGATGCCCACCGCCATCCCTTCGATGTGCGCAAAGCCGCAGACCAGCGTGGCGCCAAAACGGGGCTTGAACTCGTGCAACTCCGAGCCGTCCACGATGCGGGCAATGATTTCGCGCACATCAAAAGGCTTGCGCGTGTCGGCGGGGATGACGCCGTACAGTTCCTCGGCGGCAAACAAAGGCGCGCGCGGGGCGATCAAGGCGGCTTGCGGCTGTTTTTGCTTGTGCAAATGCGCCACCGCCTCGCGCGCCAAGGCCAGCGCATGCAAATCGTTTTGCGCCAGATGGTCGGCTACGCCGGACAAGCGGGTGTGCACATCGCCACCGCCCAAGTCCTCGGCGCTGACGACCTCCCCAGTGGCGGCTTTGACCAAAGGCGGGCCGCCCAGAAAAATCGTGCCCTGGTTTTTGACGATGATGGTCTCGTCGCTCATCGCCGGCACATAGGCGCCGCCGGCGGTGCAACTGCCCATCACCACCGCAATTTGCGCGATGCCCTGGGCGCTCATATGGGCTTGGTTGTAAAAAATCCGGCCAAAGTGGTCCCGGTCGGGGAAGACGTCGTCCTGGTTGGGCAAATTGGCGCCGCCCGAATCCACCAGGTAAATACAAGGCAGGTGGTTTTGCGCGGCAATCTCTTGCGCGCGCAAATGCTTTTTCACCGTCATGGGGTAGTAAGTGCCGCCTTTGACGGTGGCGTCATTGCACACCACCATGCAGTCCACACCGCTGACGCGCCCGATGCCGGCAATCAGACCGGCGCCGGGGGCATCGTTGTTGTACAAATTCAGGGCTGCCAAGGGGGCAATCTCTAAAAAAGGCGTGCCCGGATCGAGCAGGTTCTGCACGCGCTCACGCGGCAGCAGCTTACCGCGCGCCGCGTGCTTGGCCCGCGCTGCCTCGCCACCGCCTTGGGCTACCTGCTCTAGCTGCTTGCGCAAGTCATCGACCACAGCGCGCATGGCGGCGGCGTTGGCGACAAAGTCGGCAGAGCGGGGCTTGAGTTGGGAGGTGATGGTTGGCATAACGCTACTTAGAAAAATCAACCCTTGATGAAACTTCCGCTCTTGCCCCCATGCTTTTCCAGCAAGCTGATGTCGGTCATGGTCATGCCTCTGTCAACCGCCTTGCACATGTCGTAAATCGTCAGCAAGGCCACTTGCACGGCGGTGAGGGCTTCCATTTCTACGCCGGTGGGGCCGACGGTTTCGGCCGTCACGGTGCACACGACACCATCGGCCTGGGCACCTTCGGTGGTGCTGGCGTGGACGATGTCAAACTCCACGGCGACCCGCGTCAGGGCCAGCGGGTGGCACAGAGGAATGAGTTCGCTGGTCTTTTTGGCCGCCATGACGGCGGCCACGCGGGCAATGCCCAGCACATCGCCTTTTTTGGCGCTGCCACTTTCAATCAGCTGGCGCGTGGCGGCCAGCATCTCGATGCGGCCGCTCGCAACAGCGATGCGGTGTGTGTTGGTTTTGCTGCCGACATCGACCATATGGGCTTGGCCCTGGGCGTCAAAGTGGGTGAGAGTGCTCATGGCGTGGGCGGCTAGGGCGGCGCGGGGGCGGGCGGTTTACCGTGGCTTCATTCAAAAGATGCATCATACGGGGATGGTTGACCGAATTTTGCGTCCGCGCACCCCCCAACAGTGGCTGCTGGCCCGTGCACTGGCCTGCGCTTTGGCCGCGTGCCCCTTGGTAAGTGCGTCGGCACTGACCAGCAATGGCGCACCGACCGCCTCTAAGAGCCTACCCGACCTGGGCGACGGCACCGAGATGTCGCCTGCCGCCGAGCGCCGCCTGGGCGACGGCATCGCCCGCAGCCTGTACCGCGACCCTGATTACGTTGACGACCCGGTCATCGCCGGCTATGTGCAAAGTATTTGGCAGCCCCTGCTGGACGCCGCCCGCGCCCGCGGCGATTTGCGCCCGGACATGGAGGAGCTCTACGCCTGGGACATCCTCCTGGCGCGCGACCGCTCGGTAAACGCCTTCGCCCTGCCGGGCGGCTACTTCGGGCTGCATCTGGGGCTGGTGGCCATCGTCACCACCCGCGATGAGCTGGCCTCGGTGCTGGGGCACGAGCTCAGCCACGTCACGCAGCGCCATATTGCGCGCAATATCAGCCAGCAAGGCGCGCAGCAGCCCTGGGTGATTGGTGCCATGATTTTGGGCATGCTGGCGGCCGCCAAAAGCAATAGCCCCGACGCGGCCAACGCCATGATCATCGGCGGGCAGGCGGCGGCCATCCAGAGCCAGCTCAACTTCTCGCGCGACATGGAGCGCGAGGCCGACCGCGTCGGCTTTGGCGTGAGCACGGCCGCCGGCTTTGCGCCCGAAGGTTTTGTCGGCATGTTTGAAAAGCTGCAAATGGCCAACCGGCTCAATGACAGCGGCAATTTCCCCTACCTGCGCAGCCATCCGCTGACCACCGAGCGCATTGCCGACATGCAAAACCGCATCAGCCTGACCACGCCTTCGGCACCAGCGCCGCCCGCACAATGGGAGCCCTTGATGGTGGCCGCCCGCGCCCGCCTCTTGTCTAACCCGGGTGTGGACGCGCTGCGCGCCTGGGAGGCCGATGCCCAGCCCGACGCCCTGCAAACCCGCAGCCCGGCGCAACAAGCTGCCACCTTGTACGGCGCCACATTGGCCGCCGTCAAATTGCGTGAATTCGACCGTGTCCAGCCTTTGCTTAGCCGTTTGCAGGCCCAGGTGCGCGGCCGTCCAGTGGCCTTGCGCTTGGTGCAATTGCTCGGCGCCGAGGCCAGCATGGCGCGTGGTGACGCCCCGGATGCGGTGCAGCGCCTGGCGCCCGCGCCGCTTGCCGGCAGTGCCGCCTGGCTCGACCGGGCGCAGCTCATCCTGATAGCGCAGGCGCAAACCCGCCAAGCCTTGCCCCAGGGCCTGGCGCAGGCCAGCCAAAACATGCACGTGTGGGCGCAAACCCACCCGAAGGACGCCAGCGCCTGGCGCACCTTGGGCGCGGTTTACGAGGCCCAGGGCCGCGCGGTCGCCGCCATCCGCGCCCAAGCGCATGCCGACGCGATCGAGCAAGACTGGAGTGCGGCGCTCGCGCGCCTGCGCGCTGCCCAAGATTTGGTGCGCACCAGCCAGTGGGGCGCAGCAGGGCCGGATTTCATCGAGGCCGCCATCGTGGACACGCGCGCCCGAGAAATCGTGCAGCGGCTGCGCGAACAAGCGCTACAGCGCTAAGGGCTTGCGGCTTTAGGCGGTAGGCGTTTCGCTTGGGGCCGCTTTGCCCTGGCGCATGCGCCCGGCCAGCAATACCCCAATGACTGCCAGCGCGTAGACGCCATAGCGTGCCAGGCGCGTGCTGTTATCGGCTGCGCCATCGGCAAGGCCCAGCCAGGGCGCCAGCCAGGGCTCGTTGCACACCATTTGCGCTGCGGTCAGGGCCAACACGGCGCTACCCAAAGCAATGATGGACGGAAAGCGCTCGACCAGGCGCAGCACCACGGTGCTGCCCAGCACCACGATAGGCAGGCTGATCAACAGGCCAATTACCACCAAATCCATAGAGCCGTGGGCCGCACCGGCCACGCCCAGCACGTTGTCGATGCCCATCAACGCATCGGCCACGATGATGGTTTTCATGGCGGCCCAAAACGTGCTCACCTGAGGGTCTTGGTGCCCCTCCTCTCCTTGGTCGGCCAGCAAACGGTAAGCCACCCACAACAATCCAAGTCCACCGACCAGCATCAAACCCGGAATTCGCAACAGCCAGACCACGCCCAGGGTCATGGAGGCACGCACGACCACCGCGCCCACCGTTCCCCACCAAATCGTTTTTTTACGCAAATGGTCTGGCAGGTTGCGCGCCGCCAAAGCGATTACGATGGCGTTGTCGCCCGCCAGTACCAAATCAATGAGAATAATGGCCAAGAGTGCCGACCACCAAGCGTTTGAAAAGAGTTCCATTACTTAAGTCTAAAAAAATCCTCGGCGCCCCTTGCGTTTGTGGGGCTTATGGCTGCTGCCGATCCTCACTGCAGTGGGGCGCTATGATCGCGCCTCTTCTCTAAGCACCCCCCATGGCAGGCATTCATATCACCGACATCGAGTCGGCCATCAACTATTGGCGCGCGCACAGTCCGTCGCCCGATGGCGTGGCCCTGCCCGCACCTACGCGCGCGCTGGCTGAAATTTATGCCCTGATGGTGTACTACGGCGAGCAAGAAGCGGATGAAGACACCATGCCGCGTGCGGCCCACGCCGCCTGGCTGCAGTGGTACGCATCCACGCCGGACACCCCTTGCATCGCCATTTGCTCGACCAGCCAGGGCGACGAAACCTGCAAAGGCTGCGGTCGCAGTTTTGACGAGGTGCAGCACTGGCCCCAAATGAGCCCGGCCCATAAGCGCGCCACCTGGCGGCGTATTACTTTGGACAACAAGGCCTGGCGCTTCAATAAATATGCCGAGCGTGCTGCCGAAGGCCCGCCGCCTGCGCCCGCTCCATGAGCAGCGAGCGCTGGAAACCGTCGACCACGGTGGCTGCCATCATTGAGCGTGACGGGCGCTTTTTACTGGTCGAAGAAGATACGCCCGAAGGCCTTCGCCTGAACAACCCCGCCGGCCACCTGGACCCGGGTGAATCTTTGGTGCAGGCTTGCGCGCGCGAGACCCTAGAAGAAACCGCCCACCATTTCACGCCCAGCGCACTGGTCGGTGTCTACTTGGCGCGTGTGCAACTGCCCGACGGCCCCCTGCGCCCTGGCGGCGACGATGTGAGCTACTTGCGCTTTGCCTTTTGCGGTCAACTAGGGGCTTTGGAGCCCTCGCGCAATCTGGACAAGGGCATTGTGCGCACCCTGTGGCTGAGCGCCCAAGAGTTGCAGTCCAGCCGCGCCCAACACCGCAGCGCGCTGGTGTGGCAATGTGTGCAGGACTATTTGCGGGGCCAGCGCTTCCCCTTGGACCTTTTGTACACCGGGGAAGGTGTGCATGCTTTACCAGGCGGGTCGGCCTAAAATCGGGCCATGACCGCCCCTGCCGCCAGCCCCACCAAACAACGCATCGTGGTGGGTTTAAGCGGTGGCGTGGACTCGGCTGTGACGGCCTATTTGCTGCGCCAGCAAGGCCATGAAGTCGTTGGTATTTTCATGAAAAACTGGGAAGACGACGACCAGCCCGCCGGTGCCGACGGCGACCCCAGCACACCGGGCTACTGCACCTCCAACGAAGATTTTGTAGACGCCGCCGCCGTGGCCGACGTGCTGGGTATCGAGATCGAGCACGTCAACTTTGCCGCTGACTACAAAGACCGGGTATTTGCCGAATTTTTGCGTGAATACCAGGCCGGGCGCACGCCCAACCCGGATATCTTGTGCAACGCCGAAATCAAGTTCAAAGCCTTTTTGGACCACGCCATGCGCCTGGGCGCGCACGCCATCGCTACCGGTCATTACGCCCGCGTGCGCCACAACCCGCACAGCGCCCGTTACGAGCTGCTCAAGGGCTTGGACCCCAGCAAAGACCAAAGCTATTTTTTGCACCGGCTCACCCAGGCGCAGCTGTCCAAAACCTTGTTTCCAGTGGGCGAGCTGCACAAGAGCGAGGTGCGCCGCATTGCCGATGAGATCGGGCTGCCCAATGCCCGCAAAAAAGATTCGACCGGTATTTGCTTTATCGGCGAGCGCCCGTTCCGCGAGTTTTTGAACCGCTACATCGCCATGGCGCCCGGACCTATCAAAAACCCCAAGGGCCACACCATCGGGCAGCATGTGGGCCTGTCGTTTTACACACTGGGCCAGCGCCAGGGGCTGGGCATTGGCGGGCTCAAGGCGCGTGGCGCGCAAAAAGGGGGCGGCGAACATGCGCCCTGGTTTGTCGCGCGCAAAGACATGCAGGCCAACACCTTGTGGGTGGTGCAAGGCCATGACCATCCCTGGCTTTTATCCAAACACTTAAGCGCCATGGATGCCAGCTGGGTAGCTGGCCAGGCGCCGCAATCGACCGCCGCCTTGGCTGCCAAAACCCGCTACCGGCAAAGCGACAGCGCCTGCGCCATCGGGTCGACCGCCGGTGCCGAATTTGCCTTGGACTTTGCAGCCGCGCAATGGGCGGTTACGCCGGGCCAATCGGCGGTACTGTATGACGGTGAAGTGTGCCTGGGCGGCGGCGTCATTGCCAGCGTGAGCGCGCTTGACTCAGCGATGTAACTGCGCACTCCCCCCGCGTGGGACAATGCACCTTGCCTGATTGATGACTTTGAGAAAGCTGCTCCCATGACCCGTCGCGCCACCAAAATCGTAGCCACCCTGGGCCCCGCCTCGAGCGAGCCTGACATGCTCGAAGCCCTGATCCGCGGCGGTGTGGATGTGGTGCGCCTCAATTTCAGCCACGGCACGGCGCAAGACCATATCAACCGCGCTACCTTGGTGCGCGAGGCGGCCAAGCGCGCCGGTCGCGAAGTGGCCATCATGGCCGACCTGCAAGGCCCCAAAATCCGCGTGGGTAAATTTGCCGACAACAAAGTGTTTTTGGAGCACGGCCAGGCCTTTGTGCTGGACGCGGCGCGCACCGCGTTGGGCGACAAAGACGGTGTCGGTCTGGACTACAAATCTTTGCCCCAGGAAGTCAAAGCGGGCGATGTGCTCTTGCTCAATGACGGCCTGATCGTGATGGTGGTCGATCGCGTGCAAGGCCAAGAGGTACACACCACGGTGCGCCAGGGCGGCGAGTTGTCCAATAACAAGGGCATCAACAAACAAGGCGGTGGCCTGACCGCCCCGGCTCTGACTGCCAAAGACATGGAGGACATCCGCACCGCCATGGCTTTCCAGGCCGATTACGTGGCCGTGAGCTTCCCCAAAAGCGCCACTGATATGGAAATGGCGCGCCAACTGTGCAATGTTGCGGCAGCCCCTTTTAACCACAAACCTGGCCTGATTGCCAAAATCGAGCGCGCCGAGGCTGTCCCCAAGCTCGAAGAAATTTTGCGCGCCAGCGACGGCATCATGGTCGCGCGCGGCGATTTGGCGGTGGAGGTCGGTAACGCTGCGGTTCCCGCGCTGCAAAAGCGCATGATCAAGCTGGCCCGCGAGTTTGACAAAGTGGTGATTACCGCCACCCAAATGATGGAGTCCATGATCGGCAATCCGGTGCCCACGCGCGCCGAGGTGAGCGACGTGGCCAACGCCGTACTTGACGGCACCGACGCGGTCATGCTCTCGGCCGAAACCGCCGCCGGCAAATACCCGCTGGAGACCGTGCGCGAGATGGCGCAAATTTGCCTGGCCGCCGAGGCCGGCGAGCACGCCAAGCTGGAAGCTGACTTTATCGGCAAGCGCTTTGAGCACATTGACCAGTCCATCGCGATGGGTGCGCTCTTTACCGCCCACCATCTGGGCGCTAAGGCGATTGTGGCCATGACCGACAGCGGCTCGACCGCCCTGTGGATGAGCCGCCACCTGATCCAGGTGCCCATTTATGCGGTGACGCCGCGCGTGGCCAGCCAGCGGCGCATGACGCTGTACCGCAACGTGCGCCCGCTGCTCATGAGCAGCGTCAATGACCGCGATACCGCCTTGCAAGATGCTGAAGAGCAACTCAAGGCCTCGGGCATTTTGGCCTCTGGCGATGTGTACGCCATCACCTGCGGCGAGCCCATGGGCGCGCCCGGCGGCACCAATATGCTCAAAGTCTGTCGCGTGGCCTGAGCCAAACGCACCTTTGCAGCCGCGTATTGCCGGCCAGAGTGGCCGCTAGAATCGCCCATCGGTACCAGTTACCACGCGGTTACCAAATTCCTGGAGAACTCCCATGGCACTCGTTTCAATGCGCGAATTGCTGGACCACGCGGCCACCCATGGCTACGGTATTCCAGCTTTTAACGTCAACAACCTCGAGCAGGTGCAGGCCATCATGGAGGCGGCCAACGAGGTGGGCGCCCCCGTGATCATGCAAGCGAGCGCTGGAGCCCGCAAATATGCGGGCGAGTCTTTTCTTAAGCACTTGATCCAAGCCGCTATCGAAAGCTATCCCCATATCCCTGTGGTCATGCACCAAGACCACGGCCAAAGCCCGGCGGTGTGCCAAGGCGCCATCAATTTAGGCTTTAGCTCGGTCATGATGGACGGCAGTTTGGAGGCCGACGGCAAAACCATCGCCAGCTATGAATACAACGTCCAGGTCACGCGCCAGGTGGTGGATATGGCCCATCAGCTGGGCGTGACGGTGGAGGGCGAGCTCGGTTGCCTGGGCTCGCTCGAGACCATGAAGGGCGACAAGGAAGACGGCCACGGCACCGACGCCACCATGACGCGCGAGCAATTGCTCACCGACCCCGAACAGGCGGCTGATTTCGTCAAGCGCACCCAGCTTGACGCACTGGCTATTGCGATTGGCACCAGCCATGGCGCCTACAAATTTACGCGCCAGCCCACAGGTGATATTTTGGCTATTGACCGCATCAAAGAAATCAACCGCCGCCTGCCCAATACGCATTTGGTGATGCACGGCTCGAGCAGCGTGCCCCAAGAGATGCTGGCCACGATCAACGCGTATGGCGGCAGCATGAAAGAAACCTACGGCGTGCCGGTGGCCGAGATTCAAAAAGCCATCCAGTTTGGCGTGCGAAAAATCAATATCGACACCGACATCCGCCTGGCCATGACCGCCGCAGTGCGCAAATTCATGGCCGAGAACCCCGACAAATTTGACGCCCGCGACTGGCTCAAGCCCGCCCGCGAAGCCGCCAAGCAGCTGTGCAAAGCGCGCTACATCGAGTTCGGCTGCGAAGGCCAGGGCGCCAAAATCAAAGGCGACGCGCTGACGGTGATGGCGGCCAAATACAGCAAGGGCGAATTGGCGCAAGTCGTGCATTGACGGGCCGCCTGGCCGCTGCGCTACAGTGGCGGCCATGGCCTCTTCACTACACACCTCGACCCTGCATTCCCTGCCCCTGCTGGCACGCGGCAAAGTCCGCGACAACTACGCGGTCGGCAGCGACCGCATCCTCATGCTGGCCAGCGACCGGCTCAGCGCGTTTGACGTCATCATGGGCGAGCCCATTCCCGGTAAAGGCGCGCTGCTCACGCAAATGGCTTTGTTTTGGTTCGACAAGCTCGGCCCCCAGGGCCTCAAGATCTGCCCAATTCACCTGACCGGGGAGGCGCCTGAAAGCGTCGTAGCGCCTGACGAAGTCGCTCAGGTGCAAGGCCGCAGCATGCTGGTCAAGCGCCTCACGCCCTTGCCCGTGGAGGCGGTGGTGCGCGGCTACCTTGCTGGCAGCGGTTGGAAGGAATACCAGGCCGGCGGCGCCGTCTGCGGCGTGCCCTTGCCGCCGGGTTTGCGCAATGCCTCGCGCCTGCCTGCGCCCATCTACACGCCGGCGGCCAAAGCGGCCGTTGGCGAGCATGACGAGAACATCACGTTTGCGCAAACCGTTGAGATGGTTGGCCTGGACCTGGCCACGCGCATGCGCGAGATCAGCATCGCGCTGTATGAAGCGGCAGCGGCCTTTGCGATGACCAAAGGCATCATCATTGCGGACACCAAATTTGAGTTCGGTCTGGACGCGGCGGGCACGCTCACCTTGATGGACGAGGTCCTCACGCCCGACTCCTCGCGCTACTGGCCGCTGGAGAGCTATGCCCAAGGCAGCAACCCGCCCAGCTACGACAAACAGTTTGTGCGCGATTGGCTCGAGGCCGCCCAGGTCGACGGCAAACCCTGGGACAAAAGCCCGCCCGCCCCCCGCGTGCCGGACGCGGTCATCGCCCAAACCGCCGCTAAATACCAAGAGGCGCTGCAGCGGCTTATGGGTTAATGGGCAATTGAGCGAATGGACTGACGCTGTCCCCTCAGTTCAGCGCCATGCTCAGCTTGCGCCGGTAGCTGGCCACCATTTGCGCCTGCGGGTCGGTTTCGGCCACCACTTTGCCGGCGATTTCGATGCCGCTGGCGGTTTTGCCCGTGTCTTGGGTCGCGCCTTTGGTTTTGGGCGGGGTGAGCAGTTCCAAAATGGCCACAAAAGTCTTGCGTGGCACCGCCTCGCCCCAGGCTTTGTCGCGCATGATGATTTCCAACAACTCGTCCATGGCTGCCGTCCACTGGCCTTCGACCATCAGCACGCGGGCCTTGGCCAGGCGGCTGTCAAAGTCGCGCTTGTTGGCGGCAATGAGCGCGTCAAACTGCGCCAGCTCCCAGTTGCCGCGCTCGTCGGTATGGACAAACTCGATGGCGTTCATGAAGTGCAGCAGCGCATCAAATCGGATTTGGCGCGGAATCGCTGCCAGCGCGGGCGCCAAGGCCGCCTTGGCTTCTTCTAGCGCGTTGTGGTGAATCAGTAGCTTGACCAGTTCATAGCGCGCATCGTCGTTCGCCGGGTCAGCGGCCAGGGTTTCTTGCAGCTTGTGCAGCGCGGCCTGCACGTCGCCGGCGGCCAGCAGGGCCTGCGCATCCTCGGCGTCGGTCAGCGCGGCGCCTTCGGGCGGCAGGTGCTTGTCTAAAAAGGCCTTCATCTGGCCCTCGGGGATGGCGCCCATAAAGCCGTCGACCGGCTTGCCGCCGATCATCAGCACGCAGGTGGGGATGCTGCGAATGCCAAAGGCTTTGGAGAGCTCGGGCTCCTGGTCCGAGTCGATTTTGGCCAGCTTAAAGCGCCCGGCGTAGTCCGTCTCGAGCTTTTCTAGCAGCGGCCCGATCACCTTGCAAGGGCCGCACCAGGGCGCCCAAAAGTCCAGCAAGACCGGCACATCGTGCGAGGCCTGGACGACTTCGGCTTCAAAATTCTCAAGGGTCACAGTGATCATGAAAAAGGTACTCGGGGTGAAAACGTAAAATTGGCGCTTCTCGCCCTGCGGCAGCATTGCCGCCGGGTCCTGGGGCGCAGGTGCCCAGCGCTGACTTTCCAACACTATGAGCACCACTCAAATCGCGGTCGTCATGGGTTCCAGTTCCGACTGGGACACCATGGAGCACGCAGTACAGATTCTCCAACAGTTTGCTGTGCCCTTGGAGGCGCGCGTTCTTTCGGCGCACCGCATGCCCGACGATATGTTCGCCTTTGCCCAAAGTGCCCAGAGCCGGGGCCTGCGCGCCATCATTGCCGGCGCCGGGGGCGCGGCGCATTTGCCGGGCATGCTGGCGGCCATGACCACCGTGCCGGTGCTCGGTGTGCCGGTGGCGAGCAAACACTTGCAGGGCGTGGACTCGCTGCACAGCATTGTGCAAATGCCCAAGGGCGTGCCGGTGGCTACTTTTGCTATAGGTACGGCGGGTGCGGCCAATGCCGCTTTATTTGCCGTGGCCATGCTGGCCGCCCACGATGGCGCATTGCTGGCCCAGCTGCAGGCCTTTCGCGCTGCGCAGACCGAGGCGGCGCGGGCCCAAAGCCTGCCGCTCGCTGCCCTGGGCAAGGGCTTGGGCGGCTTATGAGCGCCGCCGCGCCGCTGCTGCCCGGCGCGCGCCAGGGCGGCGCCCCGCTGACTTTGGGTGTTTTGGGCGGCGGCCAGCTCGGGCGCATGTTTGTGCACGCAGCCCAGGCCATGGGCTATGACACCGCAGTGCTGGACCCTGACGCCGACAGCCCGGCCGGGCGCGTCAGCCACCGCCATATTTGCAGCGACTACCAGGACCCGCAGGGCCTGGCGCAACTGGCGGCGCTGTGTGGCGCCGTCACCACCGAGTTTGAAAACGTACCGGCAGCGGCTCTGTCCAGCCTGGCAGCGCAGTGCCGCGTGGCGCCCGGCGCAGCCGCTGTGGCGATTGCCCAAGACCGGATGGCCGAAAAAGCCCACTTTGTGCGTTGCGGCGTGCCCTGTGCGCCTTTTGTCGGCATCGCCAGTGCGGCTGATCTGCAAGCGGTGCCCGCCGAGGTGCTGCCCGGCATCCTCAAAACCGTGCGCATGGGCTACGACGGCAAAGGCCAGGTGCGCGTGGCCGAGCGCGCCCAACTGGCCGCCGCCTGGGCGCAGTTGCAGCACCAGCCCTGCGTGCTGGAAAAACTGCTGCCGCTGGCGCTGGAATGCTCGGTGCTGCTGGCCCGAGGCGCTGACGGGCAGATGGTGCATTTCCCGGTGCAGCGCAATCTGCACCGCGACGGCATCTTGGCCGTCACCGAGGTGTATGCGGGCAATGTGCCGCCCGCGCTGGCCGGGCAGGCGGTGGCTGCGGCGCAAGCGGTAGCGCAGGGCCTGGACTATGTGGGCGTCTTGTGCGTGGAGTTTTTTGTGCTGGATGACGGTACTTTGGTGGTCAACGAGATTGCCCCGCGCCCGCACAACAGCGGCCACTACAGCCTGGATGCCTGCGACCAGTCGCAGTTTGACTTGCAGGTGCGCACCCTGGCGGGCCTGCCTTTGGTGGCGCCGCGCCAGCATAGCGCCAGTGTCATGCTCAATCTGCTGGGCGACTTGTGGGGCCCGGCCATGGACCGCACGCCTGCCTGGGACGCAGTGCTGGCTTTGCCCGGCGCGCATTTGCATCTGTACGGCAAGCGCCAGGCGCGGACCGGACGCAAGATGGGCCACCTCACCTTGACCGACCCGGACGCGCAGTCGGTGCGCGCCACCGCCTTGCAGGCGGCGCAGATTTTGGGCATCGTCGCCTTCTAGGCCATGGTGCTGGACCCGCACGACCCGGCCGCGCTGGCCCGCTGCGAGCGCGCTTTGCGCGCCGGCCAGTTGCTTGGCCTGCCCACCGAAACTGTTTACGGCCTGGCCGCTGATGCCTGCAACGCCCAGGCCGTGGCCCAAATTTTTAGCGCCAAAGGCCGCCCGGCCGACCACCCGCTGATCGTGCATGTGGCCGATCTGGATGGCGGCCTGAGCGGCGCGCGCTACTTCAGCCGCGACATTCCCGACTTCGCCATGGCTTTGATGCAGGCCTTTTGGCCCGGCCCGCTCACGCTCATCTTGCCGCGCCAAGTCGGGGTGGCTGCGCAAGCTGCCGGTGGCCAGGACTCGGTCGGTGTGCGCTGCCCGGCGCATCCGGTGGCGCAAGCGCTTTTGCGCGCATTGCGCCAAAGTGCCGGCGGGCAGGTGGTGTGGGGCTTGGCCGCGCCCAGTGCCAACCGCTTTGGCCGCGTCAGCCCCACCACGGCGGCCCATGTGCACACGGAGATGAATGCGGGGCTGGCCCCCAACGCTGCGCAGGCGCTGCTGGTGCTCGACGGCGGGCCGTGCGGCGTGGGCATCGAATCGACCATCGTCGATTGCACGCGCGGCGTGCCCGTCTTGCTGCGGCCCGGCGCGGTGGGTATGGCGGCCTTGGCCCAGGCGTGCGGGCAGCGCGTCTGGACGCCGCAGGAGCTGGCTGCGGGCGCACCTGCACCGCGCGCCTCGGGCACCTTGGCGGCACACTATGCCCCGCAGGCGCGGGTGCGGCTGTGGCCGCTGGCCGATGTACAAGCCGCTTTGCAGCCCTCGGCGCGCGCTGCGCACGAGGGAGGCGGGCGCATCGGGGTGTATATGCGCAGCCGTCCGGCCCTGGACCAGGCGCCCGACGCGGCCCATTGGCTGCTGCGCGCCATGCCGCCGGACGCGGCGCGCACGGCGCACGAGTTGTTTGCGGTGCTGCGCGCTTTTGACGATGCCGGCGTCGCGCAGATCTGGATCGAGGCCGTCCCGGACAGCGAAGACTGGGCCGGCGTGGCCGACCGTTTGCAGCGCGCCAGCGCCGCCGCTTAAAAAGAATTTAAAGCTCGGTGGTAAACACCGTCAGCACGCCGGTAAATCCGTACAGGTGTTCGTGGGCGATCTCGCCATTGCCAAAGAAGCCGACCAGCGGCACATCGCCCAAGGCGCGGCGCACGATTTGCATCTCGGCGCTGGGTCCGCCAAAGTGCGGGCCGCCGCGGCCGGTGCAGCTGACATAAATCGCCCCGGCAATGGCCCGCTGGCCGCCGGCGCTTGCGGGTGCGCCGCCCGGTGCGGGCGCCAATTCTTCCTCGGGGCTGAGCTCTTCGCGGATTTCGGCGCAGATGCGCGTCAGGTCGGCGCGGGCGGCCTGCATATTGCGCTGGCAAAAAGCCAGTTGGCCGCCGACATGGGCGTATTCGCTCAGGGCCACGCCGCCGTGGCCGGGGTCCAGGCCGATGATGTGGCGTACCAGCACATCGCTGCCGAAGTTGCCCGTTTTGCGCACCGCCGCGCTGTCGCTGCCGGTCGGTGGGCGAGCCAGCCCGACCAGCGTGTTGCGCACGGTTTGCATCGCCTGTTGGGGCTCGTCCAGCGAAATGTCCAGGTCGCGCAGCAAAACGTCCAGTGCCGGTTCGCCGTCCAGTTGCAGCACCACATTGGTTTTGGATTCGGTGATCACATGGGCCGGCGAGATCGGCTTGCAGCCCTGGGTGACGCGCGAGATCAGCGCCACGTCGGGCCCAAAGGCCACGCCGCTCAAGCCACCGCTAAACACCCCACTGGCGCGTCCCTGGCCGCTCACAGTACCGTCGGCGGCCAGGGCAAATTGCACGTTGCGGCTGCGGCTGCTGCACAGACCGCCAAACAAATAGCCGGTGTCGGTGCGCGCGGCCATTTCGGCGAGCAGCTCGCTCAGATCGGCCGTCTCGCCATCGGCGTGGACCAGGGCGGTATGCGCCTCAAAGCCCAGTCCCAGCGGCGAGACGCCCGAGAACACGCGGTACTGGTCCGGGGGCAGGTCCAGCAGCATGACGGCCAGTGCCGGTTCGTCAAAGTACTCGACATTATTGGCCGCAATGCCCACGCCCACCGTGCCCGACCAGTCGGTGACCGAGGGCAGCTCGGCGCTCAGGTGGTCCAAAATGTCTTGCGCTTGGTCGGCGTAATGGTCGGTGATGTAGAGCAAGGCCAGCGTGGGCGTGACGGCGTGCAGGCTGCTGGACATTTGTCCGCGCAGCTGCGCCAGCACCAACGTGCAGGCCATCTCCCATTGCGGATGCGTGGCGTGGGCGTAGGAAAAAACCGTCATGCGCGGTGAGGTGCGGCAGCGCTTAACGCTTAGTTGGATTTGCGTCGTGCGCGCGCAGCCGTTTTGGTGGCGGGCTTGGCTTTGGCGGCAGCTTTGCTGCGTACGGGCGCTTTTTTGACCGGCGGGGCGCTGTGCTTGGCCACGTCTTTGAGCGCGTTGGCCGCAATCGTCTGGAACTGCTGCGTCAGCGAGCCCCACAAGGCGACCGGGTCTATCACTGTGGCGGCCTCGGCGCTGGCTTTGTCGGTTTTGGCTTGGCGCTGCGCCGCAGGGGCGGATTCGGGCTTGGCCGCTGGTGGCTCGGGCGCCGGTGTGGCGGGGGCCGCGCTGGCGGCGCCGGGCATGCCCATGCTGAAGTTCATGCCCTTGAGCGTCTCCATGGTCATTTTTTGCACTTCCAGGGCCTGGATGGTGGCGCTCAGTGCGCGGGCGTTTTGGTCAAGCCAAAACTGTACATGCTTGAGCTCTTCGATGCGCTTTTCCAGGTCCTCGACTTTGAGGCTGGGCACCAGCCACTGGGACAAATTGGGCACGCCAGCGGCTGCGCCGGGGTTGCTGCCTGCCGCTTTGGCCAGGTTTTGCAAAAAGTCAAAACCGGGCACGAACTTGCCAAATCCGGATGTGTCTGCGGTGCTCATAGCGGCGTGCTCCTGGAAGATTGCGATAGGTGGCCCATACCGCCGCGAGCTTAACTGAAGCGGCCTTGCTGCACCTTACATGAACCCTGGCCTGTCTGCGCGCTGCGGTTTACCTGTGCGGCCCTGCAGCGCGCTCGATTGCAGGTGTTTACCAGTCGCCGCCCGAATCACCACCGCCGCTGTCGCCGGCGTTGTCCCAGCCACCTGCTGAGCCGCTGTCAAAGCTGCCCAGGTCCGGTGCGGGGTTGTCCATGGGGATGTAGCCGCCACCGTCGCTGCTGCGTTGGACAGATGCGCTGCCTTCGTGGCCACCTTCGAGGGCTTTGCTCAGGGCGTAGCCCGCCGCCAGGCCGGCCACGCCGCCAATGACGGCGCCGCCTATGCCCGAACCCTGTGCCGGCGCGCCGTAGCCGCCATAGCCGGGCGGGGACGCCATGGTGCCGCCCGCGCCGAAGGGCGCTGCGTTGGGGTACATGCCTTGGGGGGCGCTGTTAGTCGCATTGCTGCGCCGCACCAGCACCACCACCAAAACGATGAGCAAGATACCGCCCACGATGTAGCCGGTGGGGATGCCGCTCTCGCGCCGTTCAGGCGTCGGTGCTGCGCTAGTAGCGGCCGGGCTGGCCGGAACCTGCGTAACAGCTTTGGCGGATGCGGCGGCAGCGCCAACTTTGTCGAGCACCTGCTGGAATTTTTCGGGGCTGGACGCAAATTTGAGCGCTGGGTCGATGGCGCGGGCTTTTTGGAGTTGGGCCAAGGCCTCGTCGTACCGCTTTTCGCGGGCCAGTACTTCGCCTAGCTCATAGTGCGCCTTGGCGCTATTGGGTTTCTCGGCCAGCACCTCGAGCAGCAGGGCCTCCGCTCGTTTGAAATCGCCCGCCTCGACGGCTGCGTTGATGTCTTTGGGCGTGGGCAAAGCCAAGGCCAGTGTGCAGGCCAGGGCCATGAACAGGGTGGCAAGTGCGCGAGGAAGGTGCGAAAAAGTCATTTGCATGGGTCAAGATAAGAGTGAACCGACCCCCACTCTACTGCGGCCCGGTGTCCGTTCCTATGTATTTTGGTAAAGCACGTAAAAAAAATGGGGCTAGCCCTGCCAGTGGGCCGATCGCCGTTGGCGCCATGTGCAGCACAGCCCCTAGGCCCTTGATTTAGTCCGCTCGGGCGAAGGCAGCGCGCAGCTCGTCCATGACACGCGGGTCTTGGCAGGCGTGTTCCCACAAGGCCTCTTCGCGGCGCGCCTGGGCCGCCGCTTGCATGTGGCCCATCAACCACAGCGCAGCGGCCGTGCTCATGCGGCGCAAAGGTTGTGTTAACAAAGCCAAAACGGTAAATACGGCCGACCATAAAAGCACCCAGGCCAAGAGCAAATGGCCGTCAGCCCAGCTGTCGATCAGTTGGTCGGCCACCACCAGCAAGGCGGCGAGCACCGAGGCGGACAAGACGCCGGCCAAGGTTTTGGACGATTCGGCCGGGACGGCCACGCTGGGCGTACCGCTTGCGGGGGCCGTTGAAAGATCGCGTGCGGCGTTGTAGTGCAATAAGTAAGACATGCTGCGCTCCTAACAAAGTGGATGGTGAACCACAGAACAGTGGTGTATGGGAGATACTAGGGTTACTACCAGTGTGCGTCAACTTTATATTTATGATGGTTTATATTCATAAAATCAATACATGAGCCGTCCACCCATCCAACTGCGCAACTTTGACCTGAACCTGCTCAAGGTGTTTGACGTCGTCATGGCAGAGCGCAGCCTGACGCGGGCTGCGCCCATCCTGGCCCTGACGCAGCCGGCCGTGAGCAATGCCATGCGCCGTCTGCGCGACGCGCTGGGCGATGAGGTGCTCGTGCGCCAAGGCCGCACGCTGGTGCCCACGGCCAAGGCGCTGGCTTTATGGCCTGAGGTGCGAGCCGCCCTGGACCGGCTGCAGTCGGCCTTGCGCCCCCGCGCTTTTGTACCTGCGCAAACCGTCTGCAGCCTGGTGCTGACCATGGCCGACGCCACCGCCACCGAGCTGATGCTGGGCCTGGTGCAGCGCGTCATGGCGCAGGCACCGGGCGTGTCCTTGCGCACCGTGCCGCTAACGACCCGCGACCCGCGCCCGCTGCTCGATGACGGCCAGGTGGATTTAGCGGTCGGCCATTTCCCCGGGGTGCTGGCAGACTTGGCGCTGCGCCGCCAAAGCGGCCTGCCTGTGGCTTTTTCCCACCAGCGCCTGTTTGCCAGCGACTACGTCTGTGTGATGCGCAAAAACCATCCGCTGGCGCAAGCGCCCTTGGGGCTGGATGATTTTTGCGCCGCGCTGCATGTGCTGGTGAGTTTTTCCGGCCGCGCCTACGGTCTGATCGACGAGGCGCTGGCTCCCTTGAACCGTAGCCGGCGCGTGGTGCTGACGGTGAACCAGTTTTTCACCACCGGCAAAGTGGTCGCCGATTCCGATTTACTGACCGTGCTGCCGCGCCACTTTGTGGCCTTTACCGGGTTTGAGGCGCAATTGGCCGTGCGCGAGTTGCCGTTTCAGGTGCCGCCCATCCAGGTCGATGCGCTGTGGCACCAGCGCATGGACGGCGATGGCGCGCACCAGTGGCTGCGCCAGCAGGTGCAGTCGGTGGCCGCATCGGTACCGCAAACAAGCGCCCCGCCCGCACCATGAAGCTGCAGCTCTTGTCCGACCTGCACCTGGAAGGCCAGCCGCACTGGACGCCAAGCTACGCCCCTGGCGCCGACGCGCTGGTGCTGGCCGGGGACATAGGCTCCTACCAAAAGGGGTCGCGCCTGCAAGACGCGGACTTTGGCTTGGCGCGCTTCTCGCCGCTGCAGGCTTGGCCCGTGCCGGTGTTCTTCATCCCCGGTAACCACGAGTACGACGGTTTGGACTTCCATGCGGCGCACGCGCGCTTGCGTGCCAGTTGCGCGCGCTTAGGCATCCAGTGGCTGGACGGCGAGGTTTTGCAGCTACCCTGGACCGATGTTCGGGGCCGCCCGCTGCGCATGCTGGGAAGCACTTTGTGGTCGGACTTTGACGCTCTGGGCCCGCACGCAGGCCTGCCCGATGCCGCTTGCGACCCGCGCCACTTGGGTGCGCAGCTGAAAGCGCGTGAAAAAGCTTTTCGCGCCGCCGATTTTTACTTGCAGAAAACCGGCACTACGCTGGACGGCGCGCCCTTCTTGGCCGAGTCCGTGCGCGTGTTGGGCCTGCAAAGTCAGGCCTGGTTGCGCCAGGCGCTGGCCACGCCGTTTGCAGGAAGCACGGTGGTGGTGACGCACTTTGCCCCCAGTTTGCACAGCGCCGATCCGCGCTATGGCCACGTGCCTGGCACGGCCGGTTTTTGCAATGCCCTGGACGATTTGCTGGACCACGCGCAGCTCTGGTTGCATGGCCACTTGCACACGCCGCACGACTATGTGCACCGCGGCTGCCGCGTGGTGGCCAACCCCTTGGGCTATGCGCACAAAAACGAGCAAGCCCACTTCCAGGCGCAGGCCTTGGTTGAGATTTAGGCGTTTGCCTTTAGCGCGCGGCCAGGCCGTCAAAGCAGGTCGTCATGACCATGTCGATGATTTGGGCGTCATCGTGCTGCCCGCCCATCTTTAAAAACTCCAGCACCGGGTCGCATGCGCGGGCGTACACGGTGTACAAAATCGCAATCGGCGGCAGGCCTTGGTGGATGTGGCCGGCGGCCTGCGCCTCTTCGATCCAGGCGCCTAGGCAGTCGCTGACCTCGATCAGGCCGTCCATATAGCTGGCGTTGGCCATCAGCTTGGCGCGCAGCGTGGAGTTTTGGCTAGGGAGTGTGGGCATTTCACCCTGCAGTTGCAGCTCCATGGTCCAGCGCGCGACGGCGCGCAGTTGCGCGATAGCACTTTGTTCGGGCAGGGCTTTCAAAAAAGCCTGGGCACGTTGCATGACTTTGACCATGGCAGCGGCGGCCAAGTCTTCTTTGCTGGGAAAGTGCTTGTACAAACTGGCCTTGGCGATGCCCACGCTGGCGGCTACCTCGTCCACCGTCATGGCTTCAAAACCTTTTTGCGCAAGCAGGCGGCTGGCGGTCTGGATGATGGCCTCCTCGCGCGCCTGTAGCATCTGGGCTTTGAACGAGACTTTGGGCAGGGAGCTGGAAGGCATGCCTGAATTTTAGCCGCCGCGGTGCTTTGCCAGACTTTGCGCGCGGTTTGCTACTTTGGAGTTCAAATCATGAAGCGCCCGGTCAAATTGCAAGCGCCGGGCGCAAGGACGCACTATGCATATTGTTGTTGTAGGGGCCGGCATCATCGGCACCACCAGCGCCTGGTATTTGGCTGAACGCGGCCACCAGGTCACTGTCATCGAGCGCCAGATGGACGCTGCGCTGGAGACCAGCTTTGGCAATGCCGGGCAAATTTCTGTCAGCCACTGCGAGCCCTGGGCCAATCGGCAGGCGCCTCTGAAGGCCTTGCGCTGGATGTTCAGCAAGGAAGCGCCGCTCTTGTTTCGGCCGCAGTGGCCGCTGGGCGCGGGATGGCAGCAGTACCGCTGGACGTTACAGTTTTTGGCCCAGTGCAATGACGCGGACTTTCACCGCAACGTGGGCCATATCGTGGCCCTGGGCAAGTACAGCCACAGCGCTTTCAAGGCCTTGGTAGCCGAGACGGGCATCGCCTACCACCGGCTAGAGCGCGGGATTGCGCACATCTTTTCCGACCAGGCTGCGCTGGACAGCGCCGCCGCGCTGGCCCAGTTGATGCAGCAGTTTGGCGTGCAGCGCGAGGTCATCGATACCGCGCAACTCTTGCGCCTGGAGCCCTCGCTGGTGGGCTATGGGCAACGCATCGTGGGCGCTACCTTCACCGCCAGTGACGAGACGGGCGACGCCCGCGTGTTTACCCAGGGTTTGGCGCGGGCCTGCGCGGCGCGGGGCGTGGAGTTTTTGTTCGGGCAATCGGTGCAGTCGCTGGTGCACCAGAGCGCCCAGGTGCAGGGCGTGCGGCTGGTGCCTGTGCGCCAAGCGGGCACGCCGCAGGCAGCTTCCACGCTGTTGCGTGCCGACGCCGTGGTGCTGGCCGGGGGCTCCTTTACGGCGCCGCTTTTGCGCTCGGTGGGCCTGTATTTGCCGATTTACCCGGGCAAGGGCTACAGCGCCACCTTCCCCATCCTGCGGCCCGAGGCCGCGCCTGATGTGTCGCTGATCGATGATGCCAAGAAAATCGCCGTCACCCGCCTGGGCGACCAGATTCGGGTGGCCGGCACCATTGAGGTGGGCGACTTTGATGTTGGCCTGGACAACCCGGTGGCCCGAGCGCGCTGCCACATGCTGGCGCGCCGGGTCGAGTCGATTTGGCCCGGCATGTGCGACACGCGCCTGCCCGAAGAAGGCGGAAATCCACAGTTTTGGGCGGGTCTGCGCCCGGCCACGCCCACCAATATCCCGTATATCGGGCAAACCGCGCTGCGCGGTTTGTGGGTCAATGCCGGGCACGGCACCCTGGGCTGGACCCACGGCGCCGGCTCGGGCAAAGCGCTGGCCGCCTGCCTCGATGGGGAGCGGCCGATCGCCGATTTTCCATTCTTGGCCTAGCGCCGCCGATGTCTGTTAAGCGCCCTAGGTACCGGTGCGGTCGTGGGCCTCTTGAAGGCACTGCAAAAACGCCCGCGTGGCCCGCGCGGCTTGCGGTGAACGCCGGGTAATGGCAAAGAACGCGCAATCGTAGGAAAACACCTCGGACACCACCGCCCGCATCTGGCCCTGCTGCACAAAGCTGCTGGCGTAGTGGTCGGGTAAAAAGCCCAAAAAACGGCCCGACAGAATTAGGGTGGCAATCGATTCTTGGTCATACCCAGTGGCACTGCGCACCAGGCGCAGGCGCTGGCTGACCTGCAAATTGGGCGAGTGGTAGCCCAGGCCGGCAAACGGCCAGGCGCGCACCTGCGCCTCAGAAACGCCCGAGGGCGCACTGGGAAAAAGCGGGTGGCTGGCGCTGCAGTACAAGTGCATGCGCTCGTCAAACAGGTGTTCGTAGTGCAGCGTGTCCGAGGTGCGATGGCCCGGGATGATGCCCAGGTGAAACTGCCCGTCCAGCACGCCGCGCTCGATGCCGTTGAGCGTGGCCACATGCAAGTGCAGCGCCACATCGGCCGCCCGGTCGGTAAAGCGTGCGATGGCCTGGGCCACATGGGCCTGCGGATTGCTGGCGGTTTTGTCAAACACGGCCACCTGCAACTGGCCGCCCATGCGCTGGTGAATCTCGTCCACGCTGCTGCGAAACGCGTCGGTCGCGGCCAGCAACTGGGTGCTTTGGGCATAAATCTTTTGCCCCTCGGCGGTCAGCGCAAAGCCGGCGCGCCCGCGCCGGCACAAGACCAGGCCCAGGCGCGTCTCCAAGTCCTTGATATGCCGGCTGATGGTGGAGCTGCCGATATTGAGCTCCAGCTCGGCCGCCGCCATGCCGCCGCAGTCGGCCACGACCCGAAAAACCCGCAAAAGCCGCAGATCCATGTCGCTGAGCTGGCCCAGCACCGGGCTGCGCGCGGGCGCTTGCGGGGCGATTACAGGGGGAGTTACTTTCATTTACAGGCAACCAAATAGCGATAATTAGATATTTATAAGAGTAACAGAGAAGTTCACAATGGACACAGACGCGGCGGCGCAGCGCTGTCCACCTTGCCCCCGACCCTAGGAGACCGCTATGAAACCCCATGACACCGCCCCCCACAGCACCGTGGTGACCAGCACCTCGCCCTATCCGCGCGATGCCGCCTGGATGGACGCGCACTGGATGCCCTACACCGGCAACCGCAACTTCAAAGCCAATCCGCGCATGATGGTCAGCGCCAAAGGCGCGTACTACACCGACCAGGACGGACGCCAGATTTTCGACGGCCTCTCGGGCCTTTGGTGCTGCGGCCTGGGCCACAGCCGCCCCGAAATCACCGAAGCGGTGAGCCGCCAGATTGGCACCATGGAATATTCGCCCGCATTTCAGTACGGCCACCCGCTGTCTTTTGAGCTGGCCAACAAGATCACCCAGCTCATGCCCGAGGGCTTGGACCGGGTGTTTTTTGCCGGTTCGGGCTCGGAGTGCGCGGACACCTCGCTCAAGATGGCGCGCGCCTACTGGCGTGCCAAAGGCCAGGGCACCAAAACCCGCCTGATCGGCCGCGAAAAGGGCTACCACGGCGTCAATTTTGCCGGTATCTCGGTGGGCGGCATCGGACCCAACCGCAAGATGTTCGGCCAGGGCATTGAGGCCGACCACCTGCCCCACACGCAGTTGCCCAGCAATGTGTTCTCACGCGGCCAGCCGGCCCATGGCGTTGAGTTGGCCGATGAGTTGCTGCGCCTGATCGCGCTGCACGATGCGTCCAATATCGCAGCGGTCATCGTCGAGCCGATGTCCGGCTCGGGCGGCGTGGTGGTGCCGCCGGTAGGCTATTTGCAGCGCCTGCGCGAGATTTGCACGGCCAACCATATTTTGTTGATTTTTGATGAGGTCATCACCGGCTTTGGCCGCATGGGCGCTTACACCGGCGCGGCCGCTTTTGGCGTGACGCCTGACATCATGAACATCGCTAAGCAAGTGACCAACGGCGCGCAGCCGCTGGGCGCGGTGGTGGCCAAGAAAGAGATTTACGACACCTTCATGGGCGCCGGTGGTCCGGACTACATGCTGGAGTTCCCCCACGGTTACACCTACTCCGCGCACCCGGTGGCTTGCGCCGCAGGCATTGCCGCGCTCGATGTGCTGGTCAGCGAAAACATGATCGAGCGCGTATCTGCCCTGGCGCCCTACTTTGAGCAAGCCGTGCACAGCCTCAAAGGCGCCAAGCATGTGACCGACATCCGCAACGCCGGACTGGCTGCGGGCTTTACCATCGCCCCAGTACCGGGCGAGCCGGCCAAGCGGCCCTACGAAATCGCCATGAAATGCCTGGAAAAAGGTTTTTATGTACGCTACGGCGGCGACACCATCCAGTTGGCACCGCCTTTTATTTCTGAAAAGTCGGAGATCGACAGCCTGATCAACGCCTTGGGCGAGGCCATGAACGCGACCGACTAAGCGTATCCCTTCCCACACGCTTGCGGGCGCCATCGGGTGCCCCAAGCGTGTTTTGTTGTGCGTCCTATTTTTTTACTTTGAGCAGATCCACCATGTCCACACTTCCCACCATCGGCCACCTTATCGGCGGCCAACTCACCCAGGGCGGCACCCGCTTTGCCGACGTGTTCAACCCGGCCACGGGCGCGGTCGAAAAGCGCTTGCAACTGGCCGATAAGCTCACGGTGGAGCAAGCCATTGCCAACGCGCAGGCCGCATTCCCCGAGTGGCGCAACACGCCCCCGCTCAAACGCGCTCGCGTGATGAGCAAGCTCAAGGTCTTGCTCGAAGAGCATGCCTCTGAAATTTGCGCCTTGGTCACTGCCGAGCACGGCAAAGTGCTGGCCGATGCCATGGGCGAGTTGCAGCGCGGTATTGAAAACGTCGAATACGCCAGCTACGCCCCCGAACTGCTCAAAGGCGAGCACAGCAAAAACGTCGGCCCGGCGATTGATTCCTGGAGCGAGTTCCAGGCCCTGGGCGTCACCGCGGGCATTACGCCCTTCAACTTCCCGGTGATGGTGCCCTTGTGGATGTGGCCCATGGCCGTGGTCTGCGGCAACACCTTTGTGCTCAAGCCTTCTGAGCGTGATCCCAGCAGCACTTTGTTGGTGGCGCAACTGGCCCTGGAGGCGGGGCTGCCACCGGGCGTGCTCAATGTAGTCAACGGGGACAAAGAAGCGGTGGACACTTTGCTCACCGACCCGCGCGTCAAAGCCATCAGTTTTGTCGGTAGCACGCCGATTGCAGAGTACATCTATTCCACCGGCTGCGCCCACGGCAAGCGGGTGCAGGCTTTGGGCGGGGCAAAAAACCATGCGGTGGTCATGCCCGATGCCGACGTGGCCAATGCGGTCAGCGCGCTGATGGGCGCGGCCTACGGTTCCTGCGGCGAGCGCTGCATGGCCATCCCGCTGGTGGTGGCGGTCGGTGACGCCACGGCAGATGCAGTGATTGCCGGCCTGAAGGTCGAGATCGCCAAGATGAAAGTGGGCCCAGGCACCGATGCGGATGTGGACATGGGCCCGCTGGTAACCAAGCCGCACTTTGACAAAGTCAAAGCCTATGTGGACCAAGGCGTGGCCGAAGGCGCCAGCCTGATTGTCGACGGCCGTGGCGTGAATGTGCCTGGCCATGCGCAGGGCTACTTTTTAGGCCCCTGCCTGTTTGACAACGTCAAACCCGGCATGGTGATTTACCAGGAAGAAATCTTTGGCCCCGTCCTCGGCGTGGTGCGCGTAAAGACCTTACAAGAAGCCATGGATTTGATCGATGCCCACGAATACGGCAACGGCACCTGCATCTTCACGCGCGATGGCGAGGCGGCGCGCTATTTCACGGACAACATCCAGGTCGGCATGGTCGGCGTCAATGTGCCCCTGCCGGTGCCGGTCGCCTACCACTCCTTTGGTGGCTGGAAGCGTTCGCTGTTTGGCGATTTACACGCCTACGGCCCGGATGCCGCACGGTTTTATACCAAACGTAAAACGATTACCCAGCGCTGGCCTTCAGCAGGCGTGCGCGAGGGCACCACGTTCAGTTTTCCGAGCAGCAAATAATAAATTTGACAAATATTTTATTTTTGATGAAAATTAGGCCTTCACAACGAAATAGCAAATTTAAATAAATTTCTTGAAAAGATAGACAAATTTGTTTTTTTTAGTGAAAATATGCGCGGATTTCGGATGTTGAACCGAAAGCCTGCAAAAAAAATACCATATTTCAGCCGTTGGAGTCGATCATGTCAAAAACAAAAGCAGCGAATTTTTCGCAGATGTATACCAAGTATCTGAACCTGGTTCAGGCTGTTCGCAGCTTGCCCAGTTTTCCGCAACTCGACGCTGTTGAGTCGCGGATGCTCAATGTCTTTGCGGCCGCATGGCACGAAGGCAAGACGATCACGGTACTCGAAGCGATGGTGATGCTGCCTGAGATTTCGACCACCACTGCGCACCGTCGTCTCAAGATGTTGCGTAAGAAGGGAATGATCGACCTGGACTTGGATGGCCAAGACAACCGGGTGAAGTATGTAGTGCCCACGAAAGCGACGCACCAGTACTTTGCGCAATTAGGTCAGTGCATGGAAAAGGCGCAGATGGCGTGATCCTGGGCGACAGCAGTCGCCTGTTTAGATCCACTTCCGCGCGTTTCCTGCACACAAAAATGCAGGCGCATCCTTTGGGAGTGGTTCAACAATGCAGATTCAAAAAACGATTTTGGTCGTCCTGACGACGGCTTTGGCCTACGTGGCCCTTTTTTCCATCAACAGCTACGCGTACAACGCGCTGGACATGTCAGCCAGCGAACCCTGGGTTTTTCTGCCCAGCGGACTGCGCATTCTGAGTATTTTGCTGTTCGTAGAGTGGGGCTCTTTGGGTCTGGTGTTGGGCTCCATACTCATGGGCTGGGGCCAGGTGTATGGGGAAGATCCGGCGCTGGCGCTTGGTGTAGCGGTTATTTCAGGGCTGGCACCTTTGGTTGCGCGGTCCTTGTATATGCGCTACGGCGCGCTGGATGAAAACCTGGAGGGCTTGACGGCCGCGTGCCTGCTGCGCCTGACGCTGGTTTTCTGCGCTATCAGCGCGCTCATGCAACAGGCGTGGCTGGCCTACTGCGGCCGCACTAACGATGTGCTGCAAAGCATGGGTATGCACTTTACCGGCGAGTTGCTGGGCGCATTGCTGCTGCTTTATACCGGGAAATTTGTGCTCGATCGCTTGGCGCAGGTCGACAGGGGATAATCGCCGCCACATGGCGCTGATTACTTTACTGGAAGCCCAACTCGCATTTGGGCATGTACCCCTGCTAGACAACGCAGGTTTTTCACTCGAAACGCAAGAGCGCGTGGGCTTGATCGGGCGCAACGGCACCGGCAAGTCCTCCCTGCTCAAGATTTTGGCCGGTCTGGAAAAGCCCGACGATGGCGTTTTGCAGGTGCAAAGCAACACCCGCATCGCCTACGTTGCCCAAGAGCCCGACTTGCAAGCGCAAGACAGTGTTTTTGAGTCGGTCAGCGTGGGCCTAGCCCGCGTGCGCCACCTGATTGATGAATACTCACAAGGCCACGGCGACCTGGACGCGATGCAAAGCGAGATCGAAGCGCTTGACGGTTGGAACTGGGAGCAGCGCGTGGGCGAAACCCTGCAGCGCCTGCATCTGGACCCCCAGGCCATCATCAGCACCTTGTCGGGTGGCACCAAAAAGCGCGTTGCGCTGGCCCAAGCCTTGGTCGCGCAGCCCGACGTGCTGCTGCTGGACGAGCCCACCAACCACCTGGACTTGGACAGCATCGAGTGGCTTGAAGGGCTGCTGGTGGACTTTGGTGGCAGCATCATCACTGTCACCCACGACCGGGCTTTTTTGGACAACGTGGCCACCCGCATCGTCGAACTGGACCGGGGCAAGCTGCTGTCTTATCCCGGAAACTTTGCCGCCTATTTGCTGCAAAAAGAAGAGCAACTTGCGCAAGAGGCGGTGCTCAATGCCCGCGCTGACAAATTATTGGCGCAAGAAGAAGTCTGGATACGCAAAGGCGTGGAAGCGCGGCGCACCCGCGCCACGGCCCGCATCGTGCGCTTGGATCACTTGCGTGCCCAGCGCGAAGCACGGCGCGACGTGGTCGGCAGCGTCAACATGGATGTCAACAGCGGCGCCGTTAGCGGCAAGTTGGTGGCCGAGCTGACCCATGTTTCCAAAAGTTTTGGTGCGCGCAAAATCGTGGATGATTTCAGCGCCACCATTTTGCGGGGCGACAAAATCGGCCTGCTCGGGCCCAATGGCGCAGGAAAAACGACCTTGCTCAAACTCATTTTGGGCGAACTGCAGGCCGACGCCCCGCCACCGAACGCCCCACCGCCTGAACCGGGCCACAGCCCTTGGGGTACGGTGCGCCAGGGTGCCAATATTTCGGTGGCCTACTTTGACCAAATGCGCAACGCCCTGGACATGGACGCCACGCTGGAAGACTTCATCAGCCCGGGCAGCGAATGGATAGAGATCGGCAACCGCCGCCAGCACGTCAAAAGCTACTTGGGCGATTTTTTGTTCTCGCCCGCGCGCGCCAATTCACCGGTGCGCTCTTTGAGTGGCGGCGAGCGCAACCGCCTGCTGCTGGCCCGCCTGTTTGCCCGCCCGGCCAATGTGCTGGTGCTCGACGAGCCCACCAACGACCTGGACATCGACACCCTGGAGTTGCTCGAAGACTTGCTGCAAAACTATGACGGCACGGTGTTCCTGGTCAGCCATGACCGCACCTTTTTGGACAACGTGGTGACCAGCACCATCGCCTATGAAGGCCAGGCGCGCTGGCGCGAGTTCGAAGGCGGCGTGCAAGACTGGCTGATTCAAAGCAAGCGCGCCAATGCGATCGCTCAAGCCAAGGGGCAAAAAGGCGCGCAAAACTTCAATTACGGCCGCGACGACAAAGCCGTGGCCACCAGTAAATCCGTAGCAGCGCAGGCCGCACCCGTGACTGCGGTCCCTGCAGCCAAAGTGCGCAAGCTCAGCTACAAAGAGCAGCGCGAACTCGAGGCTCTGCCCCAGCGCATTGCCGACCTAGAAGCCGAGCAAGCCAGCATCAGCAGCCATTTGGCCGACGGCACGCTGTATGCCAGCGACAACGCCAAGGCGATGCAACTGGCCCAGCGCAACACCGCTATCGAAACCGAGCTGCTAGAGGCCTTGGAGCGCTGGGAAGCTTTGGGCGGGTGATGGGCCTGGCCCGCGCAAAGCGCGGGCTGATTTCCGCCAGGATTAAAGGATTGATCACCAAAGGCGCTCGCGCTGCGCAGACTTCGAGTTGGTCTAAAGACCAGTCGGCCCATTGCGGGTCGTCGGCCAAGACGTCAATCAGCACGCAACTGTCCACCAGTGTGGCGCGGGCAGACTGCTGCACCAGGTAGCGGGCGTCGGGTTCGGCGGCGCCGTGCTTTGCCGGTAGGGCCATGTTTAGCCGCGCAAAAAGGCCATGAACTCGTCCGTACCCATGTTTTTGAACTGGGCGGCATTGGCACTGCCGCGCACTTGGGCAAAGGCCGCGCGCACGGCGTTAGCCTTGGGCACCACCGCGCGGATCAGCACGTCGCCGTTGTCGCGCACCTCAAATTCAACCTCGCTGTTGGGGTGCATGCCCGCTTTTTCACGCACCGCCTGCGGAATAGTGACCTGGCCTTTGCTGGTGATTTTCATCTGAAATCCTTACTTCAAGCAGTAAGAATCTTACCCAACAACGCCCTCTGAGCGCAAGCGGGCGATGGCGGCGGCGTCCAAGCCCCACTCGCGCAAGAGTTCGTCCGTGTGTTCGCCCAGCGCAGGCGGGGGGCGGCGCAGTACCGGCGGGTTGTCCATCAGGCGCAAAGGGCTGGCGACCGATGCAATTTCGGCCAGGCCGGTGGCGGCTTGGCTTGCGGTGCTGAGTGGCTGCGTGATGGCGAGCTCTCGGGCTTGCACTTGCGCGTCGGCAAAGGCCTGGGCCACGGTGTTGATCGGTCCGCAGGGCACGGCATGGTGCTCCAGGTCGGCAATCCACTGGGCGGTGCTGCGGGTGCGGGTAACGGTTTGCAACAGGGGTTCGAGCACGTCGCGGTGGCGCACGCGCTCGGTATTGACGTGAAAGCGCTGGTCAGCGGCCCATTCGGGGTGGCCGGCAACGGCACAAAAGCGGGCGAACTGGCCGTCGTTGCCCACGGCCAGCAGCATGGCGCCGTCGGCGGTTTCAAAGTCACGGTAGGGCACCAGGCTGGGGTGGCTGTTGCCCTGGCGCTGGGGCGATTGGCCGGTGTTCAAAAAGCCCGCCGCCTGGTTGGCCAAAATGGCCATGCCCACATCGAGCAGGCTCATATCGATGTGCTGGCCCAGGCCGGTTCGGTGGCGCACCTCTACGGCGGCCAGTATGGCGCTGCAGGCGTAGACGCCGGTAAACAAATCGGTCAGCGCCACGCCCACGCGCTGGGGGCTGCCGCCGGGCGTGCCCTCGGGTTTGCCGGTAATGCTCATCATGCCGCTCATGGCCTGGACCATCAGGTCGTAGCCGGCGCGCTCCGCATACGGGCCGGTTTGCCCAAAGCCGGTGATGGAGCAGTAAATCAGGCACGGGTTGAGCGCGCGCAAACTGGCCTGGTCCAGGCCATAGTGCGCCAGGCCGCCGACCTTGAAGTTTTCCACGACGATGTCGCATTGCAGGGCGAGTTGTTTGACCAATGCCTGACCCTCGGGCTGGGCAATGTCGATGGCAATGGAGCGCTTGTTGCGGTTGCAGGCGGTGAAGTAGCTGGCGTGCGTGGTCTCTTGCCCCTGGGCGTCGCGCAAAAAGGGCGGGCCCCAGTGGCGCGTATCGTCGCCCTCACCGGGTTTTTCGATTTTGATGACATCGGCCCCCAAGTCGGCCAGCATCTGGGTACACCAGGGCCCGGCGAGTACCCGGGAGAGGTCGAGGACTTTGAGATGCGCGAGGGCGGGCATGGTTTGGGGCATGGGCGGGGCTGGTGTCAAAAGCGATAGCGTAACGACTTGTCTGCTGCGCAAGTTTGCGCCAGATCCAAAGATGCGCAAAGAACAGGCAATTAAGGCAGTTGTACGCCCTCTAAGTAATACCAGCGCCCGTTCTCCAGCACAAAGCGGCTGCGTTCGTGCAAGCGCCATGCGGGGGCGCGAGCGGGTTTGAAGCGGGCGACAAACTCCACCTGCGCATGCTCGGCGTCTAGCACCTGCGCGCTGCGCACTTGCAGGCCCAGCCATTTGCCATCGGTATCGAAGGCCAGGGTGGCTGGACGGGTGCTGGCGTGCCAGGTGGCCAGCAAATAGGCTTCGCGCTGTAAAACAAAAGCGCTGTAGCGCGAGCGCATAAGGCTTTGGGCATCCGGGGGCGCATCGCCTTCCAGATACTGACCGCAACAGCCAGAGAACCGAAGCGCCTTTCCGTTGGTGCCCGCCCGCGCACAGGGGCAGGCTTGGTCGCCTTGCAAAGCCAGCGGACCCTGGCTCATCCGCCTTTGGCGGCTTTGGCTTGCGCTTTGTGAGCTTCCCAGCTTTGCACGGGGGCGCCGTCTTTGACCCAGGCGGCAAAGCCGCCTTCTATGTGCGCCACATTGCTCATGCCCATTTCCTGCAAGGCTTTGGTAGCCAATGCGCTGCGCCAGCTGGCGGCGCAAAACAGCACGTATTCTTTGGCCTCATCGCCAAACACCGGCTTGAAATAGGGCGAGGCCGGGTCTACCCAAAATTCCAGCATGCCGCGTGGAGCCAGTACCGCGCCTTCGATGGTGCCCTCGCGCTCGGCTTCGCGGATGTCGCGGATGTCGACCAGCTGCATACGCCCGTCGGCCAGGCGTTCGCGCACTTGCGTCACGGAATAGGTCGTGATGCAGGCATTGGCCTCATCGACGAGTTGGCGAAATCCTTTGGTAATCGGCATGCTGTCTCCTTGTGTTGTGGGTTCACGCCAGGGCGCGTTGGATGATGATTTTTTGCACGTCGCTGGTGCCTTCGTAAATCTGGCAGACGCGCACATCGCGGTAGATACGCTCCACCGGGAAGTCACTTACATAGCCATAGCCGCCCAGGGTTTGGATGGCTACCGTACATACTTTTTCCGCCATCTCGCTGGCAAACAGTTTGGCCATGGCCGCTTCTTTGAGGCATGGCCGGCCGGCGTCGCGCAGGGCCGCTGCGTGCCAGATCAACTGGCGTGCAGCCTCTAATTGCGTTGCACACTCCGCCAGCCGAAAGCCCACCGCTTGGTGGTTAAAGATAGGCGCGCCAAAACTCTGCCGATCTTTGGAATACGCTAGCGCCACTTCAAACGCGCTGCGCGCCATGCCTACGCTTTGCGCGGCGATGCCGATGCGCCCGCCCTCCAGCCCACCCAAAGCGATGCCATAGCCCTCGCCCTCTTTGCCGATCAGGTTCTCTGCCGAAATGCGGCAGTTATCAAAATTGATTTGCGCGGTGTCGCTGCTGTGCTGGCCCAGCTTGTCTTCCAACCGCGCCACTACATAGCCCGGAGCGTTAGTAGGCACCAAAAACGCGCTCATGCCTTTTTTGCCCGCGCCTT
>Ga0209084_1000448_pt1 | contig 38919 bp, 40 predicted proteins | sample C_130820_MF_Meta_FD_187309 | JGI IMG/M metagenome (GOLD analysis project Ga0209084, IMG submission 187309) | Freshwater microbial communities from Lake Croche, Canada to study carbon cycling - C_130820_MF_MetaG (SPAdes) (version 2) | ecosystem: Environmental > Aquatic > Freshwater > Lake... | reverse complement strand
GAGGCTCGTGGGGTCGGGGACGTCGTTCGAGCGTCCGTCGTGCAGCCGGGCGTCGACCTCCGCGCTGGTCAGGCCGGGATTGTTCATCGCAGTATCAGGGGTGCACGACCACGACGGGACAGGGAGCGTGCATCGTGCACTGATGGCTGACCGAGCCGAGCAGCAGGCCGGCGAAGCCACCGTGACCCCGAGAGCCGACGACCAGAAGGTCGGCATCGGCTGCCGCTGCGGTGAGTGCAGATGCGGGAGTCCCCTCGGCGACGCAGACGGTGACGGGGAGCTCCGGGGTGGACTCGATCCCGGCCTCGGCGAGGATCGCAAGGAGCGACTGCTCGGCGAGACCCGAAAGGTCGGAAACATCGGGCATCGCTCCGAACGCAGGCATGGTGGTCATCATCGGGTACTGCCACACCGAGACTGCCTCGAGGCCAGCGTTGCGCAGTGCCGCCTCAGCATGGGCCCAGCGCAGCGCAGCGATCGAACCTGGCGAGCCGTCGACGCCGACGACGATCTTGTTCATGGTGGGACCTCGTTGGACGCTTGAGCCGGGAGCTGCCGGCCCCCATCGACGTGTGTCGCCGATGAGAAGACATTAGGCGCAGCGACCTCCGGGGTGGGTCGCCACGTGGAATGATTCCGCCGATGATCGCCGCTCAAACCGTCTCCACGATGTCGTTCTTTTTCGCGTCACTTGCGTTGTTGTGCTGGGCGGCTGTCGTGCTCATCGGTACTGGGGCACTGCTCGGTCGCTTTGTCTCCCGCCCGATCCCGTTGGTGGAATCGCTCGGAGCCGACATTCGTCGGGTGGCGTTACCGCTTGCCTGGCTCATCGCCGCAGTCACCATGCTCGGCTCGCTGTACTACTCACGGATCCAGCACTACATCCCGTGCGAACTGTGCTGGTACCAGCGGATCTGTATCTATCCGTTCGCGGTCATCCTCGGCATTGCGGCCTGGCGTCGCGACGCCGGTGTGCGTGTGTATGCCGTTCCAGTTCTTGCGATCGGCGCGATGGTGGCGGCCTATCACACTTGGGTTCAGGCCTATCCGCCGGTCGACGGCACCTCGTTCTGCACCGCTGATGCTCCATGCACGTTGCGATACGTCTGGGAGTTCGGATTCGTTTCGCTGCCGTTTATGGCGCTTTCGGCATGTTGTTGCATGATCGTGCTTCTTCTCATCGCCCGTCCCGCCCCCCGGACGGCAACTACCTCGGAGTCCTCATGAGCAATCAACCATCATCGAATGGTCCGTCCTCCACCCGCTGGATCTGGATCGGCATCGCCGTAGTCGTGGTGGTCGTGGGTGTTCTGGCATTCGTAGTCACCCGCTCCGATGGTTCCGGTGGTGGGAGCGCCACCCCCAACGGTGATGGCGCAACGCCCGGCGTCACTGTCGTCCCGGTGGGCAAGGTCGCTGTCGGCGCCATTGTCGTCACCGGCACGCAACTCCCCGAGATAGCAACCTCCGGCACCGACCCCGCCGTTGGACAGGTCATCCCCACGATCGAGGGTCAGACCTTCGACGGCACTGCGTTGAGCATCGGCCCGACTGGTGAGCCGACGATCATCATGGTGGTCGCCCACTGGTGCCCGCATTGCCAGCGTGAGGTCCCCTTCCTGCAGTCCTGGCTCACCGCCAACGGCGCTCCTGAGGGCGTGCGGCTCGTGGCGCTTGCCACCTCGAACGATTCGGGGAAGCCGAACTACCCGGCTGGGCAGTGGCTGGTCCGTGAGAAGTGGACCATTCCCACCATGGTGGACGACAAGGCCAGCGATGGGGCCCAGGCTCTTGGGGTCACCGGATTCCCGTATTTCATCGTGGTCGATGCCGAGGGCAAGGTCATCGAACGCACCAGTGGCGAACTCACCACGACACAGTGGGAAGCGCTCATCGCTGCGGCGAAGTCGGGGTCAGCGCAGCCGACTGCCTGACCTCCTGAATGTCTGGGTCGCTGATCAGTCGTCGATGAGGGCGGCGAAGAGCGTCTGGCGTCTGGCGCTGCGGCGACGGTCATCGATGGATCGTCTTCCGAGTTCACGAGCCTGATCAACGATGAGTCGAGCCAGCGATGCAACTCGTTCGTCGGCAAACACCCAGTCGGAGTCGTCGACGGCCGGATCGCGCAACCATTGCAGTGCGAGCGCGTCACCGAGGGCGCCGAAGCTCGGGATGAATGAGGCGAATCCCAGAGCGAGGGAATCGAGGCCGGCTCCGATGGACGCGAGCGCAGGATCATTGGCGGGCAGGTTGACGGCAATGACTGCGGCGCCAGCACGACGGAGTTGCTCGAGGGTGTCGTCGAGGGTCTCGATCAGATCAGCACCGATGCCGGACACGGTGACGGTTCCGTAGTGGCGGTTGGAGTCGTAGGCGGAACTGATCGATGTGGGACCAGTGGGCTCAGTGGACCCACGAAAATGACTGAACTCACGCGGCCAGTCTGTGCTTTCCACGATGTGGCGCACGATCGGTTCGTAGGTGCTCGGGATCCAGATCGTGGCTGGTTCGAGCGGAACCAATGGGCTGTACATCTGCGAGAGCGAGGGCCGATGGGTGAGCATCCCATCGGTGATCCCGATCTGCTGGATCGGCTCCGACACATTGATCAGGATTCCGACGACCGTTGCGCCTTCCCGGAGAGCGATTCCCTGTGTGGCCGGATGAGTGAGCACCGGCTCCCGAAGGCGGCCGGTCACCCCAGCGGCAAGGAGGCGGGCCAGGAGTCGTTCGCCGAGCTGATCGGCGAGCCCACGTCGACGGAAACGCGGGTCGGTGACGGTGCCACCTGACTCCACGACGCCTTCGGCGACATACACCGCTCCCCAATGGGCGACCACCTCTCCGCGCTCATCAACCGCAACCTCACCGATTCGATTGCCGCTCGCAATAGCTGCGGCAACTCGTTCGGGGAAGTAGAAATCGGTGCCCGGATAGGTCCATCCGTAGCAGCGATAGATGCAGCGGGTGAGCGATGTTGCGTCGGACGCGGTGAGTTCCCGGATAGTGACCGGGGAATCGCTGAGCGCTGAATCATCCGGGAGCACCTCGAGGCCTGCGTCATCGAGAATCGCGTCGTGGCCGGGGAGGGGCAGGCGCACCTCGCTGATGTTTCCGGTGCCGTCGGTCCCGCCGGTGGCCGATATCGCCAGCCCGAGGTCGACCATCGAGAGAACCGCTGCTGGTGCCCCGCTGATCGGTTCACCGCGATCGCGCAACCGCAGGATGATCTCGGTTCCTTCGGTCTCCACGATGAGATCGAGCGAGGGCGGTGGATCGGCAATGGTGGATCTCACGATGGCATCATCGGCGAGCAGGCGGACGACGAGCGCAGCGATCTCGGCGCCGCCACCGAACTGGAGGGTGATAGAGCGAGCGGCATCGGCGAGAACCACCGCGCCGGGCCGACCAGTCGGGACGGACATGGAGAACATCACGGCGGCGAACGTTGGTCAGCCGGCGAGGCGGTCGGCGACGGCGGCGATCGCGACCGACCACTCATGGTCGGGTTCGGTGAGCGAGAACAGGCCGCCCGACGCGTTCGAAACGATGTCCTCCGAGAGCGGAAGTACGCCCGCCACATCCACGCCGTAGATCTCTGCGACGTCGGCGGCCATCGCGGCACGATCAGCGTGGGATGGGACCTTGTTGATCATCAGCAACAGCTCGGGGACCTCGAGTCGACGGGCGATGTCGACTGTGACAGCAGTGCCCTGATAGTCCTGCTTATCGGGTCGCATGATCAACAGGAGAGCATCACTGATGGTGATCGACAGGAGCGTCTCCTCATTGAGACCGGGATGGGTGTCGATGATGAGGTGGTCGAGCTGCAAGCCCTTGACCAACTCACGGAACCCATCGTTGAGGATCTCAACGTCGTAGCCCTGTCGCAGCACACGGGCGATATCGCCGGCCTTCATGCTCGACGGCACGAGGTAGAGCGCACCGCCGGGAGCCACGGCTCCGCCGCTCAGAGTGATGCGGTCGGTGACGTCGTGGGCGGTGTCGATGATCGAGCTGGTGCCATAGAGGTAATCGTTGAGCGTGGGACCCGGGATGTGCTCGTCGAAACCGAACAGCACATGGATACCGGGAGACTGCACATCGGTATCGACCACTGCCACCCGACGACCCGAAGCTGCCAGACGTGCGGCGATGTTCGCGCTTGAATTGCTCTTGCCCGTGCCGCCCCGGAAGGAATGCACGGAAATGATCTTGGTCATCGATCGGTCTCCTCGACGTCGGATGATGGCGGTGGATCGGACGGGGATTCAACCACGGCGTTCGGGCCCACTCCGGCAGCGGCTTCCTCGGCTGCGTCGAGTTCGCGCACCCGGGCTCTCAGTGCCGTGGCTTTGGCACTGAGCGATGTGAAGAAGTCCGACTCGGTGATCTCCGCGACTGTCTGCTGACGCTTCGCCTCATCGATTTCGACTTTCAGGACCTGCACCTGTTTCACCAGGCTTCGTTCACGGGCTCGGATCTTCTCGGTCATGACACCGAAACTCTGGGCCAGATCGGTCATCTCGTCCGGGAACATTGCCTTTGCGGCCCCGCTGAGATCAACGTTGTAGTCGCCACCCGACACGCGTTTGGTGGCGCTGGAAAGTCGCCCGAGTCGGCGGGTCATCCAATGCGAGAGATAGAGCACGAGAAGAATGAGGATCACGTAGGCGATGCCGAACACCGGGAAGAGCACGCTGCGCACATTGCGCTGGACCTGATCGACGTACGCGAGCGGATAGTCGACGCCGATGGCTCCCACCGCGGTGCCTTCGGCGTCGAGGATCGGCGTATACACCGAAATCCAATGACCGAATCGATCGGTGTAGGCCGGCTGTGAGGTTGTCTGGTTGAGCCCCTGTTGGAAGTAGTCGGCGGTGGTCACATCGACGAGAGTGGCGACCGGTTGGTGGAACAGCGTTCCGATCGGCGCATCCACATTCATGGTGGGGTAGCCGAGCGCGCTCCATGAGCCGATGAATTCCAGGTTGCCATCGAAGCCCCGGTAGTACGTGTACGGCGACGCCTCGGGGTTGGTGCGCCGGATATTGGCGATCTCGTTGACGTGATCCCAGTAGGCGGGGTTCGTGGGATACGCGCTGTCCGCGACTGCCGCTGTTCCGGCGAGCGTGGCCGCATTGGTTGGGTAGATCTCGCCCGGCACGATCTGTCGCTCGGTCTGGGTGAGTGAACGGAACTGCTCAGCGTCGATGGTCTCGGCGCCGCCGATGCTGAGACTGCGGAGGTTCTCGGTCAGGCGGTTCTTGGCGGTGTCCGTCGAGAACCGGACGATCCATGTCGCGACCACCACGAAGACGAGTGAGACACCGAGACCGAATGCGATGAGCAGCTTCCATCGCATGCCGAGATGCCATCTGCGCCGAGTCCGTTGCGAAGGCGTGATCTCCTCTGACGGGTTGGCGACCGATGCGGATGGTGCCGGAGGGGCGTCGGTGCGAACAGCCATGTTTCGACGTTACTTCTCGGCCGTGACCGACCGGTCGGTCGGCAGGTCGGAGAGGTTGAGCGAGAATCGATACTCGACATCTCCGCCGAGAGCGACGGTTCGCTCACCGTGCAGCGTGCCCCCGCCGGTGACCGCGGCGTAGGAGCCAGTGCCGCCGAACACCGTGAGATCGCCCACGATCATCGTGTCATCACCGGATTTGGTGGCCTGGCCCTCGTAGCGCAATGCGAGACTGTGCCAGCGCTCATTCATCGCCCTAGGGTAATCGAAGGCTGAACCACGTTCAGATCTGGTGATCGCCGGCAGTGGGTCCGCCGCAAACCCGAACATTCGGAGCAACAGTTGGCACAGGCAACAGGTTCGACGAAGGCGCTGGCCCATAACGAGGCCCGCTCGGCGCTTGTTGAGGCTGCGCTCCGCGTCATCTCGACCGAGGGTGCGGCGTCAATGCACCCGAACGAACTGTGTCTCGAACTCGGCATCTCCCGATCGCTGGTGAACTTCCATTTCGATGGACGCGACGGACTTGTGGCCGAGGCGATGGCACTCGGGTATGAGCGCTATGTGGCGGAGTTGAAACTGGCTGCCGACGGGGCAGGTCCGGAACCGCTCGATCGACTCCTCGCGTGGGTTGATCGTCAGGTTGAGTGGACCATCGCCAACCCGGGTCTTGCCGCTGCACTCAACTTCCAGCGAGAGGCCTCGGGTATGCACGGCGGAATGCCTGACGAGGTGGCTGCACATCTGGCCGAAACCGGGGCCCGGAACTTCAACTTCCTCATTGAGTTGGTTCGTGCGGTTCGCGAGTTCAATGGTGCCGCGACTGACAGCAGCACTCTCGGGTTCGACGGCGCCGTTGTTGGTTGGCTCACGCTCGGCCTTTCGGTGTGGCTCGCAGGGCGACACGCCCCGACCCAACATCTCGCTCGGCCCGATCTGGTGAAGCTCGCCAAGGAGCGCGCCCACCGGCTCATCGCTGGCATGTTGGAGGTCTAGATCGATGGGACGCCCATGATCACCGAGAGACCGTCGACAGTTCGAAGAAGCGGCGGAATCGCCTCCTTCATGCGTTGGTACTCGCCCTATGTCGCTGGTCATCGAGCAGCATTCCTCCTCGGTGGCGTCATGTCGGTGGTGGTCCTCGTCTGCCAGGGGCTGATCCCGTTCGTGGTCGAGAAACTTCTTCACCACGGGGAATGGGAATGGCAGATGATCATCCTGTTGATCTCGCTCATCGTTGGACAGTTGATCTTCACATTCGGCGTGAGCAATGGCGCGCACTACCTCACGAACCTTTCGGCTACCAAGCTTCGTATCAGGATCTTCGATCGGACGCTTGAGACCGAGGCGCTCAATCAGCATGTGCTGCGCAGAGCGTCGATCGTCACTCGTGTTTCAACCGATGTTGATCAGGTCGCCACCGCGTTCCAACTCACCCTTGCGAGTGGTCTTCCCAGCGTGGTGCGAGTGATCCAAAGTCTTGTATTGCTCACCCTCATCGAATGGCGTGCCGGTGTGGCAATGGCCGTCGCCGTGCTCGTGTTCATGGGTTATCGGACCTTTGCCGGTCGGGCCCTGTTCCTGGCTGATCATGAACGACTCGCCGCCAGTAGCGACCTCCGGGCGAATGTTGACGAGGCCCTCGTTGCCTCTCGTGTCGTCACCGGCCTCCATCTCCAAAACTGGTCACGCGCCCGGTTCGCACGGGTTGCCAAACAACTTCATGACCGCACTGGAGATCAAGAGGACAACGTGCTGCGTCTTGAACTCGGGGGACATGCCACAGGACTCTTCGGACTCCTTGCCGTTGTTGTCTTCGCCCTACTCGTCGGAGGCAGTGGTTTGGCGCGAGTTGCCGCCGCGATTCTCTTTGTGGAAGGAGTCGTCGCCGGTCTCGAGGCGTTGCCGCCGTGGTTGCGGTCCGTGCAGTTCGGGGTCACCAGCCAGGTGCGGATCGACGGGATCCTGACGCTTCCCGACCGCGTGGACGAGGTTGACCAAGCTCCGGTGCTCGGGCGCCCTCCGGGAATCGAACTTGATGACCTGAGCGCCCATTTCGAGACCGGGCAACGTCTCGAATCGATTTCGCTGGTCATTCCTGCCGGACGCCTGATCGGTGTGGTCACACCGGTGGGTACGCACCCGGACGATTTTCTGGCGCTCCTCGCCGGCGATGAGAACCCCCAGGGTGGCAGGGTCCTCATCGATGGGTACGACGCACGGATGCCGAGTACGAGCAGATCTGTGGCCTATGTGGCGGCCACGGGCGCAGGGTTCTCGGATGCTCCCATCGACCAGTTGCTGGCCGTTGACCCGGACCTCACCCCCGATGTCGCAGTCTCGCTGTTCGAGGCTGTGGGCCTTCATCGGCTCGCCCGGGATCGACGCATGCTCGTTGAGTCACTCGGATTCGGCGCTACGCAGCTGTCGATGTCCGAACGACAACTCTTGGCGCTCGCCGTCGCACTCGCATCGCATCCGAAGATCCTGTTGGTCGGCCCGCTCGATGTGTTCGCCGATCCAGATGCCTCGTTGCCGATCATCGACCACCTTCGGGCCACGGCCATCGAGACAGTGATGGTCGGTGCTCGTACCTCCGACATCGCCGAGGCAGTCGATGATGTCCTGTTCCTCAACGGTGATTCGGTCTACTTCGGCACCCATCATGACCTGCTCGAAAATGTTCCGGCGTATTCGCATCTCTGGAAGCAACGACTCTCACTTGCAACAGTGGATCTTTCTGTGCTCGGAATCGCGGAGGATGCTCATGCCGAACTTCACACCCATCTCGTCACCGAGCGCTACCGGGCCGGCGACGACATCTACTGTGAGGGCGATGATGCCGATCGGATCATCTTCACGATCTCGGGTCGAATCGAGATTCTCGCCACCGATTCCGGGGGTCGGGCTCGTCGTGTGGCTGTGCTCGGCCCCGGCAACTATTGCGGTGACCTGCGGCTCATGGTGGGCGATCGGCGGGCCGAGACAGCCCGCGCGCTCGACGACTGCGTGGTGCGCACCTTGAGCCGTGAAGCTATTTCCGCCGGTGTTGCGGGCATGCTCGACCGAACGCCCACCGAGCGCCAGATCATGACCTCCATCCTGCGTGAGGGTGCAGCCACCGAGGATCAGATCCTTGAACGCTTTGCTGAACTCACATCGACCGAGATCTCATCCGCGCTCGCCCTGCTGCTGCGTGACGGTGCCATCGTCGAGTCCGAGGGCACCTATTCGATGGCCCACGTGCGCACGACGCATCGTCGGGCAGACGCCATCTTCGATCGTCTCGGTGATCTCTGAGACGCTGCCGAGCCGCACCCGCTACGTGTCGTAGATCGGGAACCGGTATCGGGAATCGGTTGGTGCCTCCGGTGGGGGTCGAACCCACGCTCGTCGGATTAAAAGTCCGCTGCCTTACCACTTGGCCACAGAGGCTGAAGGTTGGACACTAATCGGGCTAGGTGATGGGGCAACTTCCGCCGTCGGCCATGAGCGTCATCCCGTTGACATACCGACTCTCATCGCTGAGCAGGAATCGAACCACGGGTCCGATATCGGCCTCGGCGTCGCCGAGACGATCAAGCGGATTGCGAGCGAGGACCCGGTTCGCCATCGCCGGATCATTGGCGAATGCGGCAGTCATCGCAGGAGTGGATGCGAGCGGCGCGACGCAGTTCGCTCGTGCGCCGGTTGGACCCCATTCCCTCGCGAGCGATCGGACCACGCCACGCTGCGCCGCTTTCACTGCGGCGTACACCGGCAGGCGTGCTTTGCCTTCGAATCCAGCTTCGGAGGTGAGGGCAACAAATGACCCCTGCGTGGCGACGAGATGGGGATGTCCTGCAGCGGCGAGAAGATAGGTGCCTCGCAGCGAGACCCTCACATGGTCGGCGACGTCTGCGAACGGAACCTCGGCGAGTGACGTCGGGATGGGTGAGAGTCCGCTTGTCGCATTGTGGACGATGCCGTCGAGTCGTCCATCAGTTTCGATGATCGTCGAAATCGCGGCCTGAACTGATTCGGGGTCGCCGACATCGCCGATGAAGATCCGCGCTGATCCGCCCTGAAGTGTCGCTTGATCGGCGATCTGCTGCGCTTCGGCGGCTCGTCTGGCCATGATCCACGTCGTCCAACCGGCGCTGGCACTCGCGAGCGCGACACCAGCTCCGACCCCGCCACTCGCCCCGGTGATCAGCACGACCTTGGTGTTCTCCGTGTTCACTGAGTTCATCGCCAGGACCTCCCGCCATCGACGTGGATCACGGTGCTGGTGAGCGCTGAGGCGTCATCGGACAGCAGCATCCGGCAGGTCGGGATGATCTGGTCCTCGATCGACCCCGGAAACGCTGCGAGCGGCGGTTGGGGGTCCACGACCGGCAGCGTGGTGAGCCGTGCCGGGGTGGTCACGAGATTCACCCGAACCCCTCGAGCACCCTCGGACCTTCCGAGTGAACGAACCAGTGCTTCGACGGCGTCAGACACCGCGGTTTCGGTGGATCGACCAGCGCAGTCCAAGGGGGCGACCCGGTCGATGATGGCCGTGATCGATCCACCGTCGGCGCATCGTTGCTGGGCCACGCCGAGAGCAGCGATCCACCGCGCGAGGGCGACTTCGCTGCGTTCGACCCAACCACCGAGGTCGATGGTGTCGAGCGCAGCCGGTTCGAGGACCTCGGGGAACAGCGCGACAACGATGTGCTCTGCTTTCGGCCCTGCGTTCGCGCCATTGCGCCAGGACTCGAGTGCATCGGCCCATCGCCAGTCGGTCGAACAGCCGTCGACGGCTGATTGAACGAGCAGTTCGCCGCCGAGCGATGTTGCGAGGGCCCGGGCATTGGCCTCGTCGAGTCCGATGACCAACGGTTCGGTCATGACGGCCGCACGACCACACCGGGCAACTCGCCGGTGGCTGTTCCGTTCTCGACGACGACAACTCCGTTCACGAGCGTGGCGATCGCCCCGACCGGAACCGCTCGGAAGCGAGCCGCTCCGGTGACTGCGTCGGTCTCCTGTCGGCAGCTTCCTGCCCCGATCCGTTCAGGATCGAAGATGTAAATGTCGGCGGGAAGTCCGACGCCGAGGCGACCGCGATCACGAAGCCCGAGGATCGACGCGGGGACCGAGGTGATCTGCGCAATGGCTTCCTCGAGGGTCCAGACCTGCTCGTTGCGCCACCAGGTCGACAGGAAATGCGAGGGCCATTCCTGACCGTCGTCGCGGTCGAGGTGGGCGCCACCGTCGGAGACGCCCACGATCATCTGGGTGTGTCGCTGGACGTCCTTCAGCAGTTCGCGCCAGGCCGGAGTCTCGTTCGACCAATGGAACACCGTGTTGAGATCGTCGACCAGTGCGATATCGAACATGACATCAGCGGCGTGTTTGCCGAGTTCGGCGGCGATGTCGGTGATGGTCCGGCCCGCGAACCGAGCAGTGGAATCATCGAAGGTTTGCGAGACCCGCATGCTCTCCCACAGCGGCGGGGGAAGGGTCGAACCCTTCGCGGGATCACGGTTCGGCTCGTCGATCGCAGCTCGCAACATCGAGCGGTGCTCATCGTCGGCGAGCAGTCGTTGCTTCTCCGGTGCGGTTGCGATCATCAGTGCATTCCACAACGGCACACCTTCGTAGCGAGTGGTTCCATCACGCAGGGTGAACGGCCCGTTCAATGGGCGTGTCATCAGCAGCGAGAACACCGGCGCCCCAAGGCTCACCGAGCGTTCGAGGAAGTCGCGCGATTGCATCCATGTGGCGGTCGGGGCATCGACCTTGGAACGACCGCCGAGACCCTGGGTGATCACTGGCGCATTGGCTCGTCCGGCGATCTCGATGAGCAGGTCGCGGTCCTCGGAATCGATGCCTTCAACAGCGCTTTCGGGCGCATAGGCGACCGTTCCGCGTGCGAAGCGGCCCTGCGCATCGGCGAGCGCACGCAGTTCATCGAGTGAGGCGAGTCGGCTGGGAACTGGTCGATCGGCGAGATCGAGATGGGTCGGAGCATGCGATGAGGAGAGACCGAGTGCTCCCGCTTCCATCGCCGATTCGAACATCCCAACGATGGATGCGAGTTCTTCGTCGGTGGCGGGTCGTTCGAAGGCGGCATCACCCATGACCCATCGGCGGAGCGCCGAATGTCCGACATACATGCCCAGGTTCACGCCGAGTCGACCACTACGAGTTTCGAGGAATTCCTCGAACGTTTCGAATCCCCAGTCGATATGGGCCAGTGATCCGAGGTCCATTCCCTCGACCCGGGCGAACATCTGGGCGACGTACTCGTGGTCGTTGCTGCGGCAGGGAGCGATGGAGAAACCGCAGTTACCCGCCGCGAGTGTGGTCACTCCATGGAGAGCAGCCGTGTCACACAACGGGTCCCAGGTGAGTTGCGGGTCGTAATGCGTGTGGGCATCGACGATGCCGGGAGCCACGACCATGCCACTGGCGTCGATCGTCCTATTTGCCTCGGCGGTCGCGAGATCGCCGATCGCCACGATTCGTCCACTCTCGACAGCAACGTCGGCAATGACACCGGGAGTTCCGGTTCCATCGATGACCAACCCGTTGCGGATGACGATGTCGTACATGTGTGCCTCAGCGAATGGCCGGAGGGCGACCGGCAACGGCGCCTCCGTCGACGATGAATTCGGCACCAGTCGAATACGAGCTGGCATCGGAGGCGAGGAAGGCAACCATCTCGGCGACCTCCTCGGGTGCTCCGATGCGCGGGATCGGGAAGGCGTCGAAAACCTTCTGTCGATCGACCGCGCTGAACTGCGGATTGAAGGTCATCGGCGTGTCGATGACCCCGGGATGCACTGAGTTCACACGGATGCCGTCATGACCGAGTTCGATGGCCGCGGTCTTGGTCATACCGCGAATGGCCCACTTCGTGGCCACGTAGGGAACTGCTCCGGCGACGCCCTGGAGACCGGCGATTGAGGACACGTTGATGATCGAGCCGCGCTGTTGTGCCTTCATGGTGGGGATGACTGCTTGCATCCCGAGGAAACAACCGAGTTGGTTGACCCGTACAGCTTCCATGTAGTCCTCGGTCGACACGGTCTCGAGTGCGCCGGCCTTCACGATGCCGGCGTTGTTCACGAGCACGTCGAGGCTGCCGAAGGCACTGAGGGTGAACTCGACCGCTCCGGCCCATTGCGCTGCATCGCCAACATCAAGCGTGATGTAGCGAGCTGCGTCGCCGAGTGATGCCGCGACCTCTTCGCCGAGTTCGTCGAGCACATCAGTGAGCACCACGCGAGCGCCGCGCTCCACCAGCAAACGCGCTTCGCATTCGCCCTGCCCGCGGGCTGCGCCGGAGATGAGTGCCACGACACCGTCGAGTCGGGTGCGATCCATGGGGGCGCTCACAGCACTGCCACCGGATTGATCGGGGAACCGGTTCCGCCGGGAATACGAAGTGGCGCCATGGTGAGGAGGAACTCCCATGTTCCGAGCTCGGCGCAGACCTCGCTGAGCTCTCCGAGTGCCATGTTGTCGATGAGCATGAGCCCCAATCTGGTTATGCCGATCTGATGGATCGGGAACGGCCACTCGGCGATACCGAGTCCGGGCATCGGATCGCTGATGCCGTCGCCGCCGAGCAGAGCGATGTCATGGCCTTGGAGCCACGGGAGACATTCCGCGTGCAGGCCGGCGAGACCATCGGCGATGGGATCGAGTCGGCCGCGCTTCTGTTCACGGCGCAGATCACGGCCGGTACTCACGAGCAGCAGATCGCCGCTGCGGACCTCGACGCCCTGCGCTGCGCAGGCGAGATCGAGCTGGTCCGGCGTGACGGCGGTGTTCCCGGGAAGCTCCGTGAGTCCGAGCGCTCGCGGCACATCGAGCAGAACTCCCCGGCCGACGATTCCGCCGGCGGCTTCCATGATGGTGTTGGCGGTGGCGCCGGTGCTGGAGACTGATTCAGCGGTCCGACCGTTGTAGCTCTGTCCCCGCACGAACATGTGGCACAGCGCATCGATATGGGTGAGTCCGAGCCCGTGCACATCGGTGCCGATGTAGTCACGGGTGGCTTCGTAGCCCGGAATTCCGTTCGATCCGAGCGCATCGCCACTGGCGAGCATGTGATGGTGAGCGGGAAACGGGCACTCCACCGATGGCATGGTCGAGATGTCGTGGGCGAGACCCACGGTCCGTCCGGTTCGCACGAGGCGAGCGGCATCCACCCGGCACTGCGCGGTGAGGAGATTGAGCGCGCCCAACTGATCCTGCGATCCCCATCGTCCCCAGTTGGAACATTCGGCGTAGATCTGCTCGAGTCGTTCCGGTGTGGGTGGCATCGATGCTGTTGATTCGCTCATGCGGTGAACCCCCCTTGAAGTGCGTCACGGATTGCTCCCCGACGTGAGGGTGCAGCCTAAACCGCTGATGGTGCATCATTCGTTGTGCGGCGTCGCCGCTCCATCAAGGTTGAAGGGGAACAATGAACACCGAAGAGTTCACGGGCAAGGTCGCCATCGTCACGGGTGCTGCAGGGGGCATCGGGCGTGAATCCGCTCGTCTCTTCGCCGAGCGTGGAGCTTCGGTCGTTGTTGCCGACATCAACCTTCCGGGGGCGCACGAGACTGTCGACATCATCACTGCCGGTCGTGGAGCAGCCATCGCAGTGCAGGTGGATGTCGCCTCATCTGCGTCGGTGAAGGCGATGGTCGAGACCACCATCGCCACCTACGGACGCCTCGACATCGCGCATAACAACGCTGGCATCAAGGGCGCTGATGAGACGGTTGTCGACATGCCCGAAGAGGTATGGAGCGCCGGGATCAGCATCATGCTCGATGGCGTGTTCTTCTGCATGAAGCATGAGATCCCCGAGATGCTCAAGGTCGGTGGGGGAGCGATCATCAACACCTCATCCGGAGCTGGTCTCATCGGTGTGGCCCGGTTCTCGAACTACGTGGCGGCCAAGCACGGCGTGATCGGTCTCACCAAGGCTGCAGCCCTCGAGTACATCACGCAGGGGATCCGCATCAACGCGATCTGTCCGGGCACGGCTCGCAGTCAGATGGTCGACGAGTGGATGCAGGGCTCTGCTGAAGCGGAGGCAAGCGTCGCCGCCCTCCATCCGATCGGCCGAATCGCTGGTCCGGAGGAGATTGCGGAAGCTGCAGTGTGGTTGGCCTCCGATGCGGCATCGTTCGTCGTCGGCACTGCGATGTCGGTCGATGGCGGCTACACCACACTCTGAGTCGACGAACCTCGCCGCGGTTAGCGTCTCAGCGTGACGCTTTCCCGTTCGCCAGAGGCTGATCGCCGATCCGACTGGGTCACCGGACGGCCGTGGCTCGATGCGCTGGCGATCTTCACCGTTGTCACAATTTGCGTGTTCATCGCGGTGAACCTCGGTGGTCACGCCCAACTCTCCTCGATCTCCAGCGTGGACAACGCGCCCTACACCGGTTCTTTCATCTTCGGGTCATGGTTCCGGTTCGATGGCCGTTGGTACGACATCATCGCAACGCGCGGGTATTACTGGGCGGGCCCCGATGTGCAGTCGCCAGTGGCGTATTTCCCGGCGTACCCGATGGTGCTGCGAATGTTGCACGCGATCACCGGGGTTTCGGTCCGACTCCTCGGTTCGCTGGTCACCATTGCGTGCGGGGCCGGCATGAGCGTGTTGCTGCTGCGCTGGTGTCGGGATCGGGTGAGCCCCACGACAGCCCGAGCCGCCCTCATCACGCTGCTCGTGTATCCATACGCCTACTACTTCATGGGAGCGGTGTACGCCGATGCGCTGTTCGCAGTGCTCGTGATCGGCGCATTCATGCTGCTGGAACGCGATCACCCGATCTGGGCCGGTGTGCTCGGCGCACTGGCCACGGCCACCCGCCCCACCGGTATCGCGGTCGTCATCGGACTCGTCGCTGTCGTGCTGTGGAAGCGTGATGTCATCACCCGTGTCGCTGGTCGCACTGTGATCTCGCTGCGCAATCTGCGCCGGGGCGATTTCGGCGTGCTGCTCTCGATCGGCGGACTCATCGCCTACATGACGTACCTTGGGGCACGCTTCGACGCGCCCTTCGCTTTCGAAGAGGTTCAGAAGGCGCCGGGCTGGGATCAGGGCGGAGGTCCGAGAACCTGGCTCAAGATCACCTGGTTCCAGCAGATCAAGAACTTCCCGCGATGGACCATCGGCTGGATCCAGCGCGGGGATGACGCCACATTCCAGAAGGTGCAGTACGCCTCCACGGTCATCCTGCAGGGACTGCTGATCCTCGGGTTCCTCGTACTCGCGTACCTCGTCTGGAAGCGACTGGGCTGGGGATACGGGCTGTACTCGTTCGCCTTGCTCGCCATCCCACTGGTGGGTACGAAGGATTTCCAGGGGGCGGGTCGCTACCTCATGGCGGCCTTCCCGTGCTTCCTCGTGCTGGCCATGGTGTTGTCACCACGACCGGTGTTGAAGTGGCTCTGGTGGGGGGTCAGCGCCAGCATTCTGCTGCTGTGGGCGTTCGCCTTCGGTCGCGGCTACTACCTTGCATGACTGACATGTCGAACTTCGAGAGCCTGACGATCTTCTACCCGATGTGGAACGAGGAGGACACCATCGAACGCGCCGTGAGGGCGGCGTTCGAGGCCGGCGATGCGCTCATCGCCGAAGGTGAGATCTCCCGCTACGACGTCCTCATCGTTGACGATGCTTCCACCGACCGCACCCCCGAGCTCGCCGATGCGCTTGCGGCAGCCGATCCCCGCGTCTCAGTCGTGCACCATCCCACCAACCGCAAGCTCGGTGGATCACTCAAGACGGGCTTTGCCAATGCCACTGGCGAGCTGATCCTCTACACCGACGCTGATCTCCCGTTCGATATGGCCGAGACCCTCAAAGCGGTCCGCCTCCTGCGCATCTACCAGTCCGACATCGTCAGTGCGTATCGCTTCGATCGCACGGGTGAGGGTCCGCGTCGGCTTGTGTACAGCTACGCCTACAACCATCTCATCCAGACCGTGTTCGGCCTGCGCCTGCGCGATATGAACTTTGCGTTCAAGTTGGTGCGCCGTTCGGTGTTCGAACACATCGAGCTCAAGAGCGAGGGTTCGTTCATCGATGTCGAACTGTTGGCTCGTGCCCAGAAGCTCGGGTTCAGCATCGTGCAGTTCGGTGTCGATTACTTCCCGCGCACCCGCGGCATCTCCACGCTGTCCTCCAACTCGGTGATCATGAAGATCCTGCGCGAGATGTCCGATCTGCGTTCTGAACTCAAAGCGCTCACCCCATTGCCGGCCGAGGTGCTCCGTCCCTGGGAGTTCCGCTCCGACTCCGGAACCTGATCCGACCCCGGTCGCCGATCATGAAACCTCCCCGTACTCCGGCAGCCCGGCGCGTTATGCAGTTGTGGGCCGATGCTGATCGCGGCGGTCGGTTCCACACCACGGCCCGTTGGTGGTCGGCGCCATTCGCCGAACTCGAACTCGAAGTGCCGCTCGCTGGTGACATCCTCGAGGTGGGTTGTGGTCATGGTGTGCTCACCACCTATCTGGCGATCACCTCTCGCGCTCGACGAGTGCTGGGAATCGATATCGATGCCGACAAGATCGCCCTTGCCTGCGACGCGGCCGGACGCCTCGGGCCTGATGAGGCTGATCTGCGGTTCGAGGTGCAGCCCTCGGGCGTGGTCCCGACAGTCGAGGGTGGCTGGCGCTCGATCGTCATTGCCGACGTTCTCTATCTGCTCGGCCGCGAGCGCCGTGATGCGCTGTTGGCGTCATGTGTCGGTGCCCTCGCTCCCGGTGGCCTCCTCGTGATCAAGGAAGTGGATACGAAACCGCTGTTGAAGGCCAGCATCTCGCAACTGCAGGAACTGATCTCGACCAAGGTGCTTCGCATCACCGACGGGCACTCCCTCGAGTTCGCGTCATCGGAGGAACTCGTGGCCACGCTCGTCGACCTCGGCATGTCCACGATGGCCAAGCGGATCGATCACGGCTACCTGCATCCGCATTGCGTGGTGCTCGGCACGAAGCCCGCTCGGTCAGCCCACGCTGCCGGCTGACCCTTCGTCGGTGAACAGCCGATCGGCGAAGAGCTCGCCGTCGGGTACGTCTTCACTGCTGGGTACGTCCCCGGTTTCGGGAGTATCGGCGGTATCGGCCGTGTCTTCCTCACCCTGCGACTTGGCGATGAGGAATCCGCGTGCTCGTTCCGCCAGCGGATAGCGATCGACGAGCGCATGGAAGGCGGGGGAGTGGTCGAACTCCACGAGATGGGCGAGTTCGTGCACGATCACGTAATCGAGCACCCAGGGCGGCCATGCCGCCAGACGGTTCGAGAGTCGCAGCTCACCAGTGCTCGGCGTGCAGGAACCCCATCGTGAGCGTTGTTCGGCCCAGACCACGGTTGTGGGTTGGGGGAGTTCGAACCTGCGGGCAAGACGCCGGGCGCGTCCTTCGAGATCCACGGATTCGCTTCGATGACGTCGTTCGAGGCGCGCCACCAGCGTGGCCACTGTGGCATCGAGTTCCTTCTTCGAGATCTTGGCCGGTGCGCGAACCTGGATCACGCCGTTCACGATGCTGGCCTGCACCGTGCGTCGTCGACGGGTGCTGTAGATGATCTCGATCGGCAGCGAGGTCTGCGGCCCGAAGTCGCTCACGTATCGGTCACTGGTCGGTCACTGGTCGGTCACGGATCAGATCTGCGAGGGGATCGTGAGTTCCTCGTCATCGACGAGCACGAGGCGCTCGCCGACTTCGATGCGGTCGCCGTGGTGGACCACTGCACGGGCGCCGAGGTTGGGCATGCGTTCCCAGGGGAGGCCCGCATCTCGTTCGAGGGCGCCGATGACCCCGCCGTGGGTGAGCACCAGCAGTTCCGCGCCACGGTATTCGGCCTCGATACGTGCAAGGGCTCCCATGATGCGTTCCATCAGTTCGTCATGGCCTTCGTATCCGAGCGGCCAGCGATCGTGGCCGAGGTAGCCGGGCCACTGCTGTTCGATCTCGGCTCGGGTGAGACCCTCCCATTCACCGGCATCGCGTTCGGCGAGATCAGCCTCGACCACGACGGGACCGATCCCGATCTGTGCGCTGATGATCCGGGCGGTCTCGAGAGCCCGGATGAGCGGCGAGGCGACGATCACATCAACGGCACCGATGCGGGCTGCCGCATGGAAGGCCTGACGGCGGCCCAGCTCGGTGAGGTCGGGGTCGGCCCCTCCCTGCCAGCGGCCGGTGGCGTTCCATTCAGATTGTCCGTGGCGGACGAGGAGCATGTGAGTCACGGCGGTGACGGTACCGCGCCACGCAGGGCGGTGGCGCCGGGTCGATGAACCCCTAATCTCTTCTCGTGGCCACGCTCCGACTCTTCGCCGCAGCTCGAGAGGCTGCGGGCACCAGCCGAGAGGCTTTCAGCGGCGCCACGGTTGGAGAGGTGCTCGATGGCGCCACGCAACGCTACGGCCGGACCTTCGCCGAGGTGCTGGCGTCGAGCCGGGTCTGGTGCAACGGCGAACCTGCCGAGCGCTCGGATCCCGTCACCGACACCGATGAGGTGGCAGTGCTTCCCCCGGTATCGGGGGGCGCGCAATGAGCCCCGCCGCATCCACCCGTCCGACCCCGGTTCAACGGTTCGTGGTCATGCCCCGCAGCGCCGGCCGGGAGGTACGTCTCGGAATTCTTTGGTTCCTGGGGTTCATCGGCTGTGCGTTCCTCGGACCCATCGCCATCGCATTGCTCATCGGCAGTCTCGGCTCGGTTGCCGCGCTGCAATCGGTGGCGGCATGGAAGCAGGCGCGAATCGAGGTCGATCGTCAGGTCGCGGCCGCCACCCCGCTCGCTGCGGCGCTGGCTTCGCTGGTCGGGGTGGGGCTCTCGGGTTTCGTGCTCCTGTTCGGTGTTGTCGCTGCTGTCGTGATGGCGCTGGCCGCTCCCCGTCGGCGCACGGCGGTGGTCGCCCGGGCCGGTGTCACGATCCGCTGCATGCTCCTGCCCACCGTCACGGCCATTGCCGTCGTCTCGATGGCGCGCACCAGCATGAGCGGACTACTGGTGCTGCTCGTGCTTGTCAGTGCGTACGAGGCGGGCAATCATCTCCTCGGTACCGACGCCGGTTCGATCTTCGAGGGGCCGATCGCTGGAATCGCTGCGGTGGTGGTACTCACCTTCACCGAGGCCACCTTTCAGTTCGGGCCGTTCTCCTCGCACTCGGCCTGGATCCTCGGCGGACTGGTGGCGGTCACGGCCCCGCTCGGTGCACCTCTGGCGGCAGCCATGGTTCCGCGTGCCCAGGATGTCGGCGCCGCGCTGCGCCGGCTCGACACATGGTTGGTCGTGGCCCCGGCCTGGTGCTGGGTGCTCTGGAATCTGCTCGGTAGAACGCACTGAAACGTGAAAATCCGCCGGAACATGCCAGTTGGCCCTAGCGTGATGGGGTCATGAGATCGCTCGCTGTGCTCTCGTTGCACACATCCCCCCTCGCGCAACCCGGCACCGGTGATTCCGGGGGCATGAACGTGTACGTACGCGAACTCGTTGGCGCGCTTGCACAGGCGGGGGTCCGTACCGAGGTGTTCGTGCGTCGCTGGGACGAGAATCTCCCCGATGCGGTCGAGGTCGAACCGGGCTTCCGTGTCGTGCATATCGACGCCGGGCCTGTCGATCTGGCGAAGGAGCAACTGCCGACCATCGTCGACGAATTCGCCGATGGTGTGGCGGCACATCTCCGACGCAACAACGACACCGACGCCATCCATGCCAATTACTGGCTCTCGGGTGTAGCTGGCCATCGCCTCAAGCATGAGCTCTCGCTCCCGCTCGTCTCCACCTTCCACACCCTTGCCCGTGTGAAGGCCGAGACCGGCGATGACGAACCGGACGCCCGCATCGCCGCCGAGACCAGCGTCATCGCTTGCTCCGACGCCATCCTCGCGAATTGTGCCGATGAGGTCACCCAACTCGTCGAGCTCTACGGCGCTGATCCCTCACGGGTCGAGATCGTGCCCCCGGGTGTCGACCACGCCTTCTTCTCGCCCGGCAATCGCGTCGGAGCGCGGCGCGCCCTCGGTCTCGGTGACCATCCGGTGTTGCTGTTCGCCGGTCGGATCCAGCCGCTCAAGGGGCTCACCGTGGCGGTTGCCGCGTTCGCCGAACTCGCCGCAACGCATCCCGATGCCGTGATGGTTGTGGTGGGTGGGCCCAGCGGGCTCGATGGCGAACAGGAACTTCGCACTGCTCGCTCGCTCATCGAAGCCTGCGGCCTGCAGGATCGGGTGCGATTCGTTCCGCCCCAGGCGCATCACATGCTGTCCACGTATTACCGCGCTGCCGATGTGTGTGTTGTGCCCAGCCGATCGGAGTCCTTCGGGCTGGTTGCGCTTGAAGCTGCCGCGTGCGGCACACCTGTGGTTGCCGCCGCCGTGGGTGGATTGCGAACATTGGTCGACCACGGTCGCACCGGTTTTCTCATCGAGTCGCGTGACCCGGTCGAGTACGCAGCGGCAATCGCCGAACTGCTCGACAACCCGGTGCTCGCCGAACGCATGTCACTCACCGCTGCCGAAAAGTCGCGTCATTTCACGTGGTCGACCACGGCTGCGCGACTGCGTCGCATCTACGCCGACCTCACGTCGCGAGCACTCGTCTCGTGCAATTGAACGAGGAGCGTCATGGCTGACGAGGTCGCCGACCCGAAAAGACTCGCCGAACTCGAGCAGGTCATCGCAGTCTGGCTGTCCGAGCAACTGCGGGATAACCCGATGGTTGCTGCCGTCGAACGAATTGACGAGGACGACATCCGTTGGTTCGTGCGCATCAAGGGCGAAACCAAGGACGTGTATTCGATCTGGTTCACGTTGCGTCAGCGATCGCTCCATTTCGAGACCTATGTGATGCCGGCCCCCGAGGAGAACGAAGCAGCGTTCTACGAGCATCTCCTGCGCCGTAATCGCAAGCTCCACGGCCTCACGTTCTGCATCGGGAGCGAGGACGCGGTCTTCCTCGCCGGCGCATTGCCGATCCATGCCATCGACGAGGGCGAACTCGACCGCGTGTTGGGGTCGTTCTACGCGTATGTCGAGCAGTGCTTCGTTCCGGCGCTTCGGATCGGTTTCGCTTCGCGCTTCGCCTGACCCTGTCGATTTCTCCGGCGAGGACCCCCTGCGAATATCCCCGGCCAAGACCCCTGCCGATCGGCTCTTCGTTGAGTTTGGCGTTGGGAGTCGGCCAGTCGGTCCCTAGGTTGCTCGGGCCGGGGTGCTCGGTGACGGGCGGCAACCCATCGGGGAAGTGGGGCCGCCCCAACTGACACCCCGGCATCACTGTCGCCGAAGAGCGCTTCGGCGGCTGTGGTCCACGGGGTTCGCTAGCGTCTCAGCATGATTCGACTTGAGATCGTCGGTGGCGGCCGCATGGGTGAAGCCCTCCTCGGAGGTCTTCTGGCAGCCGGCTGGGCCGATCCGGGCGAACTCGCCGTGGTGGAGCGTCTCGCCGAGCGACGCGAGCAACTCGCCGAACTCTTCCCCGGCGTGGCCATCCTCGCCGAGCCCGTCGCGGCAGAGGGTGCGGTCATCGCTGTGAAGCCCAACGACGTTGCCGACACCTGCCGGACCCTCGCCGGTTTCGGTGTGCAGCGCGTGTTGTCCATCGCCGCCGGGGTCACCACGGCCGCGCTGACCGACGCTCTCGGAGAGGGAATCGCCGTGGTGCGCGCCATGCCCAATACGCCCGCGCTGGTGCGCACCGGTGCCTCGGCCATTGCTGCGGGCGCGTCAGCCACCACTGCTGATCTCGACTGGGCGGCGTCCATCCTCGAGGAGGTCGGTGTCGTCGTGCGGGTCGAGGAGGCCGACCTCGACATCGTCACCGGATTGTCTGGTTCCGGTCCGGCCTATGTGTTCCTCATGGTCGAGAACCTCATCCTCGCCGGAGTGGCTGGTGGCCTCACACACGAGATGGCCGAACTGCTGGCGACCCAGACCCTGCTGGGTGCGGCCACCTTGCTGCACACCAGCGACGACGACGCCGCCGCACTTCGCGAGGCTGTCACGTCGCCGGGGGGCACCACCGCCGCCGGGCTCCGGGTCCTCGGTGAGGCCGGCGTTCCCGCTGCCATCGTCGACGCCGTGCTCACTGCCGCCGAACGTTCCCGTGAGCTCGGCCGGTCCTGAGCCACCTGTGCACCGGTAGCCTTCGATCCTCATGGCTCTGCGATACGACACCATCACGTTCCTTTCCGACTACGGGCTCACCGACGGCTTTGTCGGGGTGGTGCATTCGGTGATCCGATCCATCGCCCCCGAGGTCGGTGTGATCGATCTCTCACACGGGATCGAGCCCTACGACGTCCGTGGTGGCGGGCTCGCCCTTGCCCGCAGCGCTCCGTATCTCTGTCCCGGTGTTGTGCTCGCCGTCGTCGACCCTGCGGTCGGCACCTCGCGTCGTCCTATCGCCGTCGAGATCGGTGACGGCGCGGCGGTGCTCGTGGGTCCCGACAATGGACTTCTCGCTCCCGTGGTCGGCCTCTACGGCGGTGCCACTCGCGCGGTCGAAATCACCAACGAGCTCTATCGCACGCCGTCGGAATCAACCACCTTCGATGGCCGCGACATCTTCGCCCCAGCGGCCGCCCATCTGTGCATGGGTGTCGAACTCACCGATCTCGGACCGCTCATCGATCCCGTCACGTTGTTCCCCGCCATGGTCCCGCTTCCGCGTGAGGACGAGGGTCGTGTCCACGGCGAGGTGCTGTGGGTGGATCGCTACGGCAACGCCCAACTCAACATCGATGAGGATGATCTGACGGCATTCGAAGATCGAGTGCGGCTCGTGTTCGAAACCACCTCACGATCGGCGCGCATCGTGCGGGCCTTCGCCACGGTCGATCCCGGCGAGGTCGGTCTCATCGTCGACTCCTACGGGCTCTACGCCGTGGTTCTCGACCGCGCATCGGCCGCCGACGAGTTCGAACTGAAGGCCGGTAGTGCCGTCACGATCGAAGCACTCGATGAGCAGCGTCAGCCCGGCATCGTCACGCCGGTCACCATAAGCCCCCGTCCGGTCTGACCCACCGACCCGACTGACCCATCGGAGTTCCCATGCGTCCAAGAACCGCTCTTTCGATCGGCCTGCTGCTGCTCATCATCCTCGGCGCCGCCGTGATGCAGTTGTTCGTGCTGGCCAAGTAGATCCGGTTCGTCGGGTCTGATCGACCGATGTGCCGCCCACGAACTTCAGGCGGCTTGATCTCCGGCGACGAAACTCCACGGCTCCGGTTCGGCCAGTGAGCGCAGGTTGCGTCGGTCGTCGGTATTGGTGAGCAGGAACCCGAGGAAGATCACGGCGATACCGGCCACGAGCGACAGTGCGAAACCGTTCATCTCGTCGACCACCGAATTGAGGACCCCACCAGCGCTGAGGATCAGCGTTCCAGTGGCGATCAGCAGGTTGGCCAGTGCGAGCCGACCCGGCGTGAGGCCGGAAGGGTTTGAGGATGCGCTGCGTGAGCGTCGCAGGCGCAAGAGTCGCCATGCGCTCCACAGCGCGCCGCCGATGATGACCATCGCGGCCACACCGGAACCCAGCGCCGCGGCGACCCGGGGGCCGGGGCCGAAGATCTCCCGGCCTTGGGGGAGAACGTCGGGGTCGATGGGGCCGAGCAGTTGCGCCGAGACGATGAGGCCGGCGCAGAAGGCGCCCAGCAGCGAGATGATCGCGGTCCAGCGCCGTCCGTGCTGTGGGCCGGCCAGCAGTTCGATGGTGCCGAGCGCGAGGAACGGCACGTTGAGGATGGCCCCGAACAGGTAGAAGGACTTGAACGACCATTCGCCCCAACCGAGAGCGGCACCCACCCATAGTGAGGCCGAACCGGCGGCGAACATGGCCAACGAGATGGTCCAAGCGGCCTCATGGCGGCGATGTCCCGAGAGCCACCGTTCGAAGGTCGACATCGCGAACGCCGCCGACAGCAAAGTGGCGGCGGCGGCCAGCGCAGCGTGCAAGGACATGCCAGCAGCGTAGGGCGGTCCCGCTGCGGCTGGCACCTCGTTTGCGACATTGTGAATTTGCGAACATGGCCGGTAGCGTCACGTCCGTGGATCGCCCCCGCCGTCGTATTCCTGAGGCCACTGTGGCCCGGCTACCGGTCTATCTGCGTACCCTGCTCGATCTGCAGGCCGAGAACATCAGCAACATCTCCTCGGAACGTCTCGCCGAGATGGCCGGCGTCAATGCTGCCAAGGTCCGGAAGGATCTTTCGTTCCTCGGCTCCTATGGGACCAGGGGAGTGGGCTATGACGTCGAATACCTCCTGTTCCAGATGAGCCGTGAACTCGGGCTCACCAAGGACTGGCCCGTGGTCATCGTGGGCATCGGCAATCTCGGTGCAGCACTTTCGAACTACGGGGGTTTTGGTGATCGTGGTTATCCGGTGGCGGCACTCGTCGACGCCGACCCTTCCAAGGTCGGCAAGGTGATCAGCGGGCACACGGTCCGGCATCTCGATGAACTCTCGGAACTGGTGGCCGAACTCGGTGTGGCCATCGGGGTCATCGCCACGCCGGCTGAAACCGCCCAGGAGGTGGCCGACAAGCTGGTCGCCGCCGGGGTCACCAGCATCCTCAACTTCGCCCCGGCCGTGGTCTCGGTGCCGCCCGAGGCCTCGCTGCGCAAGGTCGATCTCTCGCTGGAACTGCAGATCCTGAGCTTCTACCGGCAGCGCGACGCCGCTGGAGTGGGTCTTGGGGGACTCGAGGCGCTCGAATCCGTCGATGGCCCGAAATCGGCCACGCCATGACGCCGATACAGCCTGTACGGGGCCTCGTGGTCGAAGGTCACAGCCGAATCGCTGGTGAACGGCAGCTGAACTGGCAGGATTGCTCTGTTTCGGGGAAGCTTGGAGTCTTGATTGAGCACCCCCTCGCCGGATCGAAGGAGACCACCCCGACGTGTCGGTAGTCGTTCTCGGGTTGAACCACAAAACAGTGCCGCTGTCGCTTCTTGAGCGCGTCACGATCGACGACGCCCGGCTCCCGAAAGCCCTGCACGATGTGATCTCCCATGAGCATGTGAGCGAGGCCGTCGTGCTCTCCACATGCAACCGCACTGAGGTCTATGTGGTGGCCGAGAAATTCCACCCGGCCTACGCCGATCTCCGTTCGTTCTTCGCTGATCTGGCCTTCGCTCCTCCGGAGGAGATCGCCGACCATCTCTACGTGCACGACGGCGCACAGGCGGTTGAGCATTTGTTCCGCGTGGCCTCCGGCGTGGATTCAGCTGTCGTCGGTGAGGCCGAGATCCTCGGTCAGGTCCGTCACGCATGGGAGCAGGCGCAGGCCGAATCAGCGACTGGCTCGCAGATCAATCTGTTGTTCCGTCATGCCCTCGAGGTCGGTAAGCGCGTGCGCACCGACACCGAGATCGGTCGTCATATCGCGTCGGTGTCCACTGCCGCGGTGGCCATGGCCGCTCAGCACCTCGGCGAGCTCGAGGGCCGCAGCATCTTGGTCATGGGCGCCGGCGAGATGGGTGAGGGCATGGTTCGTGCGCTCGCCACCAACGGTGTCACCGACATCCGCATCGCCAACCGCACCTTTGACACTGCTGCTGAAGTTGCCGAGCGTCTCGGTGGCCGCGCCGTTCGCCTCGCCGATCTCGATGCGTCGCTCGCCGATGTCGATCTCCTCATGACCGGCACCGGCGCCCAGTCGATGATCCTCGAACATGCCGACCTCGCCCGGGTCATGGCTGCCCGCAGTGGTCGTCCGATCCTCGTCGTCGACATCGCGGTGCCCCGCGATGTCGATCCTGCTGCAGCTGATCTCCCCGGCGTCACGCTTCTCGACATGGATGACCTCCGGCGTTTCGCCGAGGCCGGCCTCGCCGAGCGTCGGCGTGAGGTTGCTTCCGTGCACGCCATCATCGACGAGGAGGTTGAGCGCTTCAGTGCGGTGAGCACCGCTCGCGAAGTTGCTCCACTCGTGTCGGCCCTTCACATGCACGGCGAAGCAGTCCGGTCCGCCGAACTCGATCGTCTCCGGGCCCGTCTCGGTGATCTCGACGCCCGCCAGATCGACGCTGTTGAGGCCCTCACCCGGGGAATCGTCGCCAAGCTGCTCCATGAGCCCACGATCGCTCTCAAGGATGCCGCTGGCACTCCGAAGGGTGAGCGGCTGGCCGACGCCCTCCGCGATCTCTTCGAGCTGTAGGCCGAACCCGATGACAACCGAGCCGCTGCATCTCCGCGCAGCCACCCGTGCGAGCGCGCTGGCCCAGTGGCAGACCGATGCCGTGGCCGAGGCGCTCATCGATGTGGCTGGTCGGGCCGGGCTCACCCTCACTGTCGAAAAGGTGCTGGTCGAAACCACAGCTGATCAGCGGCTCGACATCCCGATCCACGCCATGGGTGGAAAAGGGGTGTTCGTCAAAGAGGTGCAGGCCGCGGTCCTCGACGGTCGTGCCGATATCGCCGTGCATTCCGGCAAGGACATGCCGGCGATCACGCCTGAGGGCCTGGTCATCGCCGCGGTGCCTCCGCGCGCTGACGCCCGTGATCTACTCATCGGCTCCACCCTTGACGAACTCGTCGAAGGGGCGGTCGTCGCCACCGGGTCAATCCGCCGCCGGGCGCAACTCGCCCACGCCCGGCCTGATCTTCGATTCGCTGACCTCCGGGGAAATATCGCCACACGGTTGGCCAAGTTGGTTGATTTCGACGCCATCGTGATGGCTGCCGCCGCCGTCGATCGACTCGATATCGACCTCTTCGACATGGCGATCGAGCTGCTCGACCCCGCAGTGATGCTTCCGCAGGTGGCGCAGGGGGCCATGGCTGTCGAGTGTCGCAGCGATGCGCCTGCGCTCATCGAACTCCTCTCGCTCATCGAGGATCCGGCATCGCGCATCGCTGTCGATGCTGAGCGGTCGTTCCTCGCCGAGCTCGGTGGCGACTGCGATCTGCCGGCGGGCGCCTACGCCACGCTGCACGGGAACATCCTCGAGATCGAGGCGCTGTTGGCCTCGGAGGACGGAGGCACTGTGCTGCGCGAACGGCGCCGGGCGCCGGCCCACGATGGCATCGAGGTCGGGCGCGAGCTCGCCCGCCAATTGCTCGATCATCGTGGTGGCGCGGAGCTGCTGCGCCGCTGATGGACGAGGAGTCCATCGAGCGTGAGGTCGGGGTGGGTCCGCATCCGCGACCGTGGCCCGATGACCCCCGGTTCGATCCTGAACTGCTGCGCGATGGCGATCGGCGCAATGTGCTCGATGAGTACCGCTACTGGACCAACGAAGCGATCGTTGCCGAACTCGATACGCGTCGACATCAGTTCCACGTCGCAATCGAGAACTGGCAGCACGACATGAACATCGGAACAGTCGTGCGCACAGCCAACGCGTTCAATGCTGCCGGTGTGCACATCGTCGGGCGTCGCCGTTGGAACCGCCGGGGGGCGATGGTCACCGATCGCTACATGCATGTGTCGTATCACGAAAGCATTGACGCATTGATGGACTGGGCCACGGCTGAGGAACTCGCGGTGGTCGCGATCGATCTTGTTCCTGGCTCGGTCCCGATCGAGTCCGCACAACTTCCCGAACGATGTGTGCTGGTGTTCGGTCAGGAGGGGCCCGGACTCAGCCCCGAAGTCTGCGACCGGGCTGAGCTCGTGTGCTCCATCACCCAGTTCGGATCCACCCGATCGATCAACGCTGGTGTGGCAGCCGGCATAGCTATGCACACGTGGATCCGGCAGCACGCGCAGTGAACCCGTAGCGTCGCCATCGTGGACAGCGTGTGGATACTCGGAGACCAGTTGCATCGAGAGGTGGGCGCGTTGCGCGCCCATGCACCCGGTGAGGTGCGCGTGTTGGTTGTCGAGAGCCGCGCCAAGTTCGCCTCGAAGCGCTGGCATCGCCAGCGCGCGCATCTGGTGCTCGCGTCGCTCCGGCGCTTTGTGCTCGAACTGAGGGAGGAGGGGTTCGAGGTCGACCATCGTGTCGCCGAGTCACTCAGCGTCGGCCTCGCCGAGCATCGTGCGGAGTTCTCACCGGGTCGCGTCGTGGCCATGAGTCCGATGTCGTTCGACGGTGAGCGCATGCTCGAACGCAACGGGGTCACCGTGGTGCCCAACGAGCAGTTCCTCTGCTCCGCCGAGTCGTTCGCCGCGTGGGCCGATGGTCGACGAACGATGCGGATGGAGGACTTCTACCGCTGGCAGCGCACGCGCATCGGCGTGCTCATGGATGACGGTGAACCCGCAGGCGGCCGGTGGAACTTCGACGCCGACAACCGTGAACCGCCACCGAACGATGGACGCAGTTGGCCCGAATCAATGCGGGATCAACTTGATGCCCTCGATGCGCGGGTGATGGTCGACATCGAACGCTGGTGTCCCGACCTGTTCGGGGCTCCGCCGGATGGCACCTGGGCCACAACGCGGACCGGTGCGCTTGCCCGGCTGCACCATTTCATCGACGAAGTGCTTCCGCTGTTCGGCCCGCACGAGGACGCCATGTTGCGATCCGAATGGAAACTGGCTCATTCGGCGCTCAGCCCGGCAATGAATCTCGGTCTGTTGCATCCCGGCGAGATCATCGCCGCAGCCGAACTCGCCTACCGCGAGGGTCGTGTGCCCATTGCTTCGGCCGAAGGGTTCATCCGTCAGGTGATGGGCTGGCGTGAGTACGTGCGGGGCCTCTACACGCTCTGGATGCCCGACTACCGCGCCAGTAACGCGCTCGAGGCCGATCTTCCACTGCCGCCGGCGTTCCTCGGTGGCACCACCGAACTGGCGTGTGTGTCCCACACCATCGCCGGCCTGGAGGCCCGCGGGTGGGTGCATCACATCGAACGGCTCATGGTGCTCGGCAACCTCGCGCTCACTGCAGGAGTGCGACCCGATGCGATGGTCGACTGGATGTGGGCCTCGTTCGTGGACGGCGCCGAATGGGTGATGTTGCCCAACGTTCTCGGTATGGCGCTGTATGCCGATGGCGGACGCATGGCCACGAAGCCCTACGCCTCGGGCGGCGCGTACATCAATCGCATGAGCGACCACTGTGGTGACTGTCGGTTCGATCCGAAGAAGCGCACCGGCACCGACGCCTGTCCGTTCACCACGTTGTACTGGGACTTCCTCGCCCGCAATGAGTCAGCACTTCGGGGCAACAATCGCATGGGCAACCAGTTGGGTTCCATGCGCAAGCTCAAGGATCTCGATGCAGTTCGCGAGCGTGCCGTTGAGGTCCGCGACCGACTTACCCGCGGCACCCTCTGACAAGACCGGAGAGCCGCGTCGCAGCTGCTCGGGAGGCGCGTTGGCTCGAGTGGTTCAGCTGACGGATTCGACCTCGTAGCCGGCCTCGATCACCGCAGCACGCACGGCATCCTCCGCTGCTGAACCTTCGACCACGACCACACGGGCATCGATATCGACGATCGCGGAATCCACGCCGGTGACCTCGCGCACCTCGGCTTCGATGGCGTTCTTGCAATGTCCGCAGGAGATGCCGGGCACGGAGTAGGTGAGTGTTGTCATGGTTGCTCCTCGGGATGACGGTTCGAGTTCCGGCTCGAGTTCCGGTTCGAGTTGTGGGTCGGGGGGTGGTTCATCCTCGCAGCCCGTTGAAGCGACGCAGACGAAGTGAGTTGGAGACAACGAACACCGAGGAGAAGCCCATGGTGCCGGCGGCGATCATCGGATTGAGCACCCCGAAGGCCGCCAACGGGATGGCGGCCACGTTGTAGGCGAAGGCCCAGAACAGATTGCCCTTGATGGTGGCGAGCGTGCGGCGCGAGAGGGCGATGGCATCGGCGGCGGCACGCAGATCGCCACTGACGATCGTGAGGTCGCTGGCTTCGATGGCCACGTCGGTGCCGGTGCCGATGGCGATACCGAGATCGGCCTGGGCCAATGCGGGCGCGTCGTTGATGCCATCGCCGACCATGGCGACGACATGGCCAGCCTCCTGTAGGCGACGCACTTCGGCCACTTTGTCGGCCGGCAGCACCTCAGCATCCACATGGTCGACCCCGACCTCAGCGCCGATGGAGCGAGCAGCACGCCAGTTGTCGCCAGTGAGCAGCATGACCTCGAGGCCGAGTTCATGTAACTGGCGAACAGCCTCTGCACTCGTGTCCTTGAGTCGATCAGCGAGCACGATGACACCCTTGGCCGCCTGCTCCGAAATCTCTTCCTCACCGAAGCCCACGACGACGGCAGTGTGCCCTGCGCTCTCGGCCTCATCGATCGCTGCGAGCAATCGCCGGTCCACTGACGCGAACAGCGAGACCCGACCGACGCCGACCCTGGTCCAGAGCCCGTTGTTGGCCACTTTGATCCCGGTGACACCTCGGCCGGGAAGGTTCTTGAACTCGAGAACCTCGAGCAGTTCAGGAGACTCGACCGCCGACGCAATGACAATCGCTCTCGCAATCGGATGCTCGGACCGGGCCTCGATGGCGGCGGCGAAATTGAGGATGACCTTCGACGAAGATGACTCGAAGTCGTGCACCGCGTCCGAGGACTCATCCTCGGCTGCAATAACCGCGACAACTTCCATGCGGCCCTCCGTGAGTGTTCCGGTCTTGTCCAGGATCGCGATATCCACCCGACGTGTCTGCTCGAGCACCTCGCCACCCTTGATGATGATGCCGAGCTGGGCGCCGCGTCCGGTGCCCACCATGATGGCGGTTGGTGTGGCGAGGCCGAGTGCACACGGGCAGGCGATGATGAGCACCGCGACCGCAGCGCTGAACATGTCGTTCGCATCGTGACCGGTCACCGCCCAACCGACGAGCGTCAGCACGGCAATGCCGAGCACGATCGGCACGAACACGCCGGCCACCCGATCGGCAAGGCGTTGGATCGGAGCGCGTGAGCCCTGCGCGTCCTCCACGAGTTTCACGATCTGGGCGAGCGCGGTGTCGGCGCCAACACGAGTTGCCTCGACCACCAGGTGACCGTTGGCGTTGATCGTGGCACCGGCAACCTCATCGCCCGGTCCGACCTCGACGGGCACCGGTTCACCGGTGAGCATCGCCATGTCGATCGCCGAGTGCCCCTCAACGATTCGGCCATCGGTTGCGATCTTTTCGCCCGGGCGAACCACGAACCGCATACCGACGGTGAGCGACTCGAGGGGGATCTCGGTTCCGTCCTCGAGGCGGGCGGTCTTGGCCCCGAGCTCCGCGAGTCTGCGGATGGCGTCGCCGCTGCGGCGTCGGGCCCGGGCCTCGAACCATTTGCCCAGCAGGATCAGGGCGATGATCACGCCAGCGGTCTCGAAGTACACATGCGGAGCATTCGTTGTCGAGCCATCGCCCATGCCCGGCATTGATCCCATCGACGCGTTGCTCTCATCGGCGGCGCCGAGGAACACGAGCGCGATGGTGGACCACAGCCAAGCTGCGAGTGTGCCCATCGAAACGAGAGTGTCCATGGTGGCGGTGCCATGGCGCAGGTTGATGGCCGCGGCCCGATGGAATCCCCAACCACTGAAGAACACCACGGGCGTGGTGAGAGCGAACGCCACCCACTGCCAGTTGTGGAACATGAGTGCCGGGATCATCGAGATGAGAAGGGTGGGCGCCGTGAGCACCACCGCCACGATGAGCCGGCGGGTGAGTACCGAGATGTACTTCGCTTCGAGCGCCGCCTGATCATCGACCTCGGGTACTGAGTATCCGAGGCTCTCGATCCTCGCGACGAACGCATCGGTGTCGACCACTTCGGGGTCGAACACCACGGTGGCTCTCGCTGCTGCGAGGTTCACGTCCGCTCGTTCCACGCCTTCAAGCTTGCTGAGGCCTTTGCCGATGCGAGTGGCGCACGCCGCGCAGGTCATGCCCTCGATGGGCAGATCGACGCGCGTGGTGGCATCTGCAGCAGTGGCCATACAGCAAGTCTACGGAGAGGAGATCGGCTTCACCTTGGAGGTCGCGCCATGGCCACGATGATGCGGCCGTCGATCACCTCAGTGAGTGACGGGTCGTAGACATAGCCCTCGGGATGAGCGAATCCGGCGAGCGCATCGGGTTCATCAGCGCCGGTTTCAAGGATGAACCGCACCAGCGCGCCCTTGAGCAACTTGTTCCAGTGGTTCACCGTGGTGAACGAGCGAGGTTGTCCCTTGGTACGGACTGCCTCGTCGAGGAACTTCACGCTCATCGTCCGCGTGGTGGCGTCGGTGGGGCACACCCAGGCGTTGTCATGCTCCTTCGGCAGCAGGTTCCAGAGCGATCGGCCCTCGAGAATCGGTGAGAGCGCCTTGGTGAGCGGTGCTCGCCACAGCAGTGACACGTTTCCGACGCCCGGCAGAGAGCCGCCCATCTTGAGCTTGTAGTCCGGGATCGGGTCGCCCGGCATCACGGCACCGAACAGGCCGCTGAAGATGACCACGTCGGAATCCAGACGACTTCGTGCTCGTTTCGCGAGGCTGCCCGCATCGAGGGCGTCATAGAGCACACCGTCATAGCGGTCGATGGCGGCTGTGGTGGGGGAGCGCCGCAGCACCCGGTTCGTGGCCGTGCTCGCAGCGAGCGCAGAGCCCTTCACACTGAGCAGTTTCGCCCTGTCCGCCTCGGGTGCACGCATGGCTGCAAGCAGTGCGGTGATGATCTTCTTGCGAGTCGCATCAAGCGTGGGGAACGAACAGGAATTGATGCTCCAGGCCGGTCCATCACCGCCGGGGCGCTTCCCCTCGGACGGTGGAAGCAGGATGACGGGGCGGTCGGGCATGGCCGCAATACTGCCCCAAGTGGTAGAAAGAGGAATCCCACAGCCGTGCAGGATGGCTGTCGACCATGATCTGAACCGAAGGAGGTGACGCCAGATGCCCACGAGCGAACCCCCAAGTACCTCGACCGCACAATGCGCCACCTCGCTTCATCGCCGCTGACCAGCGCCGTTCCGCACTTCTCGTGCGACCCACGCGCTCCACGGTCTCGCCGCGAGCGAGGAGGTGTGACCTGTCCCGTTCACGCCGATCGTTCCTCTGGAGTGCGTCATGCCGCAGACCCTGCATGCCCCCCAACTTCTGACTGAGCGCCGCAAGCAGCGCACGAAGCGACTCCTCGCGCTCGAGGCCGTCGCTGATTCGCTCGTCTCGGTGGCCGGTCTCACCGGTGCTCCCGTAGTTCATCGCTCGGGTGTCGAGGTCGGTCGTCTCGTCGACGTCGTCGTGCGGTGGGAAGGTGAGTCCTATCCACCGCTGACTGGCATCGTGGTGCGTGTCGGTCGCCGTCTGGCCTGGGTGAAAGCCGACAAGATCGATGAGTTCGCCCAGCGTCGCGTTGTGCTGCGTTCCGCCAAGTTCGATCTGCGTGATTTCGCTCGCCGTGACAACGAGGTGAAACTCGTTGACGATGTGATCGATCATCAGATGGTCGACGTCGACGGGGTTCGCGTGTTCCGTGCGGCTGATCTCTTCCTCGCTCGCGTCGGCGGTGGGTACCGCCTCGTGGGTGCCGATGTCGGCTTCTCCACCCTGCTTCGTCGGCTCGGACCAGCACGTTGGCGCAGTGCTCCGCATCCTGATCGCCTCATCGACTGGGCCGCCATCCAACCGTTCAGCGATCCCGGCGAACCAGTGCGCCTCACCCGTGCCAACAACGAACTCAAACGCCTGCGCCCGGGAGAGCTCGCCGATCTTCTCGAGGAACTCGGTCGATCGCAGCGTCAGGAGCTGCTCGATGCACTTGATGCAGAGACTGCAGCCGATGCGCTTGAGGAGATGGAGAGCGACGAACTCGCATCGCTGTTGCGTGAAGTCGATCCGGGTAGGGCCGCCGCGCTCGTGGCGTCGATGGAACCGGACGAGGCCGCTGAAGCACTTCGTGATCTCGACGACGAGACTCGAGACGAACTTCTCGAAGCCATGCCCCAGGACGTCGCTGATTCGCTTGTTGGTCTTCTTGATTATGACGAGGAGACCGCGGGCGGCGTCATGACCACCTCGATGCTCGTGCTCGAAGGCGATGCCACGGTCGCCGAGGCTCGTCGTCAGCTCAAGGCGCGCCCCGACAGCAGCGATTTCGATGGTGTGCTCGTCGTTGATGCCGAAGGTGTGTTGGTCGACGACCTACGCATCGTCGAACTGTTCACCGCCGAGCCTGATCAGCAACTTCGTGAACTCACCGGCGCGCCGTGGCCGGTCACGGTTGCGGCCGATGTGATGCTCGAAGAGGTTGTTGAGGCTTTCGTCGAGAACCGCGGGTCGTCGGTGGTCGTGGTCGATGAGGATCAGCGTCCGATTGGTCGCATCCTCGCCGATGACCTCATCGACTCCTTGATCCCCGACGACGAACGCGGTTTCCGACCCTTCGCCGGACTGCTGTCCTAGAGCCCCGTCATGCCTGTGCCCATCGCGAACCCGGTACCGACCCCCGGTGACCCGTCGAAGCCGCGCGCTGTCGCGCGTCGTCGTCCCCGGTGGCTGCTGTGGCTCATGGTTCTCGGGCCCGGTCTCATTGCCGCCAATGCCGGCAACGATGCTGGTGGTATCGCCACGTATGCCTCCGCCGGTGCCGAGTTCGGCTATCGCACCCTGTTCGTGATGGCGCTCGTCACCGTCGCTCTGGTGGTCGTGCAGGAGATGTCCGCCCGTCTGGGCGCTCACACCGGTGAGGGACTCATGTCGCTCATCCGCGAACAGTTCCCCCTGCGTCTCTCGGCCTTCGCCATCGTTGCATTGCTCATCGCCAATCTCGGTCTCGTCGTCTCCGAGTTCGCCGGTATCGGGGCGGCGTTCGAACTGTTCGGTGTCTCGCGCTACATCTCGATCCCACTCGGTGCGCTCGTTATCTGGGCGGTCGTGGTGTTCGGTAACTATCGCTACGCCGAGCGAGTGTTCCTCGTGCTGGGGCTGGCGTTCATCACGTACCCGATCGCTGCGGTTCTCGGGAAGCCCGACTGGGGTGCGGTGGCGAGCAACACGTTCATCCCACACATGCTGGGCACCAAGGAGTTCCTCTTCCTTGTGGTGGCGCTCATCGGTACAACGATCACGCCCTATATGCAGCTCTACCAAGCTGCAGCAGTAGCTGATCGTGGCGCCGGACCCGAGGAGTACCGCATGGTGCGCATCGACACCATCACCGGCGCGATCTTCGCAAACATCATTTCGATGGCGATCATCATTGCGACCGCTGCGGTCATCGGTGGTACCGGCCCGCTCGGTTCGGCCAAGGAGGCGGCGCAGGCGCTGGAACCGGTTGCCGGCTCCGGCGCGGAGATCCTCTTCGGTGTGGGCCTGCTCGGAGCGTCGGCGCTGGCGGCTGCAGTCGTGCCTCTGGCCACCTCGTACGCAGTCGCCGAAGCTCTGGGTGTCGAGCGTTCGGTGTCGCGCACCTTCCGCGAAGCACCGTTGTTCATGGGACTCTTCACGGCGTTGGTCGTCGTTGGCTCGGCCGTCGCGCTCGTGCCGGGCAACCTCATTGATCTGCTGCTCAACATGCAGGTACTCAACGGCATCATCACGCCGATCATCCTCACGTTCATCCTCATCCTGGCGAATCGCCGGGGCGTACTCGGCGCCGCGGTCAACGGTCCGAAGTTCCGGGTGCTGGCGCTCATCTGTGTCGTGGTGATCGCGGTACTGGCGTTCGTCGTGCTGGTGCAGACCGTCGCCGGCTGGTTCGGGATCGGCTAGTCGATCGTGGAACGGACCCACTACGTACGCATCTGGGCCGACGAGGCAGGGGAGTCCCATTTCGAGGATGTCTCGCTGGAGACCGCCGTGTCACCCGCCGAACCGGGCGTTGCCGAGTTATGGATCTCCGATCCGGCCGATGTGACTCGCGCCCATTTCGTGACGGTGCAGGCGTTCGACCAGGAACCCGATTGGCATTGTGCGCCACGCCGTCAGTTCGTGGTGTTCCTCGACGGTTGGGTTCGCATCACCGTGAGTGACGGAGAGTCACGCACGCTCCCCGCTGGCAGCGTGGTGCTCGCAGAGGACGTGACCGGTCGGGGTCATGTCACCGAGCACGAGCCCGGCGAGCGCCGGGTGCTGCTGCTACCCCGCTGAACGGCTGAAGGCCGTTGAGCAGCGTGTTGATGAGTGAGTCGTACATGTCGGACATGTCATCGACCAGACACATGTCGACGAGCTCGAGAGCGACTGCTCCGTGAGTGGCCGCCCAGAGTTGCTGGGCGATCTTCCGGGCATCGCCGCGGCGTAATGCGCCGGTGTGCATCGCTCGTTCGACACAACGGATGAGGACAGCAAAGGAATCCGCCGCAACGACGAGCGATTGGACGGTGGGGGTGAAGTTGGGGACCTCGCGCAGGAACATCACGGCGTAGGTGGTGCGATGTTCGAGCGCGAATCGGCGATAAGCCAGCAGTCCGGAGCGCAGGCCCTCGATGGGGTCGGCAATGTCGAGTCCGATCGACACCGATCGGGTGAGTTCCTCGAAGCCCCGACGGAACACGATGTCGATGACGCCGCTCTTGTCGCCGAAGTGGTTGTAGATACCCATCGGGGCGATCCCCGCCTCTGCGGCAAGACCACGCACCGTGAGTGCGGCGGGGCCATCGTCGGCCAGGAGTCGCAGTGCCGCCTCGACAACCGAGTTCTCAATTTCGATCGAGGGGGTTCGGTGACGCACGGAAGCCATGAGCAGAAGATAACAGAACAACGTTCTACAGTTATGACACACTGTTCTTCTTTTCGTTGCGTGAAGTTCCTTGATTGCATGAAAGAGTCCCTCCATGAACGCCGAAGTCATCCACCGCCGTCGCTGGCTCATCCTCACGGTGCTGGCGGCCAGTGTGTTCCTCGTGGTCGTGGACAACACCATCGTCAATGTGGCTCTACCCCGGCTCAGTAGCGATCTCGGGGCCTCCACGACCGAACTCCAGTGGATCGTCGATGCCTACAGCTTGGTCTTCGCCGGGCTGTTGCTCACCGGTGGCGCCATCGGTGACCGTCTCGGTCGCAAAGGCGCGCTGCAGATCGGCCTCGTCATCTTCGCGGCGATGAGCACCCTCGGCGCCTTCAGTCAAACCTCCGGGCAACTCATCGCCGCCCGGGCTGCGATGGGTATCGGAGCAGCGCTTGTCTTTCCGGCCACGCTGGCCATCCTCACCAATGTGTTCACCGACCCCACCGAGCGGGCCAAGGCCATCGGTGTTTGGTCGGCGGTCTCAGGTGCGGCGGTGGCGTTCGGGCCCATCACCGGTGGCCTCTTGCTTGAGCACTACTGGTGGGGTTCGGTGCTGCTCGTCAATCTTCCGATCGTGGCAGTCGCCATCATCGCCGGAGCCTTTCTGGTTCCTTCCTCGCGCGATCCCGAGGTCAGTCGTTTCGATATCCCGGGCGTTCTTCTGTCGATCTCGGGTATCGGAGTCCTCGTGTTCACTGTGATCGAAGGCCCGCACTGGGGCTGGAACTCAATCACCACGCTCGGCGGATTCGCCGTGTCACTCGCGCTCCTTGCCGGCTTCGTGCTGCGCGAACTGCGCACTGATCATCCGATGCTTGATGTGCGGGTGTTCCGCATCGCCCGCTTCAGCGCAGCAGCGGGTTCCATTGCTGTGGCCTTCTTCGCGCTGTTCGGGTTCATCTTCCTCGCGACCCAGTATTTCCAATTCGTGCGTCACTACACCACCTTGTCGGCCGGTTTGCACACCCTGCCCTTCGCCATCTTCGCTGGTGTCACGGCACCGTTCGCAGCCCGGCTCGCCATGCGTTTCGGTCCGCGTCGGGTCATCAGCACCGGTCTGTTGTTGATGTGCATCGGTCTCGTGATTGCCAGCACCTTCACGTCGACCACTTCGTATTTCGGTATTGTCGTGTGGTCAATGGCGCTCATGGCCACCGGGCTTTCGCTTGTCACTTCGCCGGCTACCGAGGCGGTCATGAGTTCGCTACCCAAGGAGAAGGCGGGGGCTGGCGCTGCGGTCAACGACACCACTCGGGAGCTCGGCGGCACATTCGGCGTTGCTGTTGTCGGCAGTGTGTTCGCCTCGGCCTATGCGCCCAAGATCGGCGACTTCCTGGGTCAGTTTCCCGTGCCAGCTGAGGCCGTCGCTGCGGCACGAGAGTCAGTGGCCGCTGCCATCGTGGTGGCGGGCAGGGCTCCACAGGAGGTGCAGGCTTCGATCGCTGCTGCCGCGTCATCGGCATTCATGGACGGTATGTCCATCGGCTGTCTCGTCGCCGCCGGTGTCTCCCTCATCGGGGCGATATCCGCCTTTGTTTTCCTGCCCGATCGCAACACGATCTACGACGATGCTGCGCCGGTTCTGCAGGAGGGTCAGAACTCCTGACTCATGATGGCTCAGCGGCTCCACCGGTCGGGATGCCCACTCCACCGGGGGAGGCACTCCCATGATCGGTCGACAGGCCCGATGGCTGCACGGCATCATTGACCGTAATGAGTCTCTCGAGCGTGCGTTCCGTGGTCCGCTTCGGGCGATTCGAAACTGATCCTGTAAAGCGAAGGCTCTCCCGGGCCGCGTCGGTGGCCGATCTCCGCAAGATCGCGAAGCGGC
>Ga0209084_1000447_pt1 | contig 38999 bp, 54 predicted proteins | sample C_130820_MF_Meta_FD_187309 | JGI IMG/M metagenome (GOLD analysis project Ga0209084, IMG submission 187309) | Freshwater microbial communities from Lake Croche, Canada to study carbon cycling - C_130820_MF_MetaG (SPAdes) (version 2) | ecosystem: Environmental > Aquatic > Freshwater > Lake... | reverse complement strand
ATTCTCTTGGAACTTGTAAGATACCTTAGGATAACTTCTTTTAAACCACTCACACATAAGATAGAATTTAGTTTCAGTCTTGGTGTCAGTTAAGATACATTTACTAATGTGTCTTTTACCACTTGGGGTTGAAGATACAAAGGTATTCTCTTTGTCCTCTTTAATTAAGTTATTGTTTACTCTATCCTCGTAGTTACTACCAATGTAAAAATTAGAAGATAGGTGTTTAATAACTTGGTCGTGGAAAGGGTTACCCTTTTTGTTCATACGAACAATAGTGTTAGTAACTAAATTTACAAATGTAGGTTTCTCTACATTGTTGAATACTGATACCATATCGGTACGAGTGATTCGGAGTGTTTGAATAATCATAGTCAGTGTGTTTTTGTATAAACAAAAGTAAGGTATATATCAATACAAAGTTAGAATATACCAATAAAGTTATCCACATTCTATTGTTAGTAAGTTGTTGATAACCATAGGTGAACCTTCGGGAACAATATTGTGTGGCAACCCCCCTATCAGTAGTGGGGGTAGTGGTATGGGGGGTCCCCCCTCCCGTATCCCCCCTTATATAGGGGGTATTTTCTATGTCCAATAGGGGGGTCAATAACGTAACTGAAATTTTTCCGGAAAAAATCGGGGAAATCAGGTCTTACACCTAAAAGTGATTTAAAAATTTTCCAGATTTTTTTGTATTTATATAACATGGGAAAGAAATTTACAATCACAGAATCAGAAAGAAATCAAATACGTGGGTTATATGAACAACAACCTACAGATGACACTATTATGGGTGTTCCAATATCAAAATTGGGTTTAAACCCATCACAAGTATTAAAAGATGGTACAGGTAATGTAATTGGTAAGTTTTATTCAGGTAATGACGGTAATAAAGGATATACGGTTAAAATCATGAACAATAGTAAGGACGCAATCGTTTTTGACCCAATTGATAAAGGTTCTAAAACGGTACCATTACAACAAATGGTTACAGATTTTAAATCAAGAACTCATGAATATATATCAGGTATGACATCCAATCCAAATACTTCAAACCCCGAGACCAAATTCATGTCCGATGACGACGTTGCAAAATTAAATGCGTCCATTAAACACTAACATATGACCCTCCAACACAGAGGGTTTTTTATTTGGGTAATTTTATTTATATTTTAAACTATGTTCATCAATATAGTAACCCCTTGTTCAAGACCCAAAAACTTTCAAACCATCTTTGACTCCATATGTATTCCATTGGAGAATTATCATTGGTATGTTGTTTTTGATTTGGACTACATCCCTAAAGAACTACCCGTACATCCTAATATTACATACATCTCTCATAGGGACGATAGAAGTAAAGCGGGAAATTCTCAACGAAATATTGCATTGGAGATAATCACGGATGATTATGTTTATTTTTTGGATGATGATACTATTATGCATCCTGAACTATGGGACAGAGTTAATTCATTTACTAGTGACATCATCATATTCAATCAATGTTTTAAAAATGAAACCCTTAGACTATTTGGTGGGTTCATTGAACCTGGAGTAGTTGACACAGGTAATCTCATCGTACATAGAAATATAATCGGTTCCGTAAGATGGGATATTAATAACTACAATGGGGATGGGTTCTTTTTTAAAGAAGTTGCTAAAAATACAAAAAAGAAGAAATACATTCCTATAATATTAAGTTATTATAATAAACTAAAATGAGAACTATATTTCCAATTCCTACAATATCCCTATGCATTTGGGGGGTTTTGGAGGACAATAACTCTATATTAGAAACATATTTCCAATTATAGGTATTTATATCATATGAAAATCATCCTTACAGAATCTCAACTAAAGACAGTTATCAACGAAGAGAAACCTGTTCGTTACTTTGACGGTGACGAGTACGGTATTCCCGAACAAATTGATTGGTTGATTATGCAAAAAGAGTTCATCTATTTGGGACAAGGATCAGGACACAAACTAAAGTTAATCAATAACATCATCCATAATCTACAGAAACTATAAGGAAATCCAAGATTATACAACGGAAAACTAATCGTTCTTATATAAATTATTAAGATACCACCCGAGGAACTCTTGGTATACAAGATATTTATTAATATGAACCTGACCGATACCCTATATGAGACCGTTTTAGACCTCCACGAACTACGTGGTGGATTATATAGGGAATTGAGAAAGGAACTTCCAGATGTGCCAGAATGGGTCTTTAATGACCTTTATTATACCACCGCCAGATTTAATCCTGAGATGATGAACCCCACCCACCCTAATTACCAATACTTTCAAGACCTTAAGAAGATGAAATGGAAATTCTTCCCTAACCTTCATATTACCATGGATAAGTTGGATTCTGAGTCACGACACAACATTGGACCTCGTATTAAGGGTGCAACCCTATTTGATGGTGATAAGGAACGTCATGAGAAACAATTGGAACTCCTTAAGTCTGGTAGCAAGAAACCATTGATTATGGCTATGAACCGTTCTGAAAAGGGTAAATTGGAAATGTGGGAGGGTTGGCACCGATTGATTCAGTTATTTATTATGAACCCTGATGGATTTGATTATCCTGTCTATGTGGGTATTCGTTAATTTCTAACCTCCGATAACCCCGTTCACGGTTTTTTGTTTTCACACGCCGGAACCCCCGTTGAAATTTGTCTCTCTCTTTTTGTGTCCGTTAATAAATGGGAGATATTTATATGTGTATATGAAATTATTAGATATTATATTGGAAGACGAGAACTCATCATTGGGTGAGGGTTATAATGTGGTAACAAAGGAAGGTTTTTTAAACAGTATGAAAGGACTTTTTCCTTATAAAGGAGGTTGTCTTTATGACTTTCCTAATTTGGAAGATTTTAGAAAAAGAGCAACAGTAAATGCTCATTGTAATAAACATAATATTGATTTTCCTGTAAAAGTTGAATACCTTACTAAAGGTGGTATTGGTTCAGAAGGATGTGTTGGATGTAAAAAAGATAGGATTTTAAATAAAAGAAATTCAGAAGTAAATAATTTTTATAATAAGGCTGAGGAAATATGGAAAGATGAAAATGGAAATCCTTTATATATCTACAATAAATCGGGTTTAAGAAGATATACAGGTATTAATAATGGATTTGATTTTTATTGTCCTAAACTTGGTTCAAATAAAAAACCTCACGGTAAACAAACTATTACAAATCCAGCAAGTCATATATATCGAGACTATAGATATGATAACTACCCATATGTTGGTTGTGAAAAATGTAGAGAAGAACAAGGAATAGTTAGACAATCATTGAGTAATCTTTCTCGTAGTGAATTCATTAAAAAAGTCAAAGAAAAGATGAAATTATACCATATCCCAATAAGTTGGTATGATTGGAAAAATATGGAATATGAAACCCCATTAAAAAATGGTAAAATAAAATGTGTAAAACATAATCAAGAAATTTCAAGGGAAAAAGCTCAAACTTTTTATACTGGTACACCTTTGTGTCCCGAATGTAATAGAATAGCGGTTAAAGAAAAAGAATTTATGGATAAAGTCCGTAAACTCTACAATGATAGATTTGTTTTATTATCGGATTATATTGGAGGAAATTCACCCGTTACCCTTGGTTGTACGTTACACGGAAAAACACCTTTTCCGGTAGTATATAAACAACCCTCAACAATTTGGGGATCTACAAACAAATATGGATCAATTGAATGTAAAGAATGTAAAAGAGTTAACCAACTAAATAAATTTAAAAATACAACTTATAATTTAAATAAAGAAAGATTTAAAGATGAAAATGAAAAACCATATTCTTATCCAAATCTTGATAGTGAATTTAAAAGAATGACCGATGATATTCACATTGAATGTCACAAAATAGGTTCTAACGGTAGAGAGCATGGAATATTTCTACAAACTCCCTCTAACCATTCTGCAGGACAAGGTTGCCCAATATGTCAAGAATCAAAAAATCAAATTCACATTAAAAATTTATTATCTGAAGAAGATTACGAATTTGAAACAGAAAAACAATTCAAAGAATTAGGTAATCAAAAGTTTGATTTTTATATACCTGAACCAGGGTATGTTAATATCCTTATTGAATATGATGGTGAACAACATTTTGAACCTAGGTTTGCTAAATCAGAATACACCAGACAATTAAATTATAATATACTATATGAAAGTGATAATTTAAAAAACCAATTTATTGAAACTAATAATCTTGGTTTGGGATTGATTCGTGTACCGTATACTTTGAAAAAGGGTACATATGATAAATTATTATTAGATGCATTAAAAAGTGTTGAAGCAAGGGAAATAAAACGTTTGGGTGATTATCCAGAAAGACAATTACCTAAAGAAGCGGTACATAAAGATCGAGTTGATTTAAGTCAAAGAATTCAAAAACCAAATAGAACTGGACCCAAATTATCATTAATGAATACATTAAATGATATTTAATATTTATAATAAACACAGATATTTATATATCATATGAAAAGAATAATCAAATTAACAGAAGAACAATTAAGAAATATTGTTTCTAAAGTCATTAAAGAACAATCGGCACCAATGGGTAACCCTAATCAAATTACACCACAAAAAAGTTTGAACATAGGATGTGTGTTGAAATCCATGGAACAAAAGAAACAAATCACCGGAAAAAATGGTGAAACATTTGTGTTCTATAATAATGGTAGATTTGCTGACGTTAAAGGAAATAAAGGAAGTTATGAATGTGGAGCACAGGCTAGCATTGTAAACTTAATGTTTGATTCAAATCCTAAGGCTGTTAAATATTTTAACATGACACCTCAAGTCGTTACTCAAAAAATGAAATTTGTACCTAATGAAGTAGTACCACTTAAATTTGGTCAATCAGGTAATAATATTAAAATGATTCAAGCATCTCTTGGAGTTAAACCAACAGGACAATTTTATACTTTAACAGATGCTGCGGTTAAGAAAGTGGCACCTGAGTACGTTAGACAAACAGGGGTTACTCAACAAATATTTGATAAGATAATGGGAATCACAGCGAGTAGAACTCCTGAATCAACAATTAGTATGAAGGATATGCAAAATATGAACAATCCTGATACGACACTAAGTAATAAAATATTGGGTAAAAACCAATTCAATTCGTAATTAACATAATAACCCTTCCCTAAAAGAAGGGTTTTTTATTATATTTATAATAAACAATTTAATATGGGAACAGCATCACCAAAAAAACGAGCAATGAGAAGCAGACGCTCTGGAATTAAAAAATTTGAATTAGTAAAAACTAACTTGGACATTCTTAAGAAAATTAAGGGTAACTAATTAGGTATTTATATTATGACGATTTTAATAACTGAAAGACAACATAATAGGCTTATGAATAAAAGTAATTGGGAGGAAATTAATAATAAACTTATTAAAACATTCTACTTCAAAAACTATAAAAGTGTTATACCTTTTGTAAATGAAGTTATGAAGATTGCGGATAAACAAAATCACCACCCTGATATGACGGTTCATTATGATAATGTCAAATTGGTTATTACAGACCACGATGCGGGTAAAGTAACAGATAAGTGTCACAAGTTCACAACTTCGGTAGATAAAATTAAATAAAGATACCTTGGGTTTGAAGACCCAACTTAGGACCGGAATGGTTAACGTTCCGTTGGGATATGAATTCGCTACTCATATCCCTTTTTTATGATATTTATAAAATATGAAACTACAGGACGTTATATTGGAGAAGTTAAGAGATATGGTGTCAATTCCAATCTATCACCATACAACTGAAGAACGTGCTTTAGACATCATGAATGGTAATATGTTGGTAGGGTCAAAACAATATGAGGAGGTTTTAAATTTAGATAGAACATTAAAACAATCCAAACATAAAACGATGGTTTCATTTACTCGTGATAAGAACTTTATACCTGATGGGTCTATTGGTAATTCTGGTGACGGTCCTCGTATTAAACCCGATATGTTGAACGTAATCTTTGTTGCAGATAGAAGTCGTCTTAAATCACGTTATAGGGTGGTTCCTTTTGATTATGGAACAATTGCAAATAAAGCTTGGATGGACGAAATACCACGTAGTCGTAAAAACCCTGAAGTAGAGGAAAGAGTATTAACGGATAGAATATATCCATTGAGACAATATCTTACAAATATCATTTATACAGGAAATAATCCTGAAATTCAAAAAAAAATAGATGAATATCTTTCAGGAATTAAATAAATTATATGATAATCCATAGACCGGCACATACAAGAGCAAACCCAAAGAAAAGTTGGATCAATTCGTATAGAACGTTTAGTTTCCCACCATACTTTGACCCGAAATATATTAACTTCAGTTATTTACAAACAATCAATGACGATAGAGTTCAACCAAGAGGTCAAGTGGCAATGCACGAACATAAGAATATGGAAATATTCGGTTATGTTGTTGAGGGGGTTTGTAGACATACAGATAGTCACGGAAAGATATTAGACATACCAGCAGGTTCAGTTCAAAGAATGTCCTGTGGTTCAGGTATTAGACATACAGAAGGAAATACAACCAACACACCAAATCGTTATTTACAGTTATGGATAAGACCAAATGTAAAAGACACAGAACCAATACACGAGTGGTATCAATTCACAAGAGAAGATAAATTAAATAGGTTTTGTGACATAACGGATAAATTACCCATAAAACAGGACGCAAGATTGTTATCGGGTATATTCACAGAAAACTTTAGTTTTGACCTTAATTCGTCTCGTAGGTACTACCTATACGTAGTATCAGGAACTTCCACATTAAACGACATACCTTTAATTGAGGGGGACGGTTTAAGTTTTGAGGAAGAAAGTAAAATCAATATCACACCTAACGAAGAAACCGAAATCATTTTGTTTGATTTAGCATAATATTTATATCTAATGAATATCCTAATTACAGAATCACAATATAAACTTATCACCGAAACTCGTCATGGGTTATTGAACTATTTGGTTAGGAAGGGTAAGGAATATACTGGAGTAAATTGGCCCGAGTATGTCATTAGGGATTGGATGTATAAAAACACAAAGGAAATGAGTGTTGATAATAACGTATATAAAAAACTTGGTCAGACATATTTTGATAATTGGATTCAAAGATTTGGTAAAGGATATTGGGAATTTAGAGTATTGGATGTATCAATAGACATTTTTATTGATGGGGATCAACAAGGTTTAAAAAGTAAAATCGGTGGCAGTATTAATCAACAAGTACCTAACGATTCTGAAAGACATAATACACAACAATCCAAACTTGATACAAATGGAATCTCTTCTGAACCTATTATTGTTTATTTAACAAAAGATGGTAAATACGATTTGGTTGAAGGGTGGCATAGAACGACAGCATCACTTAAGAAATATGGTAGATATAAACAGAATGCTTGGGTTTATATTAATTTTTAATATTTATATCTAATGAAGCTTCAGGTTACAGAATCACAATTAAAACTTATTGAACAACAACAGTTAAATGAACTGAAGTGGTTGTCTAATGTGCAATCCCATATTGATAAGTTAGATATACCTTTAACTCCATCAATTGTAAATTATATATGGGGTAAACAAAGAGTCACAACATTTCATATTGGAGACGTTAATGGTATTGATAAGATGGGTGAGATGGTCGGTACAAGAAAGGCATTATCCACTTTTAGATATATGGAAAAAAATATGTTAAAGGATATTAAAGGCATACAAACTGAAGGTGGAATACTATATCAAATAGAAGGGGATTTACAATTTGACGCTCCGGCAGATGTAATGAGTGGACCTGACGAATCAGGAAGAAGATGGATTACACTTCATATTTTACCAAAGAACATTATTGATAAAATTGTAAAAGAATTTTCAGAACACAATGATTTTAATAATATTAACGAACCAAAAGATTTAATTAACTACTATAGATGGGTTGATGGATTAGTTAAACAACATGCAAAGGAAATACGTGAACATTTTACAGATATTAAAACACTTAGAAATGGTAGAGATAGTTTTTGGAATGAAACTGTGGTAAATAACATTCGAGTTGTTGATATTTTATGGAAAGAATCAATCATTGAATTTATTGAAAAATGGGAAACTAAGGAACCAAGTATAATAAAAGTACTTGAGGAAGTTGGTATGAAACTAAATTCAATTTCAAGTGGCACAGTTTATCTTGCAGATAATGAAGGTAAATTTGGATTTAGAGATATCGATCCAATAGAATGGGTTGAACAAAGAGGAGGATTGACTGACTTTAAGAAATACGTTAAAAAATTCCACAAAGAGAAAGAACCAAAAACAATATCCATATAATTTTTTTATATCAATTATTTTTCATATATTGGTATTATAAAATAAATTATTATGGCAAAGTACACCAAAAAATGGGACAAGGAATTTACCAAGAAATATTCCAATTGTTTGAAAGAATTGGAATCTCTTGAAAAAGAATTTAAAACTATGGTCGACGATAATCCCGACGCATACATTTCAGTTTATCCTGATACTTCCAACATTGAATTAGGTCAAGAAAATGGTTTTATGGTTTATGACTTTGGAAACGATGAGACCCCACATGTTGATATTCAGTTATCAACACCTAATGGATCTTTTAATTTTACATTTACCGAAGTAAAAAAATTAATTGAATTTAGAGACGAATTAATGAAATCAATTGACACATTTAAGAGACCATTAGAAAAAGAAAAAAATATAATTGATTCAGATTGTGATGAGGATTTACCTGAAGACACTGAAGAAACAGAATGGGAAATAAAAGCCGAACAACCATTAGTTCAATCTTGGACTTATACGGTTATGGCAAGAAGTGCGTGTGAAGCAGTTAAGAAAATAGAAGAGGGTGAAGAGGATGGTGTTACTAATAACGACGATTTCAATTATTACGACTATGGTGAAATTGAATATGAAGCAATTTAAATAAAATCAACTAGTATTAAACTAGTATTCTTTATATCTAGTTTTGCTTCTAGTGCTAGTATACTAGAATAAATACTGGAAAAAACATAAAAAACAAAAAAATGAGCAAAGTAAAAATTTCAACAGTAAAAGGTGATATAATTGCAGAATTATATGACAATGAAACACCAATAACAACTGACAACTTTAAAAAATTAATTAATGAAGGATTCTACAATGGATTAAATTTCCATAGAGTATTACCTGATTTTGTTATTCAAGGAGGATGTCCAAACGGGACAGGTGCAGGTGGACCAGGATATAACATTCCTTGTGAAGTAAATGCGGAAAAACAATACCACGACAGAGGTGTGTTAAGTATGGCACATGCTGGTAGAAACACAGGAGGTTCCCAGTTCTTTATTTGTCATAGTCGTAATAACACTTCACATCTTGATAGAAATCATACATGTTTCGGTAAAGTTACTGATGGGTTAGATGTTATTGATTTAATCCAACAAGGAGATAAAATAAACTCAATTGAAATAATTTAATTTAATTTAATGTTAGACAATAATTTTATATGGGGAGATGTTTCTGAAGTTTTTAAAAAATTAAATACGGAAGAATTTAATCTACATAACATTTATGAAAAATTTTTTACGGTTGAGGAAGGTGATGTTGTTGTGGATATTGGAGCGTCAATTGGTCCATTTACATATTCAATATTGAAAAATAAACCAAAACATTGTTGGGTTGTTGAACCTTTAGATAATCAATTTGAAGTGTTGAAACAAAATCTAATGGGTAGTCCTGTTTCATTTGTTAAAGCGGCCATTACCGACGTTAAAAATGTAAAAATTGAATGGGATGGAAATGTTGCATATCCAAGAACATTAACGTTTACTGAGTTTATTACCGAAAATGGATTAAGTAAAATTGATTTTTTAAAAATTGATTGTGAGGGAGGAGAGTATGATGTATTTTCAATTGAAAATTTTGATTTTCTAAAAACAGTACCAAAAATAGTAACTGAATTTCACATTGGGATGGAAAATGATATAAAATCTTCAATGGTATTAAAAAGTAAATTTAGATATTTTAGAGATTATCTATTAAATAATTTTAACAATTTTGAGGTATATTCAATAGACGGGGTAAATATTAAATGGAATTTATATAATGAAGAATTTCTTGATTATTATACCGGTATTATAATTTATATTGATAATAGATAATAAATGTTTGAATTAGAAAATTACGAAATTTACATTGAAGATAATGTTCACAAAATAAAATATTGGATTAGAAATAACACCAATAAAGAAGTGGACACAGTACTCAATTTTATTCAATTACCATTTAGAACATACACTCGTTTATTTCCGTTAAAACTTGGACCTAATGGTAGTTATTGGATTACAACAACATTAAGGGAGTTAATGCCTGACCCAAACGCTGGTTTATATTGGGGAATGTACTGTGGTGTAGATTTAGAAATAAAGGTAGATGGTAAATGTGAATACACAATTCCATTACCATGGACATTAACAAATGATTATCTTAGAAAAGGAATTAACTTCAATTCAATAATACATAAACCAAAATTTTGGATGGTTGGCGATTCACATGTAAATTATAACACTAAGGCACCAATAGAATATTTAACAACAGAAAAATATGACATTGTTCCTGTTTCAATACAAGGTTTATCTTTAAGTAGGTTCTTGAATAGTGATTGGAAAAGATTTTTCACTACCGTCCCAATTTGGGAAATGGATGTAATATCTTTTGAAATGGGAGATGTGGATTTGAGAATTGCTTTATTAAAAAAATCAAAAGAAAAGAACACACCTGTTGATGAACTACTTAAAGATTTAATCGTTAGATTTTCCAATTTTATAGAAGAATTTAAAAATATCTATAAAAATGAAATTATAATACTCCTACCTAATAGAACAATTAAAGATGGTTGGGATAAAGATAATAGGATTATGTCAACAACAAAGGTTAGGGTTGATTTATGGAATCATTTTAAGGATTTGATATCTGAGTTAGGTAAAACAAATAACATCAAAATTTGGGACTATAAATCAATTTATGAGGATTCTGATGGGTCTATATTAAACAGCATGTTAGTTAAAGAGGATCTTCATCTTGAATCACACGAATTAATGTTAGAAGACCTTAAATCCAAAATAAATACCTACCTATAAATTAATAAATTTTTGGTAATAAATCATGGTCATCTAATGACGCCTGTTTCTTCCATGGTGTAGATACCCCTCTTTTAGAAACAACAATTGACGCCATTTTATTAGCGTAAATAATTGATTGTTTCACATCTTTAGTTTCCAAATATTTTAACGTAAACGATGCTGTGAATGTATCACCGGCTCCACTAACATCAATAGTTTCTTTAGGGTCAGGAGAAGGGAACACTTCACCCATATATTGAGCACCTTTAGAACCCAATGTAATTAATAACTTCTGTTCTGATTTTTCATTTAACTCTTGTTTATGAAACTCAGATTCATTTAATTTAATAAAATTAAAACAAGCTAAGACATCCGGACCAATTTTCTTCTTGGTATCCATTATGATAAATTTAGAATGATATGCAATTTCCTTTAAGATATTATAAGATAAAAAACCTTTATTGTAATCACTAATAATAACAGCGTCGGATTCTTTAATTTGGTCAATAATATCATCGGTTAATACCAATTCATCTACATTGTTCTCACCCTCATCAATTCTAATAAACATGTGATTGGTTTTGTAATCCACGTACCTTGTTTTGGTAATTGGTTGTTTTTGGTGAATAAAGTTAATTTCATTTTGATTGTCAAAAGGTTTCAGATTCTCAACCGCATTTCCAGCCATACCTGGATTTTCATCTGTAAATAATGGATTAAAAACAGGAACAGGTGCCTCTGGACTCATTCTCCTAGTTTCACCATAAACGAATATATCGGTACATAATTCACCTATTACAGTTATTTTCATATTTTACTTTTGACTATCACCTTTCCATACTCTGTATGAATCTGTGTCTTTATGTTCTGTAGATACCTCAAATACTACGCCGTCAGTTAAAGCCTCTAATTGATGTGGTTGACCGGGCCTTTGTCTAACAGTATCACCAACTTTTAATTGTTGTTCAATTGTTTCTGCGGTCTCAGTATTAATCCATCTGTAGATAAATTCACCTTTATCTACGTACCAAGTTTCATCTTTAATCATGTGATAGTGCATTGAAAACTTTGCACCTTGTTTAAATCTTAAAAGTTTACCACAATACATATCATTATTCTCAATAATAATCTCATCACCCCATCCCTTGGGAACACAACAACTCTCAGTTTCAAGAGCGTTAATTACTTTTGGTTTTTCCATATTTGTAATATAATCAAACTATTTTGGAAACTCAAGTATTTATATAAAAACAAAACGATGACTAAGAAACTTAAAATCACAGAATCACAACTTAAAATGTTGGTTGAAAACAACAAAAAGACAGTTCAAGTGGAAAATGTGGTAGAACCTAAAAAAGAGGAATTACCTCAAGTAAACGAAGCAGTGGAGAAGATAAAGAGTGAGTTCAAGAGATACTTGTAACAATATTATTATAAAGTCGTAGATAAACCCTTCAGAAATGAGGGGTTTTTTATTATACATAAAGAGATATTTATATAGATATGAAGATTTTAGATGTTTTAATGGAGGAATTACTACTTGAGTTAAGTGGTCAGGAAATACACCAAAAGTATTATTCTAAAATACCATATGAGACCTTTATTAATATTGTAATATCTGACCCAAGATCAAATGTAGATGGGGTTGGTAATTTATTAAATTTAGGAAAATACTCAAAATTATTATTATCGTTATACCAAAAGGGTACGTTACAAATTGAAGATTTGGTTAAAGCAAAAGAATATTTGGGATATGTTTATCAACATAATATACCCGTGGAAATTGGTAAAATAAGACAACTTGGTGACTTATACAATATTGTTAAACAATATATTATTGAGGATACGTTAGATTTTAAATTGATATTAGATTCGTTGATTTTAGGTACCGATTATAAATTATTACACACTGGTGAAGATTGGACATTTTACCAACCATTGACCGAAAAGGGGTCATCTTATTTAGGAGTTAACACAGAGTGGTGTACAACTTGGGGTGAATATTGTTTGAATAAAAAATATAGAGATAGAACGAATTATTTCCCATCACATCACGTTAAAGGTCCATTATTCATAATGATTAATAAAACTAATCCTTTGGATAAATACCAATTCCATTTTGAGACAAATCAATATATGGATAAGAATGATAAAAGAATTAACACAACTGAATTTTGGTTTGGTAAAGATGAGATTAAATATTATTTCTTTCCATCGTTAGTTAGAGAAACATCGGAACAAGAAGTGAAAAGTGAAATTGCGAGAATAAGTATATTACCAGATGAAGATGGAATGGAGGTAATTAAAAAATCAATAGGCACTATTGACAATCCATTAGTGGTAGCAATTTTAAATTTGGATAATGATGCGTTAGAAGATTTAATTAATGATGACACTAGAAATGGTTCTGTGGACGTATATAATGGAAGACTAGTAATACAAGTTGATGATATTAATATTGGTGAGGCTACAGGTGTTAGTGACAGTATTAATCAATATAGAGGTGAAGCTAGTAACGGATGGGATTGGGTACATAATGATTTGGAAAACAAATATTACGAACAAGAAGAGTATTCTTCAGATATTGAAGGAATTTTTACAAATTATTATAATGAAAACAAATATGAATTATCAAATGAATTAGGTGTTAAAAGTATTGAGGAATTTACTAAAGATTATTTTCCAAATTACGTAGCTAACGAAGAGTTGAAAGATTATTTTGTTGATGATGTAACTGATTTAAGTTATAGAAGTTATGAAGAGGAAAACGATAGGGAGGCGGATGATATTGAAAAATATTTATCCTTCGGTAATGATGATGAATTTAATTTTTCTGTAGTCCATTTAGTTCGTTTTTTAATCAAAAAAGAAATTAAATATATTGGGGGAGATGAATGGCCATTACAAGATGTTTTGGACAGCTATATAAGTCAATATAATATAACCACAGAAATAGACGAACCTGTTTATAATTTTGAAATAAAATATCCAAAATACGGTGACAATAATTATATAACAAGAGAAACTAAAAAGTATTTTGATAAAATAATATCTGACCCAAATACAAGTCGTCATTGTATTGAACTTAGAAAAAAATTAAATAACATTGTTGATAAATTTTTTAATGGTGGATATGGTACGGATAGGTTTGACAATGAACATGTTACTGTGAGAATTAAATCAATGTCGATTGATTGTGATAATGAATCAATTAAAATTGATTATGAGAACAAAGACAATAAACAAAATTTTTATAACAAATCAGTTAAAATAGATAATTTAGTTTCATACTTAACTAATTATCAATTGAATTTGAATGAAAATAAATTAAAGTTAATGTCTTTTATAAAATGAGAATATTAATATCAGAAGGTCAATTAGAGAATTTAAAGAAGTTGGTTAATAAAGGTGAAGACATCGACGAGAGAAGTAGAAGTTTTGCATTTACAAGAAAGAAAAGATTATTTAGCAAATCAGAAAGAATGTCTAATCCTTTGAGATATAAATTCGCCGATAGGATTGAGGAAGAAAAACCTTTAACAGATAAACAAGTTAAAAGTATTGAGGATTTAAATAAAGACGCTAAATTTTTAACTTGTAAAAATTGTAGAAAGAAGTTTACTCAAACAACACACAAGGGTAAGAAATCATTACCAATTTGTCCTTGGTGTGGAACACACAACAAATAAAGTATTTATTATAAAAGAGAAATTATGTTATTAAAATTAGGATCAGAAGGAGAAGATGTGAAAAAATTACAAATTAAATTAGGAGTAGACCCTATAGGTAAATTTGGACCTAAAACTGAGGCTGCAGTAAAAGCGTGGCAATCTGAACATGGTTTAGGTGCTGATGGTATTGTTGGAGATAAAACTTGGAGTGTAATTATGGGATTATCGGAATCCGCACCAGTTAGTGTTCCTACGGTTATTACCGAACCTGCACCCGTTAAGAGTGTTGGTGGGTTAAAATTAGAAGGATTAAGAGGACATATACCTGATGCGGTTATTGCTCAAATTCCTGATACCGCCGCTAAATTTGAAATTAACACTCCATTACGTTTAGCTCATTTCTTAGCTCAATGTGGACATGAAAGTGGTGGATTTAGATTGACAAAAGAAAACTTAAACTATTCCGCTAAAGGATTAGTAGGAACATTTAACAAATATTTTAAAACGGAGGCAGATGCTAAACCATATGAAAGACAACCTCAAAAAATTGCAAATAGAGTTTATGGTGGTAGAATGGGTAATGGTCCTGAGGCCTCAGGAGACGGTTCTAAATTCTGTGGTCGTGGTTACATTCAATTAACGGGTAAAGACAACTACACAGCATTTGGTAAATCTATTAATGAAGATATGTCTGTAAACCCTGAAAAGGTTGCTTCGTCTTATGCTCTATTATCTGCCGCTTGGTTCTTTAATAAGAACGGATTACATAAAATGGCGGATGGTGGGGCTGGTGTTGATACTGTTAAAGCTATAACAAAACGAGTAAATGGCGGGTACATAGGAATTGATGATAGAATAAAACATTTTAATGAATATTATAAATTATTATCATAAAAAAAGGGACTTAATGTCCCTTTTTTATTTAATTCATTTCTTTAATATCCACATCCGTTTCAGGATCAAAATCACTAATTTTTACACTACCATCATCATCATTTTCATCATTAGGTTGTATTTTAGTTTTTAATAACTCAAATTTTTGTGCTGTGACAAAATGACCACTCGCATCATCACTTTCCTCAATTGGAAAGACACAATATAAACTTGAATTATCTGGATCACCTCCAGTTGTATATGTCTCAACAATGTAAGTTTTACCTTCATTATCTTTATATAAGTCGGTACCCATTTGAACATAATTAGGTTCAAAAACTATACCGTCTTGTTTAACCCACGATGCTTTATCATTATAATATAAACCAAATTTCTTTGTTTTTTTACTTTCATATAAAACTAAATTTTTATTATCTATACTTACTCTAGCAACTATAAACTCATTTGACATTAAATGTTCGTAGATAAATCCAACTCCAACATCTGACAATTTTTGATTAATAATTCTACCCGTATGTTCGTCAACTCTTGAACCTATTGACCTTAAAGTATTATCTAATAATTTAAATTCATTACCAACTTTTCTAATTTCACTCATTAATTCATATGACTGAAATTTATCAATAACGTTACTTGGTGTTGTTGAGATTATATATAAATTTCTCAAATCTGTTGTCATATGTCTCCAAGATTTTGCACTTGAAATGACACCTGCTCTATCAATATAAGCTTTCTTTAAATCTCTTCTAAGTAATGCAAATTCCAATCTATTTCCAGGTATTTCATTGATACGACCAATTATATCTCTATCAAACAACTCAGATTCGTCATAAGTTTGATATGTAAATGAATCTCTATGTTCTGCTAATTGAGGATATATCCTAACAACTTCTTCCCATGTTTTTGGATTATCTCCATCATTCAACATACTGGTCATTTTAAAACCAGTGTATAGTTCATTATTTTTATATGGGTTTCTATCATTTTCACAATATTGTAACGCACATAAATAATATTTGTAAACATTTGGGTCTTTGTTCTCCTCAGGATTTTTAGACTCATCAATTACAAACCAAAATGTTCTTTTAGGTCTATAAGTTCCCCACATGTTACCACGTGATTCTGGTGTGTTTCTACCCGTTACACACCATTGTTGACCACCTAATTTTTCAGTAACTAATTCTTGGTAAAATCCGTATTTAATGGCTTCTCTAGCATCGGGGACATAATGTACTTTAAAACCTTCCTCACCAATTACCATATCTCTATCACCTAACCAATATTTCTTTGATGCTGCAATTTTTCCAGGGGTGGCATTTAATTTACCTTTAAATTCATCTTCATCTTCTTGATTACCATTTAATGTTCTGTCTCTAAATTCATCAAGTAAATCCTCAAATTGTTCTAAAGTATAACGACCAGGGTCATTAATGTCTTCAAATTTAAATGGTACTAATTTAGTTATGGGTTGTCCATTATCATCCAAACTCTGTACTTTAACACCTAAACCATGAACACCATTCCAACGATGTAAGAATGAAAGAACACCTGGATTATTCATTGTTAATCCTTTTTGTTTCTCAAAAAAGAACTCTAAATTTTTCTCAGCTTCTTTTATTTGATCTAAATTTGGGGATTCACCATACCATTTTTTCAATAGGAAAGCAAATTGTTTCTTATTTTTTACTTCCTCAACTAGTACGTCGTACACTAAATCGGTAATATTCATACTACATAAATATATAAAAAAACCAAAATTATTGAGATATGATATTTTCCGATTTTATTACGTTATTCTTTAGATTACTCAATTCAGTTGTAATTGAACCAATCATCTTTTCAATCATCATGATTTTCATTAAATTTTCCGCATTTACCGATACATTACCAATTGTATCACTATTCAAAAATGCCATTTTTAATAGGGTGTCATTTTCAATTTTAGAGATTTTCAATTTCTTTCTTTGAAAATACTTTTTAGAGTTTTCACGGGTACAGTCAATACAGTAGTTACTATGACCGTCTAACACCAATTTGTTTTTGTAAAAATTGTCAAGTGGTTTGGGTGTTTTACAACCTGAACATCTCTTCTCATTTTTCTCTTCTGACATAAATCTATTTTTTGATTAAGACACAAAAGTAAGTATATTAAAAGAAAAACCCAAATATCATAAAAAATATTTGGGTATAACTTATATTATATTATATTTTAATATTAACCAAAGAAATGGTTAAACCATCTAATAGCTTTATCAAAAATTGATTGATTCTTGTATATGTAATTTTGCCACATTTCTTTATCTTTCTGTGGTAATTTGTCTTTACAGTCCATCATATGACCCGTTGGTTCACAACCTATTGATTGTTGGTATTTCTTAATTCTATCGGTTAAATTAACTCCCTGTACCTTTTTAATGTCTAAAAAGGCTTTAGTTCCCGCATTGATTGCCGCAGTTTCATCGTTAACCATTGTTTGTTCCTGTAAATCTTTATTTTCTACAATTTGATTGTCAATAATCTTCTTAATTTGGCTTTCTGTGAATATATATTTTTTCATAATGTGTTACTTTGATTTAAGGTATATTGATAAATATCCAGCCAAACGACTACCTCTCTCTATTAAAAAATCTTTTTGTGTTTGTGTTAATTTCTTTTTATCTCTATAATCAACACCCATAGTTCCAATACATCTGTCTGTTGCAATATCAAACAACCCAACTGCATATGTTGCGTTGGTTCCGGTTGCTTCGGCAGCCGACTTTAGTCCATAAGTTGCAATGGTTTCATCTTTAAAATCTGAAACCCACAAATATTTATTTTCCATAATGTGGTTCATCGCCCTTGAATATAATGATAGTGGAATATCTGTGAATAAATGAATAACACTACCAATTCCAGGTTTAGTATCTTCATATGTAATTGAGAATTTTTGAATAGATTTGTTGGTGTGAAGAAAATGACCACCGTTGTGGAATTGGGTTATCCAAATCCTATCCGCATCTAACATATCTCTAATTTCTGATATTTCGTCAAAAATAACCAAGTTTCTTTCAATATCATCTCTAACGATGTCTTTTGATGTTGGTTTAGATAGTTTAACTTTTACATATTCAAGTCCTGCTGGACCGACTAATGCTGTAATGACAGCAACTAAAATCATACCAATTAATTCCATTGTGTGTTGTTCCATAGTAATAATTCTATAAATAGTATAATATAAAATAAAATTGAACTTTTTTAAGGCCATCAATCCTAAAACCCAAATTAATTTTTACCTGACAAATCGACACCCCCAAAACCTACCCTTTCACCTATATATATCTTATTTATTAAGGTGTGTGGGTATTATTTCATATATTTTACATACAATAAATTTTTAAAACAAAAAAAAACATGAAAAAACAATTTAAATTCGTTTTAGCATCATTAACATTAATGTTTATTTCGCTTACATCAAACGCACAATTTAAAAAAACTGAAAAATTCTTAGAAGGAACAGTTTCTTATTCAAAAACAACAGGTACTGAAAGACAGTATAGTATTAATCCAACAGTTGGTTATTTTTTAACTAATAGATTTGCGTTAGGGGTTAACGCAGGTATTGGTGAGAATGCTACACAAAAAACAACAGGAATTGGTGTCTTTGGTAGATGCTACTTAAAAAACTCTGATAAATTAAGTATTTTTTCTCAATTAGGTGTTTCAAGTAACAAGTTAGAAGTTGGTAAAACTAAAACAACAACAACTAATACAAGTTTAGGTATTGGTGCAAATTATTTTGTAACTAAAAAAATTGCACTTACTACAACATTGGCTAGTTTAGTTGATTATAGTGATGTTCATTCTAAATCTACATTTTCGGTAGGTTTTAATGGTGTTAATAATCCATTAAATGCCGCTCAATTTGGGATTTTATTTAAATTATAATTCTCAGTCAATTATATACTCAAAGGGACCCTCACAGAAATGTGAGGGTTTTTTATTCCATTTATTTTTTGTATATTATATAAAGTATGAGTAAGATAATTAACTTTTTTGGTGGTCCTGGTATAGGTAAATCCACACAAGCGTCAGGTTTATTTACCGAGATGAAAAAACATCACATGAGTGTTGAATATACATATGAGTTCCCAAAAGAAGTGGCTTGGGAAGGAAATGTATCTCAATTGAAGGATCAGTTTTTTATAACCGCAAATCAACATAGAAACATCAGTCGTCTTTATGGTAAGGTTGACTATATCATTGTTGATTCACCTATAGTATTGGGTTGTTTTTACGAACAACGATATGGTGAGGGTTATCCGGCATCACACTACTCAATGTCGGGTTTAGGTAAATTTCTTTGGAATTTATTCAAACAATATGACAACATAAACATTTTATTAAAAAGAAACGATGAAACATATGATACAAATGGTAGATTACAGGACTTACAGGAAGCTATCGAAATTGATAACGACATTAAGGAAACATTGGATGTTAACAACATACCTTATAGCGAATTTATTGTTAATAATAATACTGCATTGGAGATTTACAACTATTTAATAGAAAACAATTTATGAAAAAATTTTTAGTGGTTATTGGGTTATTATTTACATTAACATTACAGGCACAAGATGTGGTGGTTTTAAAACATACAAATTACACGTCACATTATTCAAAATCAAAAAAATATCCTGTAATGGTGGAGTGGTGGATTACTAAGGTAAAAGTTGGTTGTCCCACACCATTGGCCAGAAAAGATAATTTTAAACCTGACCCATCATTACCAAATGAAACTGATTTAATTGAGGATTACAAGGGTTCAGGGACTGATAGGGGTCATAATATGCCTGCGGCCGAGAATCAATGTCAAACACAAGATGTTCAAGATGAATGTTTTTATTTTTCAAATATGACACCACAATATCATTCTTTAAATGCTGGAGATTGGAAAACATTAGAAACGTTAGAAAGACAAATTGCAATGGATAAAGATTCCGTTCATATTTGGTGTGGTAGTGTAGGTGTCGCAAAGAAAATAGGTACAGTATCTGTTCCTACCAAATGTTGGAAGGTGGTTTATATTGTAAAAACAAAAGAATATCTTGCTTATGAATTTGATAATACTCCTGATAAACCGTCTGGTTTAGAATCACATAAAGTTACAGTTTCAGATATAACAAAATTAACACATTTTAAATTCAAATAATGGTCCCAAAGGAGTTGGTTACATATCAAGATAAACTATATTACGTGTATAAAAAAATGAAACCTCATCAAATTAAAGATGGGTACATTAACGATATAAAAGAACACTTTAGATGTGATGTTGTCGTTAGAAATAAACATAACAACGACGATACTTTCTTATTTTTAATTGAAATTCCTGAAGCGGAGATTGTGAAAGATATAATTTAATTACATATTTTTCTTAATATGTTTTAAACACATATTAGTATATTTTTCCTCATTACGTTTAGCCTCTTTCTCCAATGGATTTTGCGAGTAATAATGAGTTTTTTCGTAATTTCTATATTTTGTGCGAGATTGTAAATAATGTGTGTATTCGTGTATCATAGTTGCCACAATATCATGTATAGTGTTATTGTTAGGTAGGTACAATGTTATTGTATTTCTCCAAAAACAATAATTTCCGTAAATTTCAAAATTACCAAATTTTCTTTTTCTTTCACTAACTTTAAAGATTAACTTTCTTTTTTTTCTATCGCATAGACCTAAATACTTCTCACACCACTTCAATGTTTGTTTTGCGTAGTATGTTTTAGATCCTATGTCAATAGTTCTAGCCATTGTTAGTTTTGTCAGTTTTGTCTACTTTTATTGTCCTTGTTGTTTTTTTGGTTGTTTTGGTGAACTCATTAACAGCGTCAAAATTTTGAGCGATGTCATTCAAAATTGCAGCAAATTCATAATTTTCAACCTCTTCGTTCTTTTTCCATAAAACAGTAACAAAACTTCTCATTTCCACGTCGGTTAACTTTGCTCTAACTAATAGGGATTTTTTCATTAGTTTAAACACCATATATAATACCCCCATTTTCTTTTCTTGGGGTAGTGTGAAATAATTACTAACTGTCACATTGGACAAAATGTTGGAACTAACGTTATCTAAAAATGAAATAAAGGATGGATGATTAATGTTTACTTTCATGGCTTCTTTGTCGTTTTAAATAAATACTCTTACAGGTGTTATAAAATAGAAAAGGGGGTAAGTTTTTTATTTCTTAACCCCTTATTTGATTGTTTTTTGTTTTGGGTTATTTTCCCCATTTTTCATTTTTGACTAATTGAGCAATGATGGAATATACCGATAGGTCTTGGTAGGTGTCGTCCACGACCTCTCCTACGTTATCCTGACGACCCAAAACGACGAGTTGTTTGATTCTTTGTATCTTATCGTTCATTCTGAACCAAAGACCCATTTGAGACAATTTACGGTCTTCCTCCTTACTTAAATCCTTACCTAATGCGATATTATCAGGACCGTAATTGGATTGTTTCCTACAGAACGTTTCATATTGTTCCCTCATTATTCTTTTGAATTCTTTGGTCATTTCAGGGTATTTCTCCTCAATTTCTTTGATGACCGAATTTACTTGTGGTTTATCTTCTGACATATTTTATCTATTTATTATAATATAATGAAAAATAAGGGTAAAACCAAATATTTATATAAAAATATATCCAAATGGCATCTAAGAAATATCAAGAAATGCAGGCATCAGGTGAAACCGCAAAAACACAACAACCTAAACATAAACAACTTATTAAGATGTTGACATTCAGAGTTGTACCCGCATATTACAAAGAAATTGAAAAGGTTGCCAATCATCAAGATAAAACCGTATCTAAATTGATTAGAACGTATATCAAAGAGGGAATGAGAAGAGATGGTGAGTTAAGTAACAAAGAAGATAAAGATTTTACAGTTTAATATGGAAAAACAAATTATTACCGAAAATCAGGTAAAAGATATATTAGATAAAGTTCTAATGGAACAAACTTCTAAGGTTTCTCGCAACGAGTTTAGTAGAGTACAGTTCAAGATAGAAGAACTACAAAATTCACTTAATGAAACTGTTAAAGAATTAAGAAAATTAGAGGACTCAATACCTGGAGGGTTACAAATGATCACAAAATCAAGAGTTTCAATGATTTCGTCAAACTTATCCAATTCACAAAAGGTATTATCAATATTAAAAGATAAGGTTAGACAGTATAAGCGTAGTTTATATGCTCAAAGTATCGAAGAAAAGAAAAAATAGTTAAATTAACTCATTATTTTTCTTCATTTCCTTTTTTCCTTTTTTTGTGAGAAAAAACATCTCCTCAGTTGTGTCATCTTGGTAAGAATCAACTAAACCCTTCTCTTTTAATTCGTACAAAACACTACCGGCAACAATTTCCCTTAACACTATCTCAAATTCCTCATCATTAAAGATTAAAATTGACCCTTCGTCGTCATTATCTAAACTTCCATCGATGAACTTATCAGTTAATTTATCACACAGATACTTTCTGGCAAATTCCAATGACATTATCTCATAATCACTGAATAAGTCAGTTAAAGATTCAATAATTTCGTTACTTTTTTCAATTACTATGGGTTGGTAAATTGTACTCATTTATCATTTAGATTTATTATTATAAATAATACGATTTTTTTTCCAAAAAACAAAATAACGGTTCTAAATGTGTATTATTTCCATTATATTAGATTATAATTTATAATATATGGGAAATGGAAAGATTTTTATTCAAATTGCATCATACAGAGACCCCCAATTGGTACCAACAATCAAAGATTGTATTGAAAAGGCTAAAAACCCCAAAAAATTGGTTTTTTCCATTGCTTGGCAACATTCAACTGAAGATTTATGGGATAATTTAAATGAATTTAAAGATGACAAGAGGTTTAAAATTGTAGATATTGATTATACGGTGTCAAAAGGTGCTTGTTGGGCTAGAAATCAATTGCAACAGAATTATAAGGATGAAGAATATACGTTACAGTTGGATTCACATCACAGATTTGTTGAAAATTGGGATGAGGAGTGCATTTTAATGGTAAAACAACTCCAAGAGAAAGGACATAAGAAACCTTTGTTAACGGGATATATATCATCTTTTGATCCAGATAATGACCCAGGTGGTAGAATACAACAACCGTGGAAAATGAATTTTGATAGGTTTATACCCGAAGGTGCGGTGTTCTTTTTACCCGCAACCATTGATGACTACAAGGAAAGAACTGAACCATTACCTGCTAGATTTTATTCGGCACATTTTTGCTTCACTTTAGGTTCGTTTGTTAAAGAAGTTCCACATGATCCTGAATATTATTTTCATGGGGAAGAGATTTCAATTGCTGTTAGGGCTTATACGTGGGGTTATGATTTGTTTCACCCACATAAAATCATTGCTTGGCACGAATACACTAGAAAGGGTAGAAAAAAACAATGGGATGACGATAATAAATGGGTGACCAAAAATGTTAATTCACATAAACGTAATCGTAAGTTATTTGAAATGGATGGTGAGGTTAAAGACATTGATTTTGGTATTTATGATTTTGGTAAAGAAAGGTCATTGGAAGATTACGAAAGGTATTCGGGTCTTTCGTTTAAAAAGAGAGCCATACAACAATACACGATAGATAATAACTACGCACCAAACCCACCTTTATTTGGTGAAGATTTTGAAAAATCATTCTTAACAATATTTAAACATTGTATTGATATTGGATTTGATAAAATACCATTAACTGATTACGAATTTTTTGTTGTTGCATTTCACGATGAAAATGACGAAACAATTTTTAGAAAAGATGCGGATGTTAATGAAGTTAAAAATATTAAAAATGATAGTGAGGGATATGGTAAAATATGGAGAGAATTTCAAACAGATAAAAAACCAAAGTATTGGGTTGTGTGGCCATATAGTTCAAATAACGGATGGTGTGAGAGAATAACTGGAGATTTATAATATTTACAATATGGAACATTTTTACAATAAAACAGTAAGTGGTGAAAATTGGTTTGATTTTCAAAATTTATATAAAGAAATGGTTGAAACATCACCAGATAATTCTCATTTCGTTGAAGTCGGTGTTTGGAAAGGTATGAGTGCATCTTACATGGCGGTTGAAATAATCAACTCAAATAAAAATATTAAGTTTGATTGTGTTGATACTTGGGAATTTTTTGATTGGTTTACCGATATTAATAAAGGAAGTTATGAAGACATATATGAAATTTTTTTAAAAAATATCAATCCTGTTAAAGATTATATTAACGTTGTTAAAAAAATATCTTGGGAAGCCGCTTCGGATTATGCAAATCAATCTCTTGACTTTATTTTTATCGATGCAAGTCACGACTATGAAAGTGTTAAAAAAGATATAACTTCTTGGTTACCTAAACTTAAAATAGGCAGTATAATTGCGGGGCACGATTATTATCATAATCCGGTATTTAATGCGGTAAACGAATTATTAGGTGTAAATAATATAACATTTAGGGATAGTTGTTGGATTTATAAAAAAACGGAAATATAATGAGAAAAATTAAAGTACATAATCCTTGTAATGAACATACAAGATATTTTAGAGATTATAATCTTTTTTGGGACGATTTAACCGACGAATTAAAAAATAGATACGAGGTAATTGAAAATAGATACTACGAATTTGCAAATTCTGGTAGATTTGAAGTTAATCTTGAAAATCAATTATCATCTAAGGGAGATTTTTTATTATTAGAATGTGAATATGTAATTGAATTTATGGACAATGGTGATTTTTATATATTATCGGTTTCAGACGATTTAACACATGCGATTTTAAATGAAATAAACAATCCACATTTAAAGAAAGTTTTAATATCACAATTTAGACAAGATAAACTTGATTCATATTTAAATGATAAAAACAAAGAAAAATATTTACCATGGATTTATTTCCCTTGTACAATTGATGATTTAACAATTTATAATCAAAAAAGAAAAGAAATACCTGATTATATTGATAAGATGTATTTTAGAGGAACCTCAATCCAAGATAGAGTTATTTTATCAAATATTAATAGTGTTTATCTTGAGGGTATAACACCGATAGGTGGTCCATCTACATATTTTGAAGATTTAATAAAATATAAAATTGGTTTGTCTGTTGCAGGTAGAGGTGAATTATGTTATAGAGATATTGAATATATGGCATTAGGAGTACCATTTATTAGATTTGAATATATTACAAAATTAAATCCTAATTTAATTCCAAATTTTCATTATATTTCAGTTGAAAGGCCAGATGAATTAACTATAGATAGATTAGGAGATGAGAGTCATTCTAAAATGATTGAGAAAAGATTTTTAGAAGTTAAAGACGATAAAGATTTTTTAAATTTTATAACAAAGAACGCTAAAGAGTATTATGATACTTATTTAACAAGATACAATAACGTTAAACACACATTAAATTTATTAGGTTTATGAGAATATTAGTTTCTAGTATTTGTTTTGTAAATAGAAACAGACCAGGTGCGGAAATCTATGTAACATTTGCAAAAAGATTAATCAATGATATTATGACAAAAACAGTTCATGATATTATGATAACAACAAATGAAATTGTACATTTCAACGATGAAATTTCACAATATGGTGAAAGAATTATAATAAGGGAAGAAAAATTAGAAAATCATATTTTGTTTTTAGGAGTTTTTAATCAATTATTGAAGTTCTATACGATAAAGAATATTGACTCAAAATATGATTGGGTTTTATATCTTGATTGTGACGCTGGACTTACCGGAGATTGGGATAATGACGAAATAACATCAACCATTACTAATTGGGAATCGTTAGGTTATGATATGATGGGTACAAGAACAAATGCAATTGTAGGTCAAGAATTAAAAAAACACGAAGAGTTAGATATTACACATCAAAACGAAATTGCAAATGGTAATTTAACTCACTATAATCCGAGAACTTTATTTAGTGATAAATTTATCTTTTATAATGTAAGTACTCAAAACGGACCATTTGAATGGTTAGATGCGATGATGCCAAGTGAACATGTATTGTTAATTAAAAACAACGATAAGTTACAAAAAATGGCGGACATATTTGAAGATTTTTGTTATAAATTTGAAACACAAGATAAAGATTTTCCAACCACAGTTGATATGGAGGCTTTTGAAATTGGAGTTTCAGCAAAATTGGCTGGTTATAATATGGGTGATTTTGGAAATTATGGATTATATGTCGTTTTAAAGGTACAATGTAACCACAATAATTGGGAGAAGAAAAAATATTAAAATGACAAAACTAAAAGTTAGTTGTCCTTGGGATTCTAGTGAAAATATAGTTAAAAGATTAATTGCTCAATTCAAAACACCCGATATTGATTTATCAGGTATTGAGTTTGTTAACGACGATACATATGATGTGATAGTTTTTTTTAATTCAGTAAGTTCGGAAATTAAAGAAAATACAAAATCATTTATATTTCCACATGAACCTACTTGGAGTAGTCATCAAAGACATATACCCGAAAATACAATTATTTTTGGTTTTAAAAGTGAAATATATAATCGTAATTGTGTAGAATTATTAGCACATACGTTTTATGGTGGGAGAGGTCCTTGGGTCGATACTTTAGATTTTTGGTCTTATGATAATTTAATTGATAAATCATTTCCAAAATCTAAAAACATCTCATCGTCAATTACTAAATTGAATTCCGATTATCACGGAGAATCTTGTACATACCCTCAAAGATTTATGGTTGGAGAAATGATAAATGAATTAGGGGTTGTTGATGAATATGGTGGATGGACAAATAGTAGCCCTAAAAAACAAGATGCAGTAATTGATTACAGATTTAATATTTCAATTGAAAATGAACACATTGAAAATTGGATTACTGAGAAATTTTACGACTCAATTTTAACTGAAACTGTACCAATCTATTTTGGGTGTAAAAATATAAAAGAAGTTTATCCCGAAGATGGTTATATATTAATAAATGACATTAATAACGTAAATGAAGTTAAAGAACAATTAATTTACATTAATGAAAATGCTGATGAAATATATAATCAAAAACTCGATGGATTAAAAAAAATAAAAAAGAAGTATTTTGAAGAAAATAACCTATTAAAAAGAATTATAAAATTAGATTATGAATTTTAACGAAGAAATTACAAAAAAAATAAACTTAGAAGAAAATGATGGATTATCGTCATATATGAACATGGCGGCACAACAAAATCATAATGTGTATGAAGTTTTTTACAATTTTTTAAATGAAGTAAAACCAAAAAGAATTTTAGAAATTGGTACCGCTTTAGGTGGGTTTACTCAATTTTTAAATAAAGTATCAAAAGAGTCAAATTTAGACATTAACATCTTATCATATGATATTCATAGAATGAATTGGTATGATACTATGATAGATGAAGGGATTGACGTTAGAGTTGAAAATGTTTTTAATAATGATTATAGTTCTGTAAATCAAGAAATTATTGATTTTATAAAAGAGGACGGACTTACATTAGTTTTGTGTGACGGAGGAAATAAAGTTGATGAATTTAATTTATTGTCAAATTTTATCAAAGAAGGTGATTTTATAATGGCACATGATTACGCTGATAATCGTGAAAATTTTGATACTAATTTTAATAGAAAAATATGGAATTGGCACGAAATACAAGATAGTAATATTAACGAATCTTGTTTAAGAAATAATTTAAAATCATATAATAAAGAAATATTTGACTCTGTAGTTTGGGTTTGTAAAGTAAAATAGAATGGATAAGATTAAAAATATATTAAATTTTCATAATGAAAGAATTGACCCGTCAATTATTAACTTTGACCAAATCACAAATTTGGTATTATATCTTAACGATTCGGTAGAAAAAAATATTGAGGGGGATATTACTGAATTTGGTTGTTATGTTGGTGAATCTAGTAAGTACTTAATGAAAACTTTATTAGAAAATAATTCTGATAAAAAATTATATGTATACGATTCTTTTGAGGGGTTACCTCCGTTATCTAAATGGGAAGAGGGGACTGGATGGAGGGAGGGGACATTAAAAAGTACAGAACAAGTTTTAATCTCTAACTTTGTTGAGAATAATTTACCTCCACCAATAATCCATAAAGATTGGTTCAAGAATGTGCCGGAAGATAAATTACCCCAAAAAATTTCATTTGCATTTTTAGATGGTGATTTTTATGATTCAATTTATGATAGTTTAAATAAGATATTTGACAGAGTAAGTGATGGTGGGTATATTTGTTTTCATGATTACCAAAGACCCGACTTACCGGGTGTTAGAGCTGCAATTGAGGATACATTTAAAGAAAGAGGTGTTGAATATACAGTAGTTGAAGTTTGTGAACAATTAGGTGTTTTTAAAAAAAATAGTTCATTTGAAAAAATAAAAACTATAGAAGAATTAAAAGTAGAAATGAATTACGGTGGAACAACAATAGTAACTGGAATTTGGAACATTAAAAGAAATGAACTATCCGAAGGGTGGAGTAGGACATATCAACACTATCTTAATAATTTAGAAAAATTAATGAAGGTTAGTGACAATATGATAATTTATATTGAAGAAGAATATAAATCATTTGTCGAAGAAAGAAGAACATCTAATAATACACTTATCATTATTAGAGAGTTAGATTGGTTCAAACAAAATGAACATATCTTTAATAAGATTCAGAAAATAAGAACAACACCAGATTGGTATAATCAAACTGGTTGGTTGACCGATAGTACACAGTCAAAATTGGAAATGTATAATCCAATTGTAATGTCTAAAATGTTTTTATTAAACGACGCATCGATAATGGACCCATTTAATTCTTCACATTTAGTTTGGGTTGACGGGGCTTTAACCAATACAGTTCATGAAGGTTATTTTTGGCACGATAAGGTAATACCTAAATTAGAAAAATATTTTAATAAATTTTCTTTTGTATGTTTTCCATATGACGGTAAAGTTGAAATACATGGTTTCAAATACCAAGAAATATGTGAATATTCTGAGAGTGAAGTGAATAGAGTTGCTAGAGGTGGTATTTTTGGTGGACCTAAAGATTCAATATCTAAATTAAATGGAATTTATTATAATCTTTTAAATGAAACATTAAGTAGAGATTTGATGGGAACTGAAGAAAGTTTATTTACAATAATGACATACAAATACCCTGAATTAATTCAATTTTATGAAATAGAAATGAATGGATTATTAAGTGTATTCTTTGAAAATTTAAAAAATGACACATTAGTAGTTAAACAAGAAAAATCTGAAACAAACACTATAAATGAGAAAAATAAAAATAACGTTGCGTTATATGTGTTAACCTATAACTCACCCAAACAATTTGAGAAGTTATGTATTTCATTTGAAGAGTATGATAGAAATTTTTTAACGGTACCTAAAAAGTATTTACTTAACAATTCACTAAATCATGATACGGATGTGGAATATAAAGAGTTATGTGAAAAATATGGATTTGAAGAAATTAAAAAAGATAATTTAGGGATTTGTGGAGGTAGACAATTTATTTCAGAACATTCAGATGAAAATGGATTTGATTATCACTTCTTCTTTGAAGATGATATGTTCTTTTATTTAGGTAATGATGAATTTTGTAGGAATGGATTTAGAAGAAAGATTAAAGATTTTTTTAACATTATAATGGATATAGTTTGGGATGAAGATTTTGATTTCCTTAAATGGAACTTTTCTGAATTCTTTGGTGATAACACAAAACAATGGTCGTGGCATAATGTACCTGATGACGTTAGATCTAAATTATTTCCTAACAAACCGGTTAAAACAACAAACGACGTCGAGGCAGCACCACATTTGAATTATAAAAACATAAAATCAAAAAGAGGTTTACCATATGCAACTGGTGAAATCTATTATTGTAATTGGCCACAAGTGGTATCTAAAGAAGGAAACAGAAAAATGTTTTTGGACACAAAATGGGCACACCCATACGAACAAACGTGGATGAGCTATATTTTTCAAGAAACGATTAAGGGGAACATTAGACCATCAATTTTGTTAGCAACACCTACAGAACATGATAGATTTGAACATTACTCAAGTAATGAAAGAAGAGAAAACTAATAAATAAAAAAACCTCCAATTAGGAGGTTTTTTTATCTTCTTTCTTTTCAGGTTTCTTTAAACCATTTTTTAAATCTGTTTTTTTATCTAAATCAGATTTAATTGCTGATTTGTGTTGGTCGGAAATTTTCTTTTTTTCCTCCTCAGACATTCCAATGATACTCATATTAAATTGTTTTAGTTTTCATTATTTCAACCGAATCGTCCCTTTTATCTTTTAAGATTCCACATATTTCATATTCTTCTCGTTCTTCAAAAATAACAATCAATGCTTCAATTATCTCAATATACAATTGTAAATCACTATCATATGACACTATCGTACAAGTATTATTATAATCATTTAAAATATCATTGTCAACCGCAACCATAAAATTTGTTATCATTGATAGTTCATCCTCATCGTAGTTTCCCACGTGTAGAACTCTGGTTGCTTGTAATAAAAAATTAATTGTCATATCCATACTATAAATATTACCACTCATTTCATCTTATCTAATATCCTAAAACACTCTAAAAATCCATCTACCTCAGTTTCTTCTCTTGTTGGTTTTGAATTTTGTGTTGGTCCGAATATAACACCATTATGTAGTGAGATAGAAAACACCCATTGATTAGGATTATACATCTCCAATGTTAAATAAAGACCTTCCTTATCAAAAAATTGATATAACTTCTTTGTGTCATAAAACTCAAGTGTGTTAAGGCTTAATAACCCCACATTCGGAAACATAACTTCAGCAAATCTTTTAAATGCTTTAGGGAACAAATATTCAATACTATACCAATCCATATTAATCTAATTATAAGAAAAATTATTGTATTTCGTATGTTAAAAGACGATTTTTTTGATTTTGATTAAAAACTATATAATTATCATTATTTACAATGAATATAATTGAATATTATTACAACGATGACAATAGAATGTTACACGTTGAGTTTTCAACCAATCAAGACGGGGATAATTCTTATAGAGTATTAGAACTCATATTAGAAGATGTTATGCTTTATTCTCCAAGTATAATACACGAAGATGATACCTATAATATGGATGAAAATGATATTATTGAGTTAATTGAACAATATTTATTAGATAATGATTTACCAGAAGAACTAAGTTTGTAATATTTATACATATGGGATTTTTAGATGACGATAAAAAAGAGAAATTAAACACGTTTGTGAAGTTTGTAAAGGACCAGTTGGAACTGAAAACTGTTCCAACCATATCTATACAAAATGGGAGAAATGGTCTTAAAACGACCGCAAACTACGATTACACCAAAGAAAACAAGATTGTTAAGGTTAATGCAAAAAATAGAGCGTTGGTTGATGTAATGAGAAGTATTGCTCACGAACTTGTACACCACAAACAATACGAACAAGGACGATTAAAAGTTCAGCCACCTGATATCGGGGGTGAAATTGAGGATGAGGCAAATGCAAAGGCCGGACAATACATTAAAATGTTTGCCAAAGAAAATCCTGAAATTTACGAAGAGTAGGTTATCTACCTAAATTGACAAATAAGTGTTGGGTTATTGCCCTACTATACTTTCTATCACAAATATTAACATCAAAGGATATGTCGGGTACCGTAATGGTTAATTCGTTCGCAGGATTTGCACCGTTTCCATTTTGTTTAAAATGAAAATTACCAGGTATTATTCCACCTGTAGTTTTATCCTCTAAATAGAAATCATTTGGGTTATAATAATCATTTTTAAACCAAACATTGTATTCTGCTATTATTTTGCCAACGTCATTCTTTAATGTTAAATTATTATATTGAAATTCCCAAACATATCCCCTTTTATAGAAAAAACATGGTTTTAATCCAGACGTGTCGTTACTAACCAATATCTTGGTTGAATCATATGATATGACTTTAAGTGGGGATACCGCAAAAAACTCACTATTTATCACTTGAATAGAACTAAATACCGAACTTTCAAAAGTTGGGACTATACTTGATATTTTCCATCTACCATTAATATTTAGTTGTGGATTACTTTCGGTTCCCACATACTTCTCACATCCAAAAAGAAGAATTAATGATATAAATAAAGATATTTTTCTCATGTATTGATATTTTGGACAAAAATAGGTATTTTATTGGGATATCCAACCTAATTTCGGACATTTTTTTGGATATTTATACACTATGGAGTTATTATTGACCAAAAAACAGATTATTTCCCTATTAGAACAGGATGCAGGTGCGGATCCCACTGCACAAGCCCCCACTGCAGGTACTTCGGACAAACAGGCGGGTGGTCAAGGGTATCCTGAGGTTGGAAAATGGGAAAGTGGAATAGAAAGAGGTCCAGCAAACCAAGTTGGGGTCACAAAATGGGCTGATGTTGTTGGTTCTAAATTGACTAGAGGTAAATCCAACCCTTTAAAATAATAAGTTTTTTATTGATATTTATATAGAATTACCATGGTTTATCAAAAAACAGACATTTTAACAGAATCCGAAGTTAATAGGATTAGAAGTTTATATGGAGTAGGTCCTGTGAGGAAAAAGTATGTCTTTGAAGCTTGTATTACTATAGATGAAAAATATTTCATTATGAATGATGAAGTTTTTGATTTACAAGAGAAAAAATTATTGGGTAGTTTATGGGAATCAATGGATATTTTTAAGACTTTATTTGAAAATATCAAAATAGTCGATGAAGAATATCAAGACATTAGAGAAAGTATCATTAATTTACCAATTACAGAATCTAAAGAAGATTTACAAGAAATTAAGAAATTAATGTTAGAATTTGATTTCTTTAAAGATACATGGGTAGGTAAACAAATGAGTGATGCCGGTGAAGGTATTAAAAATACTATAAGTCAATCTTACGAAGGTTTGAAAAAATTAGGTGTTGCCGTATCACAAGGAGAATGGTCAAATATTGTTAATTTATTATCAAAAGGTGTATTGTTTATTTTAAGAAAATTAAAACAAGCAATGTATAGTACTATAGGTATGATTGTGGATGCAATTCTAATTGCAACGGGAATTGGTAAAACTGTACAATGGATACCTTGGGCATTGATTACAGCATTAGATGCTTATCAAATTACAACAGGTGATTGGGAAGGTGAAGAAAAAGACCAACCAATGTGGATGAAATTATTATTTTTTGGTTTTGACATATTAGGATTAGTTTCCGCAGGTGCAATGGCTAAAGCGGCTAGAGCGGAGGCTCAGGGATTAGTGGTAGTTGCAAAAGACTCGGGTAAGGTTGCCGAATTTTTAGGTAAAAACCCAAGATTAAAAGGATTTATAGAAACGATAATTAATGGAGCAAAAAAAGTACCTGAAATGTTAAATAACGCCGCTGCGTTTATTGGGAAAAAATTCCCCGCAGGTGCAAATTTCATCAAATCTATTTTTGGTGGTATTGGTAATATATTAAGAAATCTTGAAGAGAGTTTGGGTAAATTAATTGGTAAAACTGCGGCTAAAGGTTCAATGGCCGGAATTAAAACAACCGGAACACTTTATGGTTTTGAAACAGGTTTGCATAAAATAGTTGGTAATAGAGCTGATGCTGGAGCTGCAGAACTTGAAAAATCGTTGACGACAAGTAAGGTAAGGGCAGATTACTCAAATATAAATTTTTAAAAATACAAATATAAAAATATGGAAAATAATCCAATAGATAATATTAAGTTAATGATGTCATACCAATTAGGTAAAACATTAACTGAAAATTTAACATCAAACAATTTAATAAAAGAAACTGAATTACCTATAGATGAGGCTGAGGGTGGAGAAGTACTAAAAGATTTAGTTGGTATGGGAAAAACTCTTCGTTCCGATGTTGCATCTGCGTTTAACAACGTGATAAATTTTGCCAAAGAAACTAAATCACCAATTGTAATTAAAGATGCCGCCTCTGGTGGAAGTGGTCTTAGACAAGTTGTTGATGCTGCAGATTTAGCAAAGGCAATACGTGCAGGTACGATTGAAAGTAAAGAATTGGCTAAAGTTAATTTTGGTTTATTTAAAGCTAAAGGGGCTTCCGAAAATACATTAAATTTATTAGCAACCGATATTGTAAATTCACCAAAATTTATTGAAGAATATAAAAATCTTTGGATTTCAGGTAAAGGGGACACAACAAAACTTAAAGAAACATTATTAGGTAGAGGTTATACTAATAGTGGTGCAGATGCATTAATTAATAAAATGAAAAGAGAGGCGAGTTGGGTAAATATGGAAAAAGATTTGGCGGCTCTCAAAGACTCCAAAAAACAAACTAGCTCAGTTAAAAAAGATCTAAAACTAACACAAGAGGAAAATGTTCAATTAAAAAAAGATCTTGAAGAAATTAAAAATAAAACCCAACAAAGTTCTGAGGCAACTAGTAAGGGTGCCGCTGCTAATCCTGCACTCGCCCCCGAAGTTAAGGCGGTGGCTGAAGAAGCATCAACGGTTGTTAAAGATATGAAACCAAGTAGATATGAAAGATGGAAAGAATGGGCAAAGACGAATCCAAAAACAAATAAAGCACTTATCTTTTTAGGTTTAACTGCAACAGGATGGGTATTATATAAAATGTTTAGTTCAAATAGTAGAAGAGATGAAGTTAAAAAAACATTATTTGCAAACTGTGCTGGTGATTTATTAGATACTGAAAATTCACAAATTTTATCAATGGAAGATGGTAGTCCTGTGATTTATGTGTCACCAACTGGTAATAAAGAATATGATTCTAAAAAAGGTCTTAAATTTCTTAGTAATAATAGAGTTTTTAGTGGTGATAATACAATGAAAGGAACGTGGGGATGTAAGGGTGGTACCATTGGTGTACAATCAGAACAAACAACTGGTTTACCTGGTGCAGATTTAGGTATTGGTGCATTAACTAAAATGGCACAAAATAAAGAAATTAATAAAGCTGACAGTGTTGGAAACGTTTTAAATAAAATAAACATTACTTGGGACACTAATTCAAATGGAGGTAATGGTGGAAATACTGGTGGCGGAGGAGGAGGAACTCAAAGTACAATCCCAACTGAATTAAAAGATACCGATGGAGTAAAAAAATTCCAAACATGGTTGGATTCTAAACATGGTGGTTGGCATAGTAAATACGGAACATTAAATGACAACACACTTAAAGGATGGGGAAAATACGGACCTAATACAACAAAGGCGTGGAGTCAATATAAAGATGAATATTTAAATGGGTCAACTGCAAGTGGAACTGAAACACCAAATCCAAGTGCCGAAGTTGATGTAACGAAACCATCAGGTATTCCTGGTAGTCCTGATATGGTTGGAAAAAGTGGATTGAATTTAGATGTTAATAGAATTAAAGTTACAAATCAAGATGTTAGTAATGAATTGAATAAAGAAGTACAACCTTCTAATACTGACTTAACTGATAGACAAAAAGAAATTCTAAATAACGTTAAAGATAGAGGGGTAACTAAAGTATATAAGGGTGGTACGTTAACTCCCGAAGAACAAGAATGGTTAGCAAAATATTATGGTGGTGTAGTTAGAAAAATTAAAAATGAAAAGAGTTACGGACAAAAAGAAGTGATTGACGTACCTAAAAATGCTAACACGCCAAAAGAACCATTAAGTGAAGAAAACATTATTAAAAAAATAGTAACAAAACACCTCCGTTCTAAATTATAAACATATTTATATTAGAGTTTATGGTTTGGTCGCCATGAACGATAATATAATAACGAAAAGGAGGTATTCTTAATCTCGACAGAGGGTCTTCGGACCTTTTGTTGTTTAATAGAAAAACCCCTCATTTCTGAAGGGTTTTTTAAGTTTAGTGGAGATGGCGGTATTGAAACCGCGTCTTTCCTGTTCAACAATAAATGACTACACGTTTATTCAATTGGTTCTCAATTGACAAATAGTAAGTTAATATCGGGAAACTTACAATACCGTTCCTGACCGGATTTTCAAGAGCCGCCAAGTTTGCTCCAACACTCTAGGGTGGTGTTACACCGAAAGTACTTCTGTTTCTAAGCGTATGTACACCGGCTCATTTGTAGTTTCACCTTAGGCTACAGCTACAGTAGAAGTTGCGATTAAACCACAAGCTTCCATAACGTTATAAACGTTGTCGTTTGTTTTTTACCACCGTGGATTAAAGTCATAGGTGACATTTGACTACGTGCCATTTACTCCTGATACCTGAAATCAAAACCTTGCATCCCCAAGTAAATAGAATACAAATATAGATAAAAAAGGGTTAAAAAACTAATTTTAACCCCGAATAACCTATATGTTAGAAAAAAATTACTTAGTAGTAGTTTTCTTAGCTTTTGGAGCTTTGTCAGTTACTTTTTTAACTTTAGCTTTAACTTCTGCTACCTTCTCTTTTACAACTGCAACTTCAGCAACAACCTCAGTTTCTAATTCTTGTAATTCAGCAGCCTTTTCAGCCATTGTTCCAGCACCTAAAAGTTTCTTAATTAAATCAATAATTTTCTTCATAAAATTTGTTTTATATAAATATATCAAAAATGACTAAATTGTCAAGGGTAATTGTTTTTCGTATAACGCCTCAAATAGTAGTTTATTCTTTTCCCATTGTTTATTGGTCATACCTACAGATTTATGAGTGATTCCAAATTTGGTGGTTAAACCAATTTTAACACTCTCTAAATGGTTCTCTACGCAGAACGAAATATCGTAGAAATGGAACCCTTCAAACTGTTCGTTAAATTCCTTCTTTAGGAGACTTTTACGGACCATAAAGAACAAACCATCTACTATTATGACATCTTTAAGAACATCGTTAAATACCCCCTTAGAATAGTGATTTACGTGTCTTTTACCCTCATGGATATGACCAACCACACCAAACATATTCTCACGGTTTTGCCACCACATTCCGCTCATTAATTTATCGGTTCCAGCAATCCCAATAATTCCATATTCAGGATGTTTCTCAAATAACTTAACAATCTTTGGTGTCATATTAGGAGTTTCTAAAATAAGATCATCATGCATGAAAACGACAATGTCGTTAACACTTTCTTTTAACCCTTTGTTATAGATTTGTGTTAAAGACATTTCACCGTCATTTTCATACATCAATATTTCCGTATTTGGATGAGAAAACATTCTTTTTACATGATCATAATACGTTGAATCAATCTTTCTTGTGGATATTACCACACTTACCATTTCATTATTCTTCAACATATAATACTTGTATTTTTCCGTTAATTTCAACTAAGTCAATAACGATTGGTTTATTAATTGGTTCATAAGCGGCGGTACATATGGAAGCATTTACAAATGCGGTTTTTTTACCGTACTCAACACCATAGCCCTCATGAATGTGACCAAACACATTTACCAATGGGTTTATTTCACCAATTCTATTTATTAAACATTCACACCCAACGTGTGTATTAGGTTGTCTCCAATTATTAACTAAATCTCCATATCCATTTGGTGGACTATGTGTTATTAAAACATCTGTGTCCTCAGGTATACGGTTCCACTTTTCTTGTAATTCAATACCTAATCTTGGTAAGTTAAATGCCCAATCATAGAACCAAGGTTGCCAAGGACTACCATAAAATTTGATAGGTCTTGAGAACTCGGGAGTTTCAATCGTAATAAAATCGTCCTCCAAATAAGTTACATTAGATTGAGATAAATTATCAGAAGACATTAAATGACTTAACCATTCATAGTCTTTTCTGTGATGAGGTAAATTGATTCTTTCAAAACAATGGTCGTGATTACCAGATATGAATATCTTTTCATCCCATCCACCTAAGTTTTTAAACCAATTAATAAAATCGGTAACGTCTCTTTCACCACCTCTATTTGAAATATCCCCCGCATGAATCAATATATCTCCTTTTGGTAAAGGATGTTCCATCTCATGATGAAGGCTGTGGGTATCAGATAAACATACGATTCTCATAAAACAAATATACTAATTTTTTTTGAATATGCATAAAAAAAGTCAGAATTTCTTCTGACTTAATTTTGTATAGGCCGTATGGTTTTACATACATTCACCACCACTTTGTTTTTCTAAACAAAGAAAATAAAACTCTGAGAATACAAGTTTTAACAACCGAC
>Ga0209084_1000446_pt1 | contig 39006 bp, 65 predicted proteins | sample C_130820_MF_Meta_FD_187309 | JGI IMG/M metagenome (GOLD analysis project Ga0209084, IMG submission 187309) | Freshwater microbial communities from Lake Croche, Canada to study carbon cycling - C_130820_MF_MetaG (SPAdes) (version 2) | ecosystem: Environmental > Aquatic > Freshwater > Lake... | reverse complement strand
AATTTAGGGTTGAAGGCGCAAATGTTGTTAGATACACAATTCTTAATACAGATACAATTTCACATGGAACAATTCCTGCTGGCACAATTTACGCAACAGCAATAAGGGTGGTAGCTTAATATGGCAAACATAATCAATCGTCAGCAGACATTCTCCACCAACGGCACTGTTACTGCTGCTGGTTTGCATAACCTAATTGACAGCGCGCTTGTCAATTCTGCTATTATCAAGAACCAGCAGGAGATTACAACCATTGGTACGGCTGATTTATTGCTAATAGCTCCAGACAGTGTTGATGCATCCCTAGCTCCACGCAAAGTTACAGTTCAGAATCTTATTGATGACGGACTTACAGCTGGGACATTTACAAGCTTAAATCTTTCTGGCGCGTTGACTTATGGCACTGCAACTGGAAATCGGACAGTCAGCACCAGCGCGACCATTACTACTGGTACGATTCCTAACCTTACGGCTGGAACAACGACATCTACTGTTGCAACGATTACTACTGGAACAATCCCTACCCTCACAACTGGAACAACCACATCTACAGCACAGATTGTAACCAGCGGAACAATTTCAACCCTTAATAGCACTACTGGAACTATTGCAACTCTCAATAGTACTACTGGAACAATTACAAATCTTTCGACAACTCTTGCTGGCGACCTTGCAATTAGCCAGGGAACAGCAACACTAGCAACAAGTGGAGTTACTTCTGGAAGTTATGGAAGTCTTACAACAATTCCATTTGTAACAGTTGATGCAAAAGGAAGAATTACTTCGGCAACAACTGGAACTTTCTCATCAACTCCAGCAGATGGATCTATTACTCCTGCTAAATTGTCTCAACCACTTACGCGCGCTACAGCAGTTTCAACCACAAGCGGAACAGCAATTGATTTTACTGGTATACCAAGTTGGGCAAGAAGAATAACAGTAATGCTAAATAGAGTTACAGTAGGAGGAACTTCTCCATTATACCTACAATTAGGAGACTCCGAAGGAATTGAAAATAGTAATTATACTGGTATGTCTGGTTTGATGTGGACGGGAGGAGCAAATGCAACTCCAAGCCTAACAGCAGGAATAGTTCTTTCATATACAAGTATGAATGCAAATACAGTATATTCTGGTAATTTTACAATTACAAATTTAACTGGAAATATTTGGACAGTTTTTGGTGGACTTGCGGCAACTACAACAGATTATCTCAATGTATTTGGAGGAGCAAAAGAAACATCATTAACATTGGATAGAATTAGACTTACCACAGTTGCTGGATCTTCTACATTCAGTTCTGGAACAATGAACATTATCTACGAAGGATAATTTATGATAGCAAGAATTGAATCAAACTGTATAACTGGCGAAATTAAATACTTTGACGAGAACGAAGTTGAGATTGATCCTAATTCAATTTCATCAAACTAAATGACCCTAACTGAAATCGCCCAATACGCTGGCGAGAAGGTTGGCAAGACCGACTCGGATACGCTTACTTTCTTGCAGAAGGCTGCAAGCTTGGCCTATCGGCGCGTATGGGACTTTGCCCCATGGCGCGAGACTGTAACCAATTCCACCTACTCTGTTGGTACGACTCGTTTAATCACGCTAGGCACTAATGTCGAGACTCCTCTCTCGGTGGCCTACAATGATGCAGAGGTTGACCCGATTGACTTGGCAACAATAATCAGCCAAGACCCAGGATTACTTTCTGATGAGCGCACTGGAGATCCAGACACCTATCATTTTACTGGTCGCAACAGCAGTGGCATAGCAGAGCTAAACCTTTACCCAAGATTAAAAACTGCTGGCACAACTCCATTGCGTGTTGTAGAGAAGCTGAAATGTCTTACACGCACAAACATTATTGTTGACTTTCCACCATCTCAAACCGCGCTGGATGACGAGCTTCGCTTACCACACGTTCATCATTTGGTACTTGCATTGACTCATTCAGATGCGCTTGAGCGTGAACGGCAGTATGCAAAGGCGCAGGCCATTACGCAAATCGCCAATGCTGATCTTGCTTTAATGGCTAACTACGAGTTGAGCCAGGTTGGTGGAGTTAAGCAGATCACTCCGCAAAGTTTAGGCGAGTTAACCATAGAAGAAATGTTCTCGGCGTAAAGGAGGCTTATGCCTTATTACAGCGACAATTTGGACGATGTTCTGTCCTTTGACGGAATACGCAATTTTACTGGCGGTCAAGCGAGCGGCCTGCAATCTGACCTACTAGCCGAAAATCAAGTACAAGAGTTGTACAATATGACCCTTTCTCCAAAGGGTAATCTTGAGACTCGTGTTGGTGCAACAAGTTTTGCAACTGGAGCAACTAGCGCGGTAACTTCTGTTGGTGGAATGCGGTACTACGAGACATCAGCATATCAACAATTGCTTACTGTTACTGGTGGAAGATTTTACAGCATTGAATCTGATGGAAGTGCAACAGTTCATACTCCATATTCGACATGGAATGATACAAACATAGCCTGGACATCTGCTACAAATCAATGGCGAGACGGTTACAGCGTAGCTGAAGACATCGAAGTATCTTTTGCGCAATTTGTTGACAAAATGTTTTTATCTGATTCTGATAGCGATTTACATTTTTGGGATGGAACTGGTGTTGAGAGGCAGGGTGGAAAGGTTAGGGCAATAACAGTCACAACCGCAGGAAGTGGATATACAAGTGCAACTGCAATTGTTACTGGACCTAGCCTTGGTGGTACAATGCCAAGTTTGATTACAACTATAGCTGGAGGTGCTGTTACTGGAGTAACTGTTGTTGATGGTGGCTCTGGCTACTCTGGCGCGCCAACTGTTACAATTGTTGGCGATGGGTCTGGTGCTACTGCTACAGCCACAGTGAGTCCTCCTCCATCGGGTATTAGGATTCTTGTCAACGCAGAAAATAGATTGTTTGGAGTTGGATCTGGAGCAAATAGAAACACGCTTTACGCATCTGATCTTCTTGACCCATCAGTTTGGGATTTGACAAATAGCATTGTTGTCAACGGAGATGACGGAGATCAGATTACAGCAGTTGTTCCTTACTACAAGAACAGGCTGATCGTATTCAAGAAGCGCAGGGTGTTCCAAGTTGATATTCCAAATGATGCTACGTCTGGCGCAGATTGGATTGTTTCAATCATTTCAAACAATACTGGATGCGTGGCAACTGGCACGGCTGTCCAAGTTAGTAGCGACATTCTATTCCTTTCTGATAACGGAATCAGATCGCTTGTTCGGTCTGTAGCGGATGACTTTAGCTCAGTTGGTATACCAGTTTCAGAAGTTGTAAAGAATGTTATTCAAAGCATCAATACGGATTCGATTAGAGTGGCTACTGCAATCTACTACGACAACCGCTACTTTCTCGCAATACCTACTGGATCGAACGATTACAACGACACGCTGTTGGTTTACAACACAGCATTAAGCGCATTTGAGGGAACTTGGAGTCCGCAGGTAATGCAGTTTACACTTACGAACTTTAATCAAGAAGGCTCTAGGGCGATGTTCAAGAAGACCAATGGCATCATCGAGAGGTATGCTGGCTACAAATCTCCTGCTGGAACTACATCTGAAGATTACAAAGATGCTGGAACTGAGTATGAATCTTATGTGCGCACAAAAGACTTTAACTTTGGAGATCCTTTCTCGCTAAAGTATGGAAGCCATTTTGAGGTTATCTTTGACAACTCATATTCAACAGATACGACTGTATCAATCCAGCGCGATATTGATGTTGGTGACATTGATGTTCAAGCAAACATTAACATTGCAAGTTCAGTTCTAACTTTGCCATTTACCCTACCAGCAGTACTTCCAACTTCAGTAAAAAAGAAGCTTGCAAGCGACTTGCGTAAATATGAGAAGTGGCGATTGATTAACATTAAGATTTCAAGCGCAGCAAACAAACTTGCGGTACGCCAAATTACGGCTGCTGCCAATCCAGACACAATTCAGATCCAAGAAACAATATGACGGCTGTTGAGTATATTGAGCAAAGCGGTGTTCCAGAGGCTATGTGGCCTAACTTGGCTGAGTGGTTTGGATGGTTTGAGAAGCAGGGAATGGTTGGCGTTGTCGAGGATAAGGATGGCATTGCAGGAGTCGCTTTGGCTAGGTGCATAAAGGATGGGCAAGAGCCTAATCATTATGTGCATAGCGAAGAAGGCGAGAATGTGTTTGTTGATTTGACTATCTCCTCAAAAGGTGCTAAATCCTTGAGATGCTTGCTGTTGCTCCTTTGGGAGCGTTTTGGTCCTCGCAAGCGGATCACCTTTAATCGTTCTGGTAAACCAAGGAGTTACGACTATATGACATTTATGCGAAAGGCTAGGGTATAACACCATGGGTGGATCACCTTCTATTCCAGCACCTCCGCCACCTCCCGATCCAGCAGCGGTAGCGCAGGCCAATGCAGAGGCATATAAAAAGAATATTGAGACTTATATTGAGAAAGCACCAGAGATGGCACAGCTTGAGAATAAGCTTCGCATCCAGTATTTGCCACAACAACGCTCATTGGAACGCCAGCTATCAGCCCTAGACCAGCAGACAGGCGTGCAGTCTGGACTTCAACTAGAACGTCAATATGGACCCCAAAGGACGCTAGAAAATTTGCGCAGGTCTTATGAGCAAAGCCCACAAGCGTATGCCTTGAATCGCGGATTAGGCGATCAGATGACACGCCAGTTCGAGCGTCTTTATGGCACATCGCCCTATAGTTCAGTTGAGCAGAATGTAGCGTTCAACCGTCAGCCAGGACCAGTAGATTTCTATGGCACGATTGGCACAAACATTGGTAATCCAGAGTTAACGGTTGGGACTAAATAATATGGCAAATAGGCGCACATCCTACACGGCATACAATGTTGACGAAGAAGGAAAAATTATTCCTTACGAAGAACCTTGGTATTATGGTGGCGGGAAACCATACGCAGTAGAAGATCAAGGTGCTGCTGATTATTCTAATGCATTATATAATCAAGCAGTACAAAAAAGTACAGACATAAAGCTTGCTAAAATGCAACAAAGGCAAGACGAGCAATTCAAGCTTCTTGATAATACTGCGAAGCAAAACACATATAATTCTTTATCTCAACAAATCGCATCTTTGGCTGGTGGAATTGGAACGCCTACTGGTGCAGCCGCTGGTTCGCAGTTTAATGAAGCATTGGCGAAGCTTTCTTCTGATCGTAATTACGGATCTTCTGATCTTGGGTCAAAATTAAACTTTCAAGTATCCGATCAGAACATTGTTGATGATTACAATAATTCAAAGCTATCCCGCCTAAACAGCGTGATTGATCGAGGAAATGCTCAGATTACTGGAATCAAAGAACGCCTAGACACGGCTAATAAACTTCTTGCCGACCTTCCTGCTGGCTCTGCGCAACGCACATCTTCAGAGGCATTCATCAAACAACTTAACGATGACTTAAAGAGCGTAACCAGCGCAGTCACAGGCGCGCAGGATATGCAAAAGAATTTCACGCCAATTACGATGGATAGCCCCGAAGGGCTAAAGGAGATCACATCCTTCAGATCATTCGTTCAGCTACCCGAAGAGCGTGCTTCACAACAATTACGTCAGATTGATCCAGAGTCATATCGCACTGCGATTGGATTGGGTCAACAGTATCGCCAGATGGCAACTCAGCCGATTGGTGCTACGACCACGCCAGAAACCGAACAACTCCGTAAGACGATTGAAGACGAGGCTCTTAATCAATTGCGCCTTGGATCGACCATTGGTGCGGAAGAACGGCGTGGCTACGAGCAGGCAGCAAGAGCAGCACAGACTGCGCGCGGAAACATCTTTGGAATTGGACCAGCGGTACAAGAAGCAGCACAGATCGGTGCTGCTGGCGAAGCCAGAAAGCTTGCTCGCTATGGTGCAGCACAAAACTTCCTTGGCTCTGGATTGTCAACTGGTGACGCGCTCAAGGCCGACATAGCGTTCCGTGACGCATTGCGTCAGAATAGACTTGGAGCAGCAGCAAACTTTATTGGTGGCGGTCCTTCAATCTACAATCTTGCAAACCAACGCACAGCCCAACAACAGGGAGCAATGCAGAACTACATCCAAGCCAATCAAGCATTACCTGGTGGCTTCAACCAACAGCCATCTACGGCAGCAAACTTCTACCAAGCAGTAGATCAATCCATTCCAGTTGCACTTACATCTGAATTTAATAAATTATATAACTCACAATCTGATTACCAAGCCAGAACATACGGCGCGCAAGTTGGCGCAATTGCAAGCCAGCCATCCGGAGCGCAACAATTTGCGCAGATTGCTGGTGGTATTGGTTCGCTAATGCCTTCGTTCTCATTCAGCAGATAGGAGTAAATATATGGGTGGATTAAGCTTTAATTTTGAAGGGCCGGAAGCAAAAAAAGAACGCGAATTGCGCCAGAGGCTTACCGATCTTTCGGTGAAGAAACTTGCGGCAGACAAGGACATCATGGATGCTGATGTTCGCGGATCTTTGATTGACCAAGAACAGGCTATTTACAATGATCCAAACACAACGCCTGGAAGAAAGGCTGTTGCAAATCAAAGAATGATGGAATATGGAGGCGCGGTTAATGTACCTGGATTGGGGAATATGCCATCCGTAACTCCGGCTGAAAAAGTAAACCAAGCGATGGCAACAAAGTTTGAAACAGCAGCGCAAGGCTTGGCTTACGCAAATCAAAGAATTGCAGAGGCGCAGGCGGCTGGCAATCAGGGATTGGCTCAAGCTCTTACTGTTGCCAGAGACGATATGTATAAATCAGCAAAGGATAATTTCAAGAAGCTTCCAATCAAAGAGATTGGAGAACTTACAGACTACAAATCGCTTGTTGATTTAGGCAGAACAGCAATTAACTCAATAACTAGCGAGAATCTTTACGGGCCGGTCAGGGGAAGGGTCAATCCTGCTATTGCTTCAACCTATGGTTATCCAGACTACACCAAGATGATGCAGGCATTTTCTGGCGTGAATAATCAGATATTAAAGGCTAGGTCTGGAGGCGCAGTAACCGATCAAGAGGCGGAAAGATTTAGGGCTGAAATTGGTGATCCAAATTCAAACGATTTTCCAGACAGAATGAATTTGTTCACAGCTCAAAGAAGGCGTGAATATCTTGGCAAATTGCAGGTTCTTCGTGATTCTGGATACGACATTCCAGATACGCTTCTTCCAGATGATCTTAGGGAAAATCTTGGCACAGGTGGTAAGGCATCCGGAAAAGCAAGTGCTACTGGTACTCCATCCAGACAGGTAATTCAAACAACGATTGACGCAAACGGCAACATTGTCATTCCAAGATAATGCCAATCCTTGATGTACCTGGAGTCGGTCAGTTTGACCTTCCGGATAGTTCAACTCCGGAACAGATCAATAAATTTGTATCTGATCTAAACCAAACAAGAACTGCTGTTGAACCTCAGACAACTGGAGACTATCTACAAAGGCAGGCTGGGCTTACTGCTCGAGCCGCAATTAACCCTGTTACAACCGGCGCATTGGCTGGCGCGGCAATGGGCGCATCATTGGCTGGAGTTGGTGCAGTTCCAGGCGCACTGGCTGGAGCAACAGCCGGAGCAATTGTTGATTTCACGCCAAGAATTTACAACAAAATAGCTGAAATGGTTGGAGCGGAAGGAAGATTGCCCGCTCTTGGTGACGTTCTTGAGCAACTTAAAAATGAAGCAGGACTACCAAATCCAGTAACCTCTGCTGAAAAGCTTTCCCAAGCGGCGGTTGAGGCAGGCACATCAATGCTTCCAACTCTTGGTGCTGGACAACTTCTACAAAAAGCATCAACTCCAGTATTGAGAGGCATTGGAAACATTCTTACTGAAAGGCCAGCATTGCAATCGTTTCAAGCAATTGGTGGCGGTCTTGCGTCTGAGGGGGCTAGGCAGGCTGGCGCAGGGCCGGTTGGTCAAATTGCGGCGGGTGCAACCGGAGTTGCTGTTCCAAGTTTGGCAACACTCGGAGAACAAGGTTTAAAATCTGTTCTTAGGGGTGGTGCAAAAGCAGAAGACATTGCTTCCAATATTAGGGCTTTTGAAGATGTTGGCCTCACGCCTACCGCTGGGCAGGCAACACAAACTACGCCAATCAAGGGGCTTGAGGCTGGAATGGCTAAAATACCTGGATCTGGAGGTGTTTTAAGAGATTTTGGAACAGCACAACAAAAGGGATTGCAGGAAAAGTTGAGGGGAATTACCGAAGAGTTGTCTCCAGTTACAGAACCAAGCGTTGCCGGAGCAGGCATCAAAGAAGGCGTTCCAAAGGTTTTTGGTCAAAAACGAGTTGTTGAGTCTAGGCTTTATAATAACCTTGAAAAACTTCTTCCTCCAAAAACTCAAAGCTCTGTAGACAACTTTCAATCAACTCTGAAAGAGGTTATGCAACCAATTCCAGGCGCACCAGCCTTGAGTGCTGGAATGGAAAATCCAATGCTATCTAAGATTAAGGCTGATTTTGATAGCGACATTAAAAAGACAGGCACTTTGAGCGTGGAGGCACTTAGAGTTCTTAGAAGTAAAATAGGAAATTCTTTGGCCGGAATAAGCCTGCTAAACGATGTTCCAAGGCGTGAATTTAAGATGCTTTATGGTGCGCTTTCAGAAGATATTAAGACATTGGCGGCTGAACAAGGAGATAAAGCATTAAACTCATTCAACAGGGCAAGCAATTATTCAAGAGCATTGCATGAAAGAGCCGACAAGCTTCAAAGCTTTGTAAATAAGCTTGAGCCGGAGTTAGTTTACAATGCAGCGTTTTCTGGCTCAAAATCCGGAGGAACAAGGCTTTCAGCTTTGATGAAAAGCCTTCCGCCAGAAGACCAAAAGGCAGTTACAAGCACATTTGTTGAGCGAATGGGAAAGGCTTTGCCTGGTCAGCAAAATGAGGCTGGTGACGCTTGGAGTTCAAGCACATTCCTTACCAATTTCAATAAACTTAGCAATCCAGCAAAACAACAACTTTTTGGAAGGTATGGTTCTGATTTTAGGCGAGACATTGAGAAGATAGCGAAAGCCTCATCCCTTGTCCGTAGTGGTGGAAATGTTTTGGCAAATCCATCCGGAACTGCCGCCGGCCTTACTCCAATTGCGCTCGCAACTACTTTCTTTGGTTCTGCCGGAGTGGGTAAGTTTGGAGTTTCCGGAGGAGTGGCCGGACTCGTTGGTACAAGCTATCTTGGATCTAAACTATTCACGAATCCAAAGTATGTGCGTTGGTTGGCTAAGAATATTGAAATCACACCTAACCAGCTTCCGGCCGCCGCCGCAAGTCTTCAATCTTTGGCAAATGACGAAGATGATCCCGACTTGGATGCAATGGCTAAAATGCTAAAGAAGCAGGCAATTCAAAATTCGCTAGGTAAGTAATATGGCATCATTCCAAGTATACGGAGCGGAAAGGCAGTCAAACTTTTTACCTAAAAGAATGGAAAGGGATATTATGGATGCATCTATTCGCAAAGAAATTGAAACTCCAAAGAATCCTGTGCTTCAAAAGATGACTGAGGCGATCCCTCCAACTCCAGCAGAACTTGACCCGCTTATTTCCGCGGCGATGAAGACAGTAGATTTCGAGGGAAGGCGCGATAAGAACGGAAATCTTGCGGTATATAAGTTGCCGTCAGGAGATATGGGTGGAAGTTACGAAGTAGCTGGGATCAATAATAAATATCATCCGGATGCATTCAAGCAAATATCATCGCTATCCCCAAGTGAAAGAGAACAGGCAGCGGCAAAATACGTTGTACAATACACAGCACCATTTACACAAAAGCTTCCAGATGCAGTTAGACCATTCGCGCAGGATCTTGCGTTTAATAGAGGCGTGGGCGGTGCAACAAAGTACATGCAACAGGCGTTAAACAATCTTGGAGTTCCTGTAAAAGTTGACGGCGCGATTGGACCAAAAACAATAAGCGCGCTAAACCAAGTTGACCCCAAAAGCCTAATGCTTGAAGCAAGTAAGGCTCAATGGAACGATGAATTGCGCATGGCGGCACAAAATCCAGACAGAAAGAAATTTTTGAATGGTCTACAGAATAGGATAAACAATAGGTTTGCCCTGTTTGGTAGTGGGTGATTATTTAGCCTTTAGGATAGTGCCTCCAGCGACAACCGCTGGGCGCGTTCCGGAAAATACTCCATCCACATAAACAACAGTTGATTTATTTGAAATGAACGAATTACCGGCCCTTACAGTTGTACCATGAGCGGTAAGATAAGAACATCCGGCCTGCTGAATAATGCCTGTGGGCGTGAAGAAGGTTGTTCCGGCTTGAATAATTGCGCCACCAGAACCCACCGCAACATTGCCAGCCCTAGCAAAGCTACCGCTACCTTCGTAAACTCCGCCGGTTACGGCATCAATAGCATCAAGAACTTCTTGGGCGTTGGCTGTTGCGGTTGCAAGAACAATGGTTAATAATATTTGTGTTGTTTTCATAGTAAAAAGTATCTAGCACAAACCGAAAGCCGTCAAGCATGAAATTAACATCAAGACAAGTAGGTGCAGTTGGGGTAGCCCGCGTTACCGGAGCATTGCTCCGTTGCGGATATAATGTGCTTACCCCATACGAGGATTTTGCTGGGTACGATGTGGTCGCGGAGAAGAATGGAAGGTTTTACCGCATTCAGGTTAAGACGGCGCAGACTGTAGAACCTGGACGCACCAAGTACAGGTTCACCACCAGCACTGGTAATGGGTTTAATATACCCAAGCGCGCTATTAGTGGTGTCGATTACGTTGCATGCTGGGGCATGAACGATGATTTATTTTGGCTATTGCCAATTGCTAAGTGCAGGTCGGTAACAACAAAGCTTTGCCCATCGACAGGCGGGGGATGGCGTGTATTTAAGAATCTGTGAACGAAAAAGAGGCTTGGGCTAAGTTTGAGGAAGGGTTGAAGGACGCGGAATCCTTTGATGAGGCCGTGGCTTGGGTGAAGAAGAATAAGAAGATAGTGCAAAAGTTAAGCATGATGGCAATGATAAGAAAATTTAATGATGATATCAGTCGCGCTAATAAGACTTGGCTTAATTAAATAGCGGTTATTTTGTTATTGACCGGAATTGGCTAAATCCCTAGCCATATCTGGATGGAAAAAAACCAAGATTCGATACAAGTAAGCGAACTTGGGTGGAAGTTCCAAAGGCAGTTTTTCTCAACTATCTTTGGCTCTTTATGCATGGAGTCAAAAAGCAGGTCATTTACTGTTTCCAATAAAGCCATGAATGAGTTCATGGAGCAATGCGCTAAAAATGGACCGGCTCATTTTATAGTTGACGGAAACGAGGCAACTGACCTAACAATGAGCGTCACATGGGAAAAATAAACAGCAGGGCAAAGGGCGCGGCGGGCGAGCGCGAATTGGCTAACTATCTCCGAGAACAAGGTTGGCGCAAGGCTAGGCGTACACAGCAATACGCTGGCAATCCGGAGGGTGGTAGCGGGGATGTAGTTTGCGAGAACTTTCCTTTCCATATTGAAGGCAAGCGTTGTGAAGCACTCAAGCCGGAGCAGTGGATGGAGCAATCCAAGAAGGATTGTCCGGCAGGCAAGATACCGGCAGTGTTCTTCCGCCGTAATGGGCGCAAGGAATGGCTTGTTATTTTAACCGCAGACAGCGTGTGCGAATTAGCTCGACAGATTGCGCCCGCGAATGTCACTATTGAATATGCAAAGACTGAGACAGTTGCCCAAGGCTACTACGTCAAGTCACCAGCATTTGAAGACCTTACCCCAAACATAAACATAAACCCAAATAAATAAGGAGATACTACAATGGCACTAACCCTAAGTGAATCGCAGAAGTCAGAGCGCAAGTTGCCCGAAGCCGGAGCAACTGTTGGCGTTCTGTATAGCCTAGTTGATCTAGGACATCAGAAAACGAATTGGGACAACCAAGAGAAGTGGACACCAAAAGTCCGCTTGACCTTTGAGTTGCCCGACCAGACCGATGAGTTCGAGGTAGAGGAGAACGGCAAGCGAACCAAGGTCAGCAAGCCGATGGTGGTTTCCATTGAGCAGACGCGAAGCCTTGGCGAGAAAGCCAGCCTCCGCAAGCTTCTTGAACAGTGGCGCGGTCAGACGTTTACCGCGAAGGAACTACAGGCATTTAGCCTAAAGAACCTTCTTGGTAAACCAGCCATGCTTACGCTGATCCACAAGACCAGCCAGCAGGGTAGGCAGTATTGCGCTATTGCAGGCGCATCCAAGTTGCCCAAGGGCTTGACTGCACCATCCGGAACTACAAACGACCAACTCTACTATGAGATCGAGCAGGGTGAGGCTGGATCGTTTGGTGATATGCCTACTTGGTTGCAGGACAAGATTCGCGCCTCGAAAGAGTTTGCTAATACCGCTGGCAAACCTACGGCAATTAAGTCAGAACTGGATGCGGACGGCAACCAAGTGCCATTCTAAACTGTATGGCTCTTACAATTACATCTAAAGAGCCATCGACAGCTAGACTTGTTCAATCCGAGTCTAGCGGTCATTGGTACACAGCCGAAGGCGAGTCAGCGCACGTTGTAATAGGCAAGAATGGCAACGAGCGGAATACGACTGTAGCTGATGCCCGCAAAATGGGGCTTTATCCTAGCGTAACTTCTATTTTGTCTATTTTGGATAAGCCCCAATTGACCAACTGGAAAATTGAACAAAGTATCATGGCATCGCTTACGTTGCCAAAGGAGGAAAATGAAACGCTCGAAGATTACGCTCGAAGAGTGGTTAAGGACTCTAAAGAGTCAACAACGAAGGCAGCTGAACACGGCACGAAAATGCACACGGAAATGGAGAACATCCTCTTGGGAAGAGCCGTATCCGGAGATGAAACACTTGCTCCATACATCGCAACCTTCAAAAAGTGGGCGGAAGAAAACGTTGAGAAAACATACTGGTGCGAAAAGGGTCTTGTTGGCGCAGGCTATGCTGGGAGGTGTGATGCCTACGTCAAGCTACGCGGTGTTGGTGACGCTATCATCGACTTAAAGAATCGTAAGGTAAACCCTAAGTACGATCCTTTCTACGATACAGATTGTGCGCAATTATGGGCATATCGCGCATCAAGCGAGAATCCCAAGTGTGCGTGCGTATCAGTTGTGTTGGCATCAAACGATGCAAACAAAATCACCTCAAAAGTTTGGGATGAGGAAGAACTTTATCAGGCCGGTATTGCATTCTGTGCCATGCAAAAGGTTTGGGCTTGGGTAAAGAACTATACGCCTCCTGGGATGAAGTTATGATTGACCCACAAGACGTGCTTTGGTTAGAAAGATTACTTGACCAATTCTACTTAAACCAAATGAAGGGCAAATAAAATGAATAAAACAAAGAAGACAAATCCAGATAGAATACTAATAGAATTAGCACATTTAACTGATGCAGTTCTTACGGTTGCCGCTGCAATAGCAGTCTCAAGATATAGTGATGATGAATTAAGTGAATGCTTGAAGCATAAAGAAGAAGATGGTTTTAATCTTGGCTGTCTTAGAGGTGATGACACAAGAGAAAAGGCAATTGAAGAAGTAAGAAAAAACTTTTTTTTCATGTTGGAGTAAAATGACTGCACCAACAATTCAAGAGATGGGCAATGCCTCACAGGAGATTGTGTGGCGCGTAATGGGCAAGGGATCGGATAAATCCGGTTATGGTGATTGGCTTGAGAAAGATCGCCCAACTCACGACTACCATATTGCAAGAGCCGTCCGACACCTAGCCACAGCGCAGATGCAGTTGCATAAATCCACTCCTTGTCCGGATAATAACGGCGAAACAAGTGTTGACCATCTTGAGCGCGCGCTGGTACGATGCTTGTTCACGTTGGCACAAATAAAGAAAGAGGTAACAAGATTATGAGATGGATTAAGAAAGAGTTGGATGAGGACGGCAAGCCAGAGTGGGCGGTTTACATAGACGAAGCTGGCGAAGGTAACGAAGAGGATTGGTCGCACTTCGATACCTACAGGACCAGAGACGAAGCAGTAGAAGCCTGCTGGAAATATACTTGGGAAGACTACGACTGTAACGACAAATGAAACAAGCATTAGTAACTCAATCGTTCGGTGAGGAATGGAAAAAGATTATTGATCTGACTAGGCCACGCATGGAGGCGTACTGCAAACGCCATAGCACTGACTTCATTCTTATTGACAAGACACTCACACATCCACCGCAATACTCCAAGTCTGCGATTGGAAATATCATGGCTACTAAACACTATGACCAGGTGACATTTGTTGACGCTGATGTTTTGATTACAGCCGATTGCCCGAAGCTATCCGATGATGCTGGGCTGTTCTGCGCTTTTGATGAGGGTGCGTTCTTGGATCGCAAGCCGGAGATGGTCAAACTGGCTGGAGCTTTCGGGGGCGTGATCGAGCCTAAATTCTACGTCAATACTGGCGTGTTCATAGTTCATACCAAGGCCGTTGGTATCCTATCAATGCCACCCATTGGCTTGCATCCAAATCACTTTGCCGAACAGACTTGGCTCAACGTGATGGCGCATCTATGGAACATTCCTCTGACAGAGCTTGACCCATCATTCAATTGCATGACTAGCGTTGAGTCTCACTTTGGCCTAGACCGCTATAAAGACGCGATGATTATTCATTACGCTGGGCAGTCGAACGATCTGGTTAAGTTAGCTAACCAGATTAAGGCTGATGATGCGAAGCTTGTGGAGCTTGGCCGGTGAGGTCAACCCAACTATGTCGCGGTGACTACGATGATAGGGTGCAGCAGTTGGCTGGGGAGGTTGCGCTCCAAGCTATCCGCGACCTTCGGATGTTGCGTAAGCGAGGAATGGTTAAAGGATTGAAGATTATTAAAGATCACCAAGGCGTGCCACTCAACGATGCGCTTGAGTACAAGAACTCGCACGAGGTGCAGAAGCTACTGCGCGACTTTAAGACGGGAGTTGTTTCTTGGTGGTGCAGAGCCAGCGGTGTGCAGATTGATAATAGAACGCTGTTACGAAAGCTAAAGGAAAATGATTATGTTCTGCCTACTTGATCTTGGCGCAATAGTTTGGGTAATTGCTTCTTTTATTCTTTACAGTTCGATGACATTATCGGCAATCTACTGTGCGTTATACATCATATTCAAACTGATTGATTTCATAAGAAAGGAACTGGATCTATGAAAAAGAAAAACAGAAAGATAACTCTGGTTAAAACATCAGAGCAAACGGCGGTAAGAGTTATAGTTGATATTGACGATGATCTTTACGAGGCACTAGCAAAGGCTGGTCGACATCACTTGGCTAAAGATAAGATGGCTTGCTTTGAGTACGCACTAAATAAGGCGTTACTCGAACTATGTGAGGAACTAAAATGAACGAGTTTAAGCAGAAGGTATTAACCGCAGCAGTAGACCGCTATGTGTTGACACCAACGCAGTGCATGATGTTGCGCCAAGACGCGGAAGTGATCGGGATGAAGCGTGCAACTGTGATGAAGAAGGATGGCACTACACGAAGGTCGTTTGCTAGGAGTTGCTCGTCCTGTTGGATTCCTTACGGCCAGCATAATAATTGGATCTACAATATTATGCGGGAGATTACAGATACAATAAACCAAGAGCATTGGCGCATTGATATTACTGGCGTGCAACAGTTGCAGATTCTAAAGTATAATCCACTCCAACAGTTTTGGTGGCACTTCGATACGTTCACATCGGAAGCACCAGTGCGCAAACTTACAGCCGTGGTTAATCTGTCAGAGCCATCCGAATATCTAGGTGGTGGCTTGCAGGTTAAGGCTGACCTAGAGAACGCTAGGTTTATCCGCGAGCAGGGGGCAGGTTGCTGGTTTCCATCCTACATTGAGCATCGTGCGCGTGCGCCAATATGGGGAACGCGCTGGGTGTTGGTTGCTTGGTTTACTGGACCTTCTTGGAAATGATCCAACTCAATCCAGAGCTATGGATGATGACTCCCAAGGGTGAAGGCTTGGCCTTCATCGTTACCGACTATGGTATGGATCATAACAAGATATTCACGGTCATGCTGAACTCTGGCGAGATACTTGACTTTGACCTGCGAGATTGTCGCAGATGTGAAAACCCAAGCTTCGGGGTACAAGCACCATCAGTGCCTAATCCCTATTACAACATATAAGGAGAATAGAATATGCTAGGCAAAGACGTGTCGAAGAATATGCATGAGTTGGCGATGGATAATAAAAAGAAGGGCAAGGCTCGCGGTGCTGGTGGAACGCCTCGCTCACACAAGCAGATGATTGCCATTGCATTGTCAGCAGCTGGCAAGAGCAAGCCTCGCAAGTTTCGGATGCGGTCTGGTTCGTAATGCAAGTCGAGGCAAAAGCACGCCTCAAGTGGGGGCGCGACATCCTTCTCATTGCGCGCGACAAGCTGGCAATAGAGAGGGATCGCGCAACCCATGGAAGAGTGATTGACATTATTCAAATTATCACCATGGTCGATGCCGCAACACTAATAGCAAAGGAGTTAATAGAAAGTGAATGAAAGAACACACCTCGATCTTTTCTCTGGAATCGGAGGCTTTGCGCTTGCCGCAAAGTGGAACGGATACAAGACAATCGGATTCTGCGAGCAGGACAAATTCTGCCAATCAATCCTCAAAAAACACTGGCCGGACACCCCGATCATCGAAGACATCCGCCAAGTACGAGGCGAGCTATATCCAGAAATCTCTCTTCTCACCGGCGGTTTTCCCTGTCAACCATTTTCCGTTGCCGGCGAGCGAAGAGGCAAGGATGATAACCGCTACCTCTGGCCGGAAATGCTCAGAGTCATACGCGAAACAAGGCCACGTTGGATCATTGGTGAGAATGTTGCTGGCATCGTCAACATGGCACTCGACCAAGTGCATGTTGATCTGGAAAGTGAAGATTACGAAGTCGAAACGATTATTATTCCAGCTTGCGCCGTTGACGCAGCGCACAGGCGCGACAGGTGCTGGATTGTGGCTCACTCCAAACGCTATGGACAGCCTACCGGTTCGGAGCGAGGAGGCACTGAAAAAGCAGTACGACTCCAACAGAACAGGTCGCACGACTCACTCAACACTTCGGGAGCAGGTGTCCTATCCTCCACCCAACATGCTATGGCCGACTCCATCAGCGTGTCCCAGGGGAGCGCACACCGGAGCGAACAGCGGGAGTGTGAGCGAGGATGGCAAGACGAGGACATCAGCCAACGGAACGAAGTGGGGGGCAACATTACAGACGGCTGTAAGAATATGGCCGACTCCTTCAAGCAGGGATGGGAAGGGCGGGTACAAGGGCGGGAGGATAAGGAACGGCAAGGTGTCGATGGATACGCTGGATGTGGCGGTACAACATACGGACAATCCGGAGAAGCAATCTGGCTCGCTGAACCCTGTGTGGGTCGAGTGGCTGATGGGATACCCAACAGGGTGGCTCGACTTAAATCCCTCGAAAATGCTATCGTACCGCAAATCGCTCAAGAGATCATCAGATGTATAAACGAAGTGGAAAGACTCACCCCATAGTCAAGATCCTGCCGGATGATGCATCCACCATTATTATCAATGGTCTTGACGATGCGATCATGGGGGTGGCGGATGTTAACGGAGAACTTCACACTGTCTATTCAGTTGAATGGCTTATCAAGGCACTCATGAATAACAACAGGTGGAACAGGGAGGACGCGATTGATTTTGCCTACTATAACATAATTCAAAGTAATTGTGCTGGTCAAATGCCTATCTTTGTAGATATGATGCCAAACATAAGGAGAAACAAATGAAACTATGGACTAACCAAACCAACTCAATCCACAAGGTGGATGACAACCTACTTCATGTTCGTAACACTTATGTGCTTCCGGACGAGCTTACTGGTGGTATCTGGAACGACTCAATCCCATGCCCACACAAGATTAAGCCCTACTACAAGGGCAGGTCGGCGGGCGGGGCTACAGCCGTCTACAGGGCTGGTGCGATTGGTGATGCTGTCATTGCCACGGCCTTCGTGAACTACTTGGTGCAGGAATCTGGTGGCATTGTTGATGTCTACGCTCCTGCACGCAACCTCCCGCTCTATGCCGGACTAGGCGCAAAGCTTTACCCGCTACCATGCACGCTTGAGGCTTGGGATAGCTACGATGCCCATCTACCAACTGACGATCTGTTCAGTGGGCAGGTTGGGGATACAAAACTTGGTACTGGACCAGGAAACTGCTACAAGCGAATCTACGAATGGATGGGGGTTTGGGATGAGAAGACGATGGCTAAGTATTGCAAGCCAGTCCTAAACTTGGTCGAGCAAGACCATGACGAGCTAAAGGCGTTGGGCAAGTGGCCGTTGCCTGCAAAGTATTTCGCCTATCATGTTTCATCCAGCGGACCAACCCGCACCTACCCGCCCAAGATGGGGCAGGATGCTGTGCTGGCATTGCTAGAGGCACATCCAGAACATCACGCGGTAATCATCGGGCTGGATAACAGCAACAACTTCAATGTCGATCACCCGCGCGTAATTGACCTATTCAATACCACAAAAGCGATAAGGTCGTTGTTTCCGGTGGTGGCAAACGCTGACTTCGTTGTAGCTCCGGATAGCAGCGTGAATCACATTACAGCCGGATTGAATACTCCATGCGTATCCCTTTGGGGTAGTTACGATCCAGCCGATAGAATGTCTTACTACCCGCTAAACGTATCGGTGTTTAAGCCGGATGTTTGCCCGCACGCGCCTTGCCGTCCGCATGCCGGATTACCACAGGCGAAGTGCAAGGACGCAACCAACAAGACTCCAAAGACTCAGATGTGGTGCAATGCCCTGCGGAACATAAAGGCCGAAGATATTGTGCTTGCATCGAAGAAGGCGATTGACCTAGATTTTGAACAAGGAGAAACCAAATGACAAAACAAGAAATGATACAGAAGTTTGAAGAGAACATAGACAGAGCCAGGGATATTTACGACAAGGGTGAGAGGCATCAAATGAAGATGCAGGAAGTAATCACCATGATGGAAGAACAGCTTAAAAAGTTCAAGGAAGCTGTCTGAGTTAATCCGGCGAATGGTACACAGGGAGATCCTGTGTCTGGCTCTCTTTGTGTGTCGGCCACTTGAAACAAAGCCGGATTTTTTTTTATGAACTCGCAATCGAATGCCGAGAAGGTTGTTGGGCCGGTTGAATGGCAGTCGGCCAATCATGGTCTTTGTCGTTGCCCAGGGGAACATCTTCACTCAAGCCATACCCGCGTAAGGGATACGACAGTATTCATTGACGGCGTGCCGACCATCTTCTGCTGGCATACAAGTTGCCAAGTGGTTCGGGATGATATGAATTACAAGTTGCGCAAGATTCTTCTCAACGATCCGCTCATGAGGCCAAGCACGTCATTGCATACGCTTGGTACTGATGCATCAAAACTGATTATCCAGAAGGATTCCGAGACTGAACTAAACGAGCGAATCTCAATACTTGCTGAGTCGAACAAGGCCAAGTATCTCAACGAATACAATTGGGACCCCGCAGATATGTATGAGGGAAGCCCGCAGGCTTTGGGTGACGATACAAACGATTACCATTGCATCTTGAGCCTGTTCCAGCCGGATGACAACTTGTGGATAGGCGCGGTTAAGGACAGCGGCAATCATCCACAGAACTTCAGAAAGCAATCGGATTGGGCGATCATTAAGTCTCCGGTGGGACAGTTTACAACCGGAGCAGTCTTTAAGACCGAATCAATCAGCAGGTCGAATGATAACGTAGAACTTCGGCGGTACTTGGTGGTCGAGTCGGACGTGCTGACAAAGCCACAAATGGGCGCGGTGTTTAGGGTTATGCGCGAGAAGTTTAAGATGAAGCTTTACGCAATTGTTGACACAGGAGGCAAGAGCCTTCATGCATGGTTTGAGAGTCCGCCCAAGCCGGAATGGGAGAGGAGATTAAAGTCTTTCCTTATTCCAATTGGATGCGATCCTGCAACGTTCAAGCCCAGCCAGCCGGTGAGGATGGCAGGGGCTAAAAGAGAAGACAAAACACAGAGCCTTTTATGGTTCTGCAAGGAGGGAAAATGATAGATCCAGCAGTAGCGTTGGGATTGATTCGAGAGCCGAACAATATTCCGCCGATCAAGACGTATGCGGAATTGATGTCGGAAAACATACAAGAGCCAAACGTCCTTATGGATGGCCTGCTACATCAAGGCGGGAAACTTCTGCTTGGCGGAGGCAGCAAGGCGTACAAGTCATGGTCGCTTATTGACCTAGCTATCAGCCTGCACACCGGCACTCCTTGGTGGGGTGTCAAGTGCGCCAAGTCGCGGGTGTTGTTCATTAACTTTGAGATTCAAGAGTGGTCGTTCCGAGGCAGGTTGTTTGACGTTGCCAAGGCCAAGGGCGTGCAAGATCAAGTTGGTGATATGTCGACCTGGACGCTACGAGGCCACGCGGCAGACCTTACCCTAATCCGCCCGATCATTGAGGAGCATATCCGAGACAAGGGATACCAAGCGATTATTTTAGACCCTAACTACATGCTTATGGGGGATAGGGATGAGAACAACGCCGGAGACATGGCACAGCTAATGAATGAGTTTGAGATGCTGGCAACCCGCCACAACCTGTCTGTCATCCTGTCACATCACTTCAGTAAGGGTAATAAGAGTAGTAGCGAGTCGATTGATAGGTTCAGCGGTTCAGGTGTTTTTGCGCGTAATCCAGATTCCTTGGTCGTTTTGACCGCCCATGAAGAGGATGAGCGCACCTTCACCTGCGAGGTGACGTTGCGTAATTTTGCCCCCATAGACAGCTTTGTAGTCCAATGGAGCTATCCTATGTTTAAGGCTAACTATGCGCTCAATCCGGATAAACTAAAGAAGCCAGGGGCGCATAAGAATATAGAGGATTCAAAGCTGTTGAGGGAGATGGGCAGCAAGGAGTGGGTAGCCAACGATCTGGTCAAGACAATGGCAGGGAAGTTTGAAGTGTCAGACAGGACTGTATACCGCTACATTAAGAGGCTTGTCAGTGCTGGCAAGATATTGGTAGAGAGCGGGTTATACAGCGCAAACCAAGCAACATTCTAGGTTTTACTGTCAAAATCAACTGACTGTCGCCAAAATACTGACATGTACACTATGACAGACTCTATATATATACAATATATATACATCACGAAGCAGGAAGGGGTACAGGCTTCTTGCCTTGCCTGTCCCCTGCCTTCCTGCGTAGTGTTTTCGGACTAATAAATGAACGACAACGGCAAGCCGGACGAGGCCATGTGGCTACCTATTGAAAAGGAGTGTGATACAATGGGTACTTCAATGGATGAGGAGAGTCAGAGTTACAAGAGAGCTATTAGGTTTATACACCTATTAAAGCTTGAGAATGCCCAGCTACACGCTGTTGTGAGGGTGTTGGGTCAGCTAGTGGATGACATGAATAACAACTGCTCCTATGAGGTATTCGAGGCCGAGTGGAAGGATGTTACAGACTCCATAGGAAGGCTTGCTTCGTTCTTTGCCAGACACCAGAAGAACCTACAGCAACTACACGATGAATGCCCAAGGGAGGATGAATATGAAAAATAAAGGCGTTAAAATGCCTCAAAATCGAGCGGAAATGCCACTACAACGCGTCTTTAAGGCCAACCAAGTAGAGGGTAGCCAAAATAAGACTCAAAAGGCGTATAAACCTATTACAGTAGAGCCTCTAGGTAATAGGGCTTGTTGCTGTTTTATTGGAAAATAGAAATAAAAAATTCCAAATTTTTTTGGTTTTCCAGATTCCCAAATTCCCCCTTATAGGGCGTTTTTCTTGGCCCTAATAGGGGTTTTCAAAATTTTTCAAAAAATTTCAAAAAAGTATTTAATGTCATGAAATATCCACATTCCTGGATATTCCGCACATGTGAAGTATTTATGCGGGCAAAAAATAAGCCGGAAAGGAATTGAACCCTTCCGGCTTAATTGATAGAGCGTGCGCCTACTCTCTCAAACTATCGCTATAGGCTTTCCCAAGCCTTACCAAGCGCACGTTTCCTCCGTAATTCTCAAAGGAATCGCGGAAATTTGTTTCCTCATCCGGACAATTCTTTTTCCATTCATCATATCCTTTGCGCAGGGTGTCCATTACCTCCTTTTTGCTATTACCAAGCGCGGATATTCCATAGCCAAAAATATCCGGAATCTCTCCAAACCAGATTTTGCCGCGCTCTACCATGACGCTCCTTCCGGATAGTTAACTACTACTCCACAATGCGGGCATGTGTGTTCTAGTTTGAAACCCGCTTCTATCGGGTTTGGCAGGTCAAAGAGTTTTTCGCACGCTCCGCATTCTACAATCATTCCGCCGTTTGGCTTATCTTCATGGAATATATAGATATGTTTCATGTGCTTATCCTCCCAATCCGGTGGCGAAGCATGAGCAGTACGAAAAGCCATATTTGTTTGTAAACAAGCTAGGCTTCCCAACGTCACATGATGCCCAACCAAACGTGAAGCGTCCCCAAAAGAAACAAAGCCAAAAACCTTCCTTCTTTGTGTGCTTCATGGAAAAGGCAACGCACCCATCCCCTCCGGTTGGAAGCCATGATGGAAAGCTAAAATCAAACCTCCACCTTTCCGCCTTCTTCCATACCGGATAAGTAAGGTAAACGTTGTTTTCTATTTTTGCGTTTGTGTGTCTTTCTAGGGATTCCGGACGTAATACTTCTATCTCTAATAGTGTTTCATTATCCGGAAACGTTTCGCCATCCCATCTTTTGAATATACGATTCCTTGTAATTTCAAACTTCATACTTTTTCCTCCTTTTTCTTTGCTTTCCCCGCTTCTCCCTGGCGGAGCGGGTTCGCCGCGCTATCCCATTCCAACGTCTCTATGAGCAGTTTCGTCATATCGGATACAAAGGCAAAGTATCTATCGCCATATATATCCGATAACTCCCTTTGCGTTTTTCCGTAGTACGTCTCCGGATTAACTTGGAATCGCCCACAAGTAGAAAGGAATGGGTTTGTTACCCATACCCCGCTTTCATGCTCAAACCCTGCCGGCGATACGCTCATTTGGACGTTCCTCCCATAGTGCCGGTAGCTAATATCTGATTTTTACCCCTACCATGCCAAGGCACTAGCTCCACAATATAAAGAGTGCATCCACTCTCCTTATCGTTTTCTAGTCTAACCCTTACCGCTCCATCCCAACATGCGGAATGAGTCTCCAAGGCGCGATGCCCGCACCTTGTGGCCATTCCCCTAGCTCCTTTTACTGTTCCATACAATGCGCTCATGTGTGTGTCTCCTTTTCTTTTGCTTTTTTTTAGGTCAATCCTATCGGATCAAACCTTTGCACCCCCCGCGCTAAAGGGGGTGACAAGGTTGGACTATTTTTTGTTATCCCAAAAGATCCAAACGAACGCGAGTAAACCCGCACCCATGATTAATCCATGTAAAAATACTACCGGTACATTCATAGATCAACCTCCTTTCCAATAAACCAAGGCTTCCATTCTCCGCCGTTTTTAATTATCCACCTATGCGCTTCCGCCCGCGACATAAAGCCGGAGCAGATCACGATAAGGCGATCATCTATGACGTAGTATTTACTCATAGACATACCTCGCCCGCCGTCTCGCTTGGAATGTTTTTCTCAGATTCGCCGTCTTTGTATCCTTCATTGTATCCGGCTTTGTAATTCCTATCCGCTGAGAGGATGGTATGGGTGTATCCCTTTAGTCCATCATCATATCCGGATTGATATCCATCCTCCCAAGCCTCAGAGTTAACGTCTACGGAAGGCGTTACCTCATAATCCGGAAACAACTCTTTTTCCTGTCCCTTTGATATACTCCCATATCCGGAGTATCCGGAATATCCCAAGTATCCGGAAGATCCCAAGCTTTTGGAATCTTTCGCGCCAAAGGAGCGCGATGGCATAGGCTTGACCGCCTCTTTATCCGTAATTTTGCCGCACTCTATGGTAGTAGCAAAATCCGGTTTAAGCATCCATGGCGCGTTGGGTACTTTATCAAATACGCTCGCGAGCTTTGTGACATCGTGAAGCGTAGTACCTACCACAATACCGCCGGAGACTAGGCAAATGTGAAGGTTGGGTGTGCTATCTCTATATATCGTCAGCGCACCACCGGAGCGCAGGATCAAAAGACCCGCATATCCGGAGTAGTGTTTAGACAATTCGCGCCATCCCTTGCCAATGGTAAACGTATTGAATAGATCCTCGCTATCACATACTCCGCGCTTGCTACGCTTCTTTCCGGAGTAATCCACAATGCCATTATGAGCCAACGCTAGATCATCGTTTACGAATGGATGAGTATTCTCAACCCCTAGCGAATTGGTGGAGATTCTGCCATGGAATATACCGGCTGTGCATGGCGAGATTTTGCCTTTTGCCTCATAAGGCTGATCTGTCAGCCCTTTCCAATCGCCCGCCTCCGGATAGCCATAGCCTAATAGCGATCCGGTGGTAAGCCGTAGGGAAGTAATCCCCTTTATATCTCCGCCCGCCAAGGCATACCCAAAGCCGTCTTTTTGATCTTTGAGCAGATCGCGACATGTTTGGATAATTTCCGATAGCTTTTCTTCACTAACTTTTTCCGATACTGAGAATCCAAGTAGTTTGCACATATTGTGTTTTCCTTTCCTTTAGCTGATTGCCATTCCATCCGTAAGATGGATTTTGTTTTCTTCTATGAGTTTATTCCGGAGACTGATCGCATGGTGCATGTGGAATTGACGAAAACGTTTCCACACATAATTGCGGATAGATTCCGGCAGGCTTTCCATCCGGATCAATTGTTCAATGCTTACAAATAAGCACCGGCTATCATTGTTTTTCGCTACGGAATCAATTTCGGAAGAATTTTGGATGAATTGGCATAGTTTTATCCATCCCAAAACTTTCCAAAAATCCAACGTTCCGCCATGCAAACGCACTTCTAAAGTTTTATGCTTACGATAGGCTGAGATATAATTAATCATCTGATACCTATCAGATGAAAAACGATAGCTTCCGCTTTTTGGAATCTCGCGATTTTGGCGGCAAAATCTATTATCTAGGCGCGATTCCGGTACTAACTTCATGAGCGCGGGCAATGCCTTAACAAGCCTTTTGGCTCTCTTTGTTGCCGTCACTTTGGATACTCCGCGCTGATCTAGGTGGACGTGCATACCACATGTCGTATTCACTTCTCCGCCCATCGCGCTGATCTTATCCACAATACCTTTCAAGCGCACCGGATTCTCGCTACGCATTGTCACTTTCACTTCCGCGCCCGATCCTGTCTCACCATTGTTATCTTGATAAGATACAGAGCCATCGCCAACAACCTCTGTCATCAAACCAAGTTTTTCAGCGGTAGGCACTTCATAGTCACTATGAAAAACGCATTCCAATTCTACGGAGACAAGCTTTCCGGAAAACGTTTTCATATACTTTTCTTTAGCATCCGCTGGCTCTGGAATGTATCTATTCAAATCCCTTGCAATTCTTATCAATTGCCTACCGGCGCGAATCTTAAACCTTTGTTCGCTTGGCATTTCATCGCGCATTCTGGTACTTCTTACAGCTACCGCATCTTGGTCAAAAGAATACCTCCCATTCTTTTCCAATACCCTCCGGTAGTATTCATTCATCATAGCCTCTCTATCCACTTTTGCGGGGATAGATTCCGCATTTGTTTGTGTGTGTTTCATAGGTAGAGATTGCCCGCCTCTGCCTATAGTGTCACGCTTTTTTATGCCTTCCGGTGTGCTATTTTTGGGGGGTATGGAGTATCTAGGCTATCCATCCGGACGCGATATAGGGCATTGTGGAACGATTTTTTTTCAACCTTTAGCCATAAACCAGCGTTTAGTATTGCGCAGCGTTGCCAAGTTTGCGCAGCAAAATCCCCAGGGGAAAGCCGGTATAGGTAAAGAAAAACATGAATAAACTTTCAAATACACAAGGGGAAGTATCCATAGAGAATCCCATACCGGAAGATTGCAAAGAAAACGGCGAAAAAAGTTTAATAAGTGTATCCGGCAAGCCGGCGGCGGAAGTTAAGCTTACAAAGCAAACGATGGATAAAGTTTGCGAGTATGTGCGGAAGGGATTGACCTATGACAAGGCCGGAGAGATTTTAGGCATCAGCCCTAATACTATCAGATCATGGACGCAAAGACATGAGGCGTTTGCGCACGCTATAAAAAAAGCGCGGAGAGAGTTAGAAGTGAACCTATTGGAATCTATCAATATTGCCGGTGAAAAATCATGGCAAGCAAAAGCATGGATGCTTGAAAGATCGTTCGGATATGTGCAAGCTCCTAATAGAGTTGAAGTTAAGCAAGATATTCAACATGGACTATCGCCCGCGTTAGCTCAACTTCTTGCCGGTTATAACTCAAAGAATGTGCAAGTAGGTGAACCCAAAGAAGTTAGACAAATTGATGCAGAAGTAATTGATGTTAAAGACGTTAACCCAAGTGATTACAATAATCATTGTGCGACAAATGACCCCCAAAAAGTTTTAGACGTTGAAAAAGTTAGCAGAAAAAGACATAAACCCATGAGACGCAAGCGGTTATCCAGGGGACACGACACCCCCCCTGCCAGCCCCCATCCCGCTGTTGATGACGTTAATACCCCCTAAGTGTTTGCGCCACAAAATAAAAAGAGGTCTATATGGCGAAACCACCTAAAAGCAAGCAAAAGACTCCGGAAGAGATTATTGCAGAAATATCAAGACCGGTTGGGTTTGCGCAACATGTTCTAGGTCTAAAGCTTTACGATTGGCAACGCAAAGTATTGAAGGATTTAGAGCCACAACAGGCTAGAGTAGCCATTAGAGCAGCAAACGGATCTGGAAAGACTTCAACAGTAATAGCTTCTGCTTTGTTATGGCATTGTTTTACATTTCAACGATCTATAGCTGTAACTACAGCTGGCGTATTCAGACAAGTAGAAAGCCAGCTTTGGCCTAACCTAAGATCACTTGTAGCGAGGATAGGCTCTGGATGGGAGGTTACATCCGGCGAGATTCGCTACCTACACCCCAACGGCAACACCAGCCGGATTATAGGGTATTCAGCCACAGACCCAGGCAGGGCGGAGGGATGGCACGCCGAAAACCATTTAACCGCACCCCTGCTTATGGTGGTTGACGAAGCCAAAACAGTATCAGACCCGCTCTTTGAGGCCATCAGCCGATGCCAACCCACCCGCCTGCTTATTGCGTCCAGCCCAGGCGGTACTAGCGGAGCATTCTACAGAGCCTTCACTAAAGAGGCAAACATGTGGAAGAGGCACGCAGTAACAGCGTTTGACTGCCCCCACATAACCAAGGAGCAGATTGACGAGATAACCCAGCGTTATGGCGAAAAGCACCCCCTAACCCGATCCATGATTTATGGCGAGTTTGTGGATATAGGGGCTGAAAGCCTTGTTATCAATTTGTCGCAACTACAAAACTGCCATAACGCCCCACCTCGCTTCAAACCTGGGGTACGGATTGCAGGCGTAGACTTTGCCGCTGGAGGGGATCAAAACGTGATCTGCATAAGTGACGGCAACAAGATTCTGCCTATGATCGCCTGGCGCGAGAAAGACACGATGGCAGCAGTTGGAAGGTTTATAGTCGAGTTTAAGAAGGCTGGGCTGGAAGCCAACAACATCTACGCTGACGCAAGCGGGATGGGCATGGTTATGTGCGATGCCTTGGCCGAGTCTGGCTGGGTAGTCAATCGCGTGAACTTTGGGGCTACGGCATACGACAACAATGCCTATACAAATCGGTCTGCTGAGATGTGGTATGGGATGGCAAAGAAGATTGAGGATGCCGAGATCATACTTCCAGAGGATGAGGACTTGACAGCGCAATTGACTTGTAGGCGTACAATCACCAACAGCAAGGGCAAGCTTGGCGTGGAGTCTAAGGACTCGATGCGTGCCAGAGGCATAGCCTCACCCGATAGGGCTGACGCGCTGGCCTTGTGCCTCAGTAGCTCAAATGCAGGTCTTGACTTGACATTTCAGATAGAGCGTCCAACTTGGAAGTCACTTCAAGAAATGATGGTATCCCACGATCCCGTCATGGCTGGATTTGACCCAGGAGGATAAACACTATGAATATCTGGAATTGGATTACTGCAAATTGGCAAGAGATCGTAGCCGCTGTTGGTGGCATTGTTCTCGCAGCTCGCATCATTGTTAAACTCACACCGACCCCAGCGGACGATACGATCTTGGAAAAAATCGTAAACTTCCTAAAGACAGTCGGACTTAATATTAAATAATCTTTTGTGCTGCGTGCAATCCTTGAGATCATCGCAGCCGTGTTTCGCATCATTCCAGGTTGGCAACAGAAACGTACTCAGAACGCTGAGAGCGAATGGCGCGAGAATCGCAAAGCTATTGAGCGTGATCTGCGTGGTGAGTCTTGGTGGTTGCGCAACAACGACACCAGTGACACACACAACAGGGATAGTTGAAGAGTTGATGAAAGATCAAAACTACAATGAAATTCGAAGAGGCACACCTGGCACACGCGAATGGGCTAGGAAAGCTTTGAATGCAGTCAACGATCTTTCTTACGAACTTAAAGTGGAGCGCAACAAATGAACGCTAAAGATACTCGCCGTACAGATTATTACACAAGAATCATTGATGCACTTAATCAGCGCGAGACTTGGGAGAATCGACAAAGGTTATTCTATCAAGCTCGCTACTTTGGCGTACGCCGTAAAGTTAAACCTTGGCCTACAGCCGCTGATTTGCACGTTCAGTTGATCGACACAGCGATTGAGAAGCTGAAACCAAGCTTCGTAAACAGCGCGATTGGCAACGATATTCTTTCCAGCTTCGTACCGATGCGCCAGCAGTTGACTCCGCTTACCGTATCAGCCGAGCGTTGGTTTGATTACAATATGCGTGAGCGTACAAACTTTCAGAAAGAGATTGTTTCCGTAATTGACAACTTGCTCCTCTATGGGCGCGGCGTGTCAAAGGTAATCTGGAATGAGGACAAGAAGCGCATTGAGTTTGAGGCAATTGATCCTTTCCATATTATCGTTCCTCCCCATACCAAGGAGTTTAAAGATGCAGATTTCATTGTTCACATCATCTCAACGAGTGTCGATTCCTATAAGGCAAATCCCCTGTACAAGCAGGATGAGAACTTTATCAAAACAATTTCGGGTAAACCATCCAAATCGGTGGGCTTACGAAGTGAGATTCAAGACGAGATTTATAGACGCGAGGGAATTACTCAAGAAGCTGAGAATGATCGCATCATTCTTTGGGAGATGTACACACCTTCTGAAGACGGATGGAAGGTCGAGACGTACAGTCCGCTTGTCGTAACTGAAGATGTCCGCAAGCCTTTCACATTGCCCTATCGTCACGGTGAACCACCTTTTGTAGATTTCCCCTATGAGGTTACAGGGGGCGGTTGGTACAGTCCGAGAGGCGTAGCAGAAATTCTGCTCCCGAACGAGAACCTCTTAAATAAGCTCAAAAATTCACTAAGCGACTACGTGGAGCTTGCCAACCGACCCGTTTTTGAAGCACAGAATCCGATCTCGCTAAACACATCGAACTTGAAGATGCAGCCTGGGCAGATTCTGCCACAAGGCTTAAAGCCAGTTCAGTTTAGCCAACCTCCATTTGACTTCCAGAAACTGATGCTTGAAGAGCGTTTGCTTTCCGAACAGCGGATGGGCAATCCAGATTTTGGTGCTGGATCGCAGTTCCAGGTGTCTGATCGCAAGACTGCCACCGAGATTCAAGCGTTGCAGTCGCAGGCAGCAGCTTCTGGCGATCTTCGCAATCGCATGTTCCGGATGGGACTATCTCACCTTTTCAAACAATGTTGGTCGCTTTATACGCAGTACAACAAGAAAGACTTGATGTACCGCTATGCAGAAGAAACTGGCTCGATGCCACCCGAAGGTATCCACGATGAGTATTCGATTGAGCCAAAGGGCGGGCTTGACTTCATTAACCGTCAGTTTGCATTGCAGAAATCTGTGGCGCGAATGCAGATGTTCCAAAATAATCCTTTCGTTAACCAAGGCGAACTGGTAAAGTCAGTGCTTGAACAAGACGATCCCTCGCTTGTACGCAGACTCTTCCAAGATCCAAACGCAACAACTGGCAATCAATCTGAAGATCAAGCGTCTGAAATTGCGACAATGCTCGCAACCGGATTCCCTGTTGCAATCAAGCCTTCGGACGATCACAAAGCGCATATATCAGTTCTCTTCGCGTTTAACCAAGCGGCTCAACAGCGACAACAGCAGGTCGATCAGAGTGCAATGCAGGTTCTAATGGCGCACTTACAACAGCACTTGCAGGCGTTGGAGCAGGTTGACCCAAATACATCCCGCGCAATCCAGAAACAGCTTCGTGATGCAGGTAAGGCTCAGATGCAACAGCAGGCACAACAATTGCCTCCAGAAGCAATGCAAGGCCAAACACCAGCACCGATGGCGGGTTGAAAGTACCAGTAATGCGGGATGCCTTCCAAGCGGAAGGCTTAAAACATCTTTGTGAGTGGGCTAACGAACAGGGGGCGATTGGCAAGGCGGTTGAGATTGGCTCTTACAGCGGGGAGGGTACAGTGGTTATTGCTAAACACTTCAAGGAGGTTATGGCGGTTGATCCTTGGCTAAACGGCTACGATATTAACGATAGGGCGAGCCAGCAATGCCCGATGAAATTTGTCTTTGACGCATTCCAAGAGCGCGTATCTCCATTTAAGAATGTTTTATATAGTAGAGGTAAAAGCTTTGATGCGCTCCAATTCTTCAAGGATGGCGAGCTAGACCTAGTTTATATTGACGGAGATCACCGCTATGAAGGAGTTTTGGCCGACCTAAAAGGCTGGCGCAAGAAACTAAAAGAAGGCGGGATTATGGCCGGACACGATTGGAGTTGGGAATCGGTCAAGAAAGCTTTACTTGAAGAAATAGGACAAAAGGACTATACGCTATTCCAAGGTGATTCTTGGGGGATAAAACTATGAAAAAAGGTCTATACGCAAACATCAACGCTCGCCGTAAGGCTGGTACAAGCCGGAGCAAAAAGAACTCAACAATTAAGCCAAAAATCTGGCGCATGATGAAAGCTAAAAAGGGTACGTTTTAGCCGTGAGAAAACTAAAAGCAGTATTGGCTTTCATTCGCAACCAAGAATGGGTAAACGAACCCAAGTGGGAGGATGAGGACGAGAAGGCGTGGACAGGATTCTTGTCAACCCCAACCGGACAAAAGCTAAGCCTTATTTTGCTTAACCTAACTTTGCGTCAAAATAGCTCTGCCGTGATGAAGAAGTCTGAGGCACTTGCAGACGCTTGTGGGTATGCTAAAGGTTTCCGTGGCTGTGTAGCGACCTTAGAATCGCTCGCAACCCAAAAACTTAACTCCGCCATTCCAGGCTATGGGGATGGATCGGATGAACCAGTAGCCGACTAACCTTTAGGTAGAATGACTCCCTACCGAAAAGTGTAAGAAAGGGTCAAATGGCAGATTCAAATAACCTTACTGAAGCGGATGTATTAGCAATGGCGCAAGCGGCTGACGAAGGGCGGGATTTTACTCCCACTCCCAAGGAAGACGAAAAAGCCAAAGTAGAAACAGAAGCTACAGAAAAGGCCAGCGGAGATAACGAGCAGACACCCGCGCCTGCTGAAAAAGCCGAACAAACAAAACTAGAAGCCTCGGATGAGGTTTCAGCGACCAAGGAGAAATCCGAGGAAGCCAAAAGTTCTTTAACAACGCAATCTTCAGAAGACAAGTCGGAGTCGGCTTCCGAAAAGAAGCCTACCCGTTACGAAAAGGCTAAGTCACGACTTGAGAAAGAGTGGGAAGATGTCCGAGCAGAGAAAGCCAGAATCAAAGCAGAACGTGAGCAGATCGAGGCTGAAAGGGCAAGGAAGACTTCAGAAACTCCTCAAGGCGAGACAAAGTCGGGAAGTCGCAAGTTTAGCGCGGAAGATTACAGGGAAGCAGCAAAGAGCTACCGTGATGAAGGCCGTGACGATCTTGCAAAACTTGCAGAACAAAAAGCTGGTGACATTGAAGTTGAGGAAAGGAAAGAAGTCGAGCAAAAGACTCAAGCGGAACTAAAGTCTGCCTGGGATAAAAATTTGCTTGATGAAGTAGAAGCAAATCCAGAACTCAAAGATTCAAACAGCACATTGTATAAAGCCGTATCGGAAATGTTGCAAAACCACGCAATCCTGCGCAATTACCCAGCAGGGATCAAGGATGCGGTTGGAATTGCGAAGGTGAAGCTCCAAGCGGAGTCCGCCTCCGACTTGAAAAAGAAGGTTGCAGAGTATGAGAAAGAACTTTCTCAACTCAGAAAAGCGACTACTCCAGCGTCTGGACAACCAAAAGGTCCTGCCAAGACTAAAGCTTTTCACGAACTCTCGCTCGATGAGCAAGAACGTGAATTGATGAAAATGGCAAGCGAAGTTGACAGAGGTTGAGTAGTCATAACAAACAAGGATACTTAATTATATGGTAACTACTGGTTCAGTCAGCGCGCAGTTCCAGACGTACTTCTCGAAAGCGTTATTGGAACGTGCAATCCCATTGCTCCAAATGGAGCAATTCGCAATGAAAGCCCCCTACCCGACCAAAACTGGCGGGAATAAAACCATAAGGTTTTTTAGATTTGGGGACCCAAGCATCACTGCGATTTCCGCCCTGTCGGAAGGAACAACCCCATCCTCTGGTGACGAGCGTGATCTCACGTTGTCTTCAGTGGAAGCCACGCTTGTACAGTACGGAAGCAAGATCATCCTAACGGATGTTGTTCTCGCAACCGAATTGTTCTCGCACTTGGCACAGGCCACCAAACAACTTGGCGAAGATGCCGCCCTCCACGCTGACACACTCTGTCACCGCGCGTTGGTGCAGGATTCTTCGACCAGCACTGGTACTGGCGTAGCCACCAAATCGTATGCTCGTTATGCTCAGAACACGACTAACGGCACGACCTGGGCTACATCGTCCATTGCTAACAGCGCAATTACTGCCACCGACTTGCTCGATGGTGCTACTTCGTTGTTCATCGCTCGCGCTCCTAAGATCAAGGACGGCTACGCGCTTGTTGCGCATCCTGCCGTTATCCGTGACTTGCAGCAGGACGATGATTGGTTGAAGGTTTCGAGCTACTCGAATCCCGAAGCCATCTTCAAGGGTGAGATCGGTAAATTGTTTGGCGTGTCGGTGATTTCCTCAACGAACGTACAAACCTTCAATACCTCCGCTTCTGGCATCGCAGAGAACAGCGTTGGAACAACTGGTGTTAACACTGGTTATGCCAACGTCCTCCTCGGTGGCGGCGCGTTTGGTGTTCCTAGCTTGTCCTCGTTGGCAGCCTCTGGCTCGCCCTTCGCTCCGAAGGTCACGATCCTCGATGCTCCCGATAAGAGCGACGTTTACAACCAGCGCGTAATTGCCTCGTTCAAGACGTTCTATGCGGCCAAGCAACTCGATCCTCGGTTCTTCCGAGTCATCGTTGCGAAGTCCAACTATAGCTAATAATTAAATGGGAACTCTAGTAATCGCTATGAGTCCTCGGAAAGCTGGGGAGGATAAAACCTCCCCAGCCTCTTCCTCATCTGAAAAACCTATGAATAAAATGTTAAAATCTGGAATGGTAATGCTTCCTATTTCCAAGTTCGAGATGAACGATGGAAGTGAGAATGTTTCACCAGAAGTAGGTGATTCTGTAGAACTCTCTGGAACAATTGACATGATCGAAAATGGTGTTGCCCACGTTAATGTGGAACACGCTATGAGCGAGAGTGAATCCAAGGACAAGTCGGAAGACATGGCCGAAGGTGAAAACTCAATGTCCGAAGAGGAAAAGATGATGAAGATGGCCGAGGAGTCGGATAAGAATAACTATAGCTAATATGCCTATTTACCAGTACGAGGACTCCAGAAATGGGAAAGTTGTCGAACTGGAAAAGGCTGTGGCCGAAAGGGATTCTGTCCCTCGTTATCTTAAACGATTCACCGTCCCTCAAAGATTGAGCCTAGTGGGGGTTGGCGAACCCCTCGACAACCCGCTGGGAGTCAATCAAACAAACTTGTTGAAGGGGTACTATCGCCAGGAACAAAAGCTTGGTAGTAGGTTTAGAAGCCAGTACACGCCAGATAGTATCAAACGTGCGGCTATAAGGAGAAAAAAATATGGCAAATGAATTTGTACGAAGCCAACGCAAGGCCAAGGGAAAAGCTATCCGCTTTGATACCCAAGGTCAGACAAACGTAATTGAGTTTACGGCAAGCTCCAGTGGTGGCACGGTTAATACTGTTGCAACATCCCCTGCGTCATTGAACGTGACTCTTAACGGCACGTCTTACAGAATCGCATTACACAGCTAATTGTATGCGACTCTTATCCCGCCTTACGCTTGGTAATGCTGGGACAATTATTGCATCGTCAGCTTCCACTAATACCGGAAGCTACGATGCGGTAACTGCTCTCACTCAATCCACAGCTACTCTTGTTATTAGTGGTGCAACAACTTCTGCCACATTTAATGCAGGAGTAACAGTGTATGGTGACATCGACCAAGTTGCTTTAACTGGCGGTGCAATGGCAATTTACAATCGCAAGGATTAAATGATAATAATATGTCAAGAGCATTAGATAAATTTCAAGGTCAATACGGATTTTCTGTTGGAAGCACTGGAACAGCCACGGCTGGCTATTGGGCGATCCAGATGCTCACGGATACCACGTTTAGCGCAATCAGCGGGAGATATTACGGAACGCTTACTGGCGTAACAATTGGATCTGGAAACATCATTTACGGAGAGTTTAACAGCTACACGGCTGGAACTGGCACTGTGATTGGTTATATAGCTGGTTAATTTTAGCCAAAATCATTCATCCACAGACTTAATCTACTGGTGGATGATTGTATTGTAATTATATGCCAAGACTTTCACTAGGACTAGGAATACAGACTAGACGAAAAATTGGAAGTGGTGGGCCTGCACCCATCACAACATCCAGAGCCTTCAACTCTTCTGGAGGGCAAGTTGGCTCAACAAATACTGGAGATATACCTGTATCTTGGATGCTAGATGAGGTTACAGTAACTTCTGTTATTTTTGCAAATGACAATAGCGTAACGAATATTGGAACTAGCTCATTCGCTGGTTGCACTAGCCTAGCTTCCGTAAGCATTCCATCCAGCGTGACAATTATTGGAGATCATGCGTTTCAAGCGACTCCAATAACCAGCATCAGCATCCCAAGTAACGTAGCAAATATTGGAAGTTATGCGTTTTATGAATGCTATAGTTTAACCAGCATTACTATCCCTAACAGCGTAACGAGTATTGAGAACTTTACTTTCGGCCAATGTGCTGGCCTAACAAGCGTCACCTTCACACCAACTTCCAGCGTAACCAGCATTGGAAATTCTGCATTTGCTTATAATACTGGTTTAACCAGCATCACTATTCCAAACAGCGTGACGAGTATTGGTAATTATGCGTTTAGAGCTTGCGATATTCTGACAAGTGTAACATTGGGAAATGGAGTAACAAGTATTGGAAGTTATGCGTTTTATCAATGCACTAATATAACCAGCATCACCATCCCTAACAGCGTTATAAGCATTGGAAGTTTTGCATTTGGTTATACTGGTTTAACCAGCATCACTATTCCAAACAGCGTGACGAGTATTGGAAGTTATGCATTTAGGAATTGCACAAACCTAGCTTCAGTTCTTTGCCGTGTTCCACAATCAGCTTTTATTGGAAGTGCCGCATTTTACAGCACAGCCTCGCCATTGGTGATTCAAGCCAGAATAACCGACACTTCTTGGACGGCTGGGGTTGGACTAACCTTCCAAGGAAACACAAATGTTACAGTGTTAAAGACCTTGTAGAAATCCTTATTTTAGTTCACACTACTTCTATGTCTAAAACCATTCACTTTGTATCTGGCCTACCAAGAGCAGGGTCAACCTTATTAATGAACTTGCTGGCACAAAATCCTAAAGTTCACTCAACCGCAACCAGCGGATTGCACGAAATTGGCTACATAGCTAGACAATTTCACGGCACTGAAGAGTTTAAGGCAATTCCTATCCCCAAGGATGGCGAGACTTTGTTCTATGATTATGTGAAGGGTGGGTGCGAGAATGCTTTTAATAGGCTAACAGACCGCCCTATTGTAGCAGACAAATGTCGTTCTTGGATTGGGCATTTAGATATGCTTTTTGCAATCTGGCCTAATGCCAAAGTGCTAGTTCCGCTTCGTGATATGCGGGGAATCCTATCTTCTTTTGAAAAGAAATGGCAGAAGCATCCTTTCCCGTTTACTGGCGTGGAAAAAGAAAACCCCCAAAATTGGACAACAATAGAGAAGAGGTCGCAGGGTTGGCTTAATATGCCCCCACTTGGTATTGCAGTTGAAAGATTGTCTGATGCAGTAAGGAGGCATAAAGACAAGCTGCATTTTGTTCACTTTGAATCTTTGACTGAAGAACCAAAAGAAACGATGCAAGCCGTGTGGAATTATTTAGGGCTAGACTCACCAATTCACGACTTTGATAATGTAGAACAATACACCACAGAACACGAACTTGGCTGGCCTTATGGAGATCACACTATCCGTAATAAGGTTGAGCTATTAAAAAAAGATTGGGACAACTTGCTTGGAAGAGAATTTTCTCGCAAGATTGACGAATCATTTAAATGGATTAAAGAACTATAATGTCAATTATGTTTATTGCCCTATTGCTATGTTCCTGCTCTCACAAGCCAGTGGATAGCAATGTTTTACCGCGCTATTCAGATATGGGTGCAGCATCCGACTTGGGGGCTACTAAGCCATGAGCGAGGAACAAGTTTGGAATATGGAAGTTAGGCTCGCTAGGATGGAGGAACGTCAGCTTCAGCTTTACGCAATGGTCGAAAGGTCACTTGCTTTTCATGGGGATGTTGCTAATAGATTAGGTGCGCTAGAACACCTGCGGACGAAGGTTCTGGCTGTAGCTGGGCTGATAGGGCTTGCTTGCTCAATGGCCTGGGATGTCCTTAAAAACCGCCTTTTTAACTAGGAGACTAAATGCCCACACTTGGAACACAGACGATCAGTAGTAGTTACGCACAGCTAATCAAGACGTTTAGCACTGGTGGTATTGATGGCACGTTGCAGGTTATTACTGATGGTGATAATACGTCATCCGCCTTATCCCTTTCCACTACTGGCGTGCAAAGCACTGGTTCATTTACAGTTTCAAGCAACAGCAGTCTTTTAGGACCTGTTACTTTTGGATCAAACATTACAGCGTCAACTGGTACGGCCACGATTGGAACGCTGTTCGCATCTGGCCTAGCAACATTTGGAACAAACTTTACTGCCTCTACTGGAACTGCCACGATTGGCACTGAGTCGGTAAACGTATCAACGATTGCTTCCGCTACATTTGGAACAGCCAGAATTACTGGATCTACTGGGGGATTAACTTCACTTAATACTGGTTCTACCTCATTTAGTGGCGCAACACTTCAAGACCTTGATTCAATAACAAGTGGATCAAATATAACAACTGGAACATTTACAGTTTCTGGCGCAGCGATTGGTGATATTGTTTTTGGTGGACTTACTTCACTTAGTTCAAGTTCTGGTACTGCTGGAGTTCCCGCCGCAGGAGCAAGAATGATGAGCCAATTTAGGGTTGAAGGCGCAAATGTTGTTAGATACACAATTCTTAATACAGATACAATTTCACATGGAACAATTCCTGCTGGCACAATTTACGCAACAGCAATAAGGGTGGTAGCTTAATATGGCAATTAAATTCAATCGCTCGCAGACATTTGCAACCAATGGAACGGTTACAGCCGCAGGGTTGCACAATCTAATTGACGGAACAGACATTTACCAGGCGTTAATCACCGATCAGACGGCTATGACTTCGGTTGGTAGCTTGGACAAGCTATTGATTGCTGACTCCGATCTTACGGCAGCCGATGCCCCAAGGTCAGTAACTGTAAACGAATTGTTTGAAGATGCGCTGACTTTAAGTACATATACGAATGTTCAAGCAACTAATTCATTTTACACAAATGCTACAGGTAATTATACGCGCAGCACTGGTGCGACCATAACGAATGGAACGATTACGAACGGAACCATAACAAATGGAACGATTGCAAGCGGAACTATCCCCACGCTAACGGCTGGAACGACTACATCTACTGCGGCCAATATTACCAACGGAACGATTACCAACGGAACGGTTACTAACTTAGCCAGCACGACTGGCACGATTGCCACGTTCAACAGCACAACTGGAACGATTGCTACGCTGGTTGCATCTGCTGGTACGTTTGCTGGCTCGCTGGTTAATGCTACCACTGGCACGATTGGTAACTTCACAACCACTCTTACTGGCGATGTAACGATCAGCACAGGATCTGCAACAGTAGGAACCAGGGTTGCTGTTCTTAATACTGCACAGCAGTATAGCAGAGCGCATAACTTTGCAGCCACAGCGTTGACCATCACAAGCGGAACTGTTCCTTGGGATCTATCGCAAAACCAGGTTGCTACGCTTACTGTAACAACTAACTCTACAATGAACACGCCAACCAACCCGCAGGCTGGCGCAACTTATGTAATGCTAGTTACGCAAGGCACTGGCGGGAGCAACACTCTTTCCTTCAGCACAGCGTATAAATTCCCTAGCGGGGCAGTTCCAGTTCTTTCAACTGGATCTGGACAAGTTGACGTTGTTTCCTTTGTAACAAACGGAACTGTCTTATTTGGCGTATCCAGCCAGAACTTCTCGTAAACCCTTATGCCCTGGCCTGTCCATCCAAACGGCTTGCTTGGAGCGCAAGGCGATAATGACTCCTACCGAGTTGAACGTAGCCTGCGGTTTAATTCTGCTGATTTAGCATACTTAAACAGAACGCTTACAACTCCAACATCACAATCTATATTCACTCTTTCATT
>Ga0209084_1000445_pt1 | contig 39082 bp, 53 predicted proteins | sample C_130820_MF_Meta_FD_187309 | JGI IMG/M metagenome (GOLD analysis project Ga0209084, IMG submission 187309) | Freshwater microbial communities from Lake Croche, Canada to study carbon cycling - C_130820_MF_MetaG (SPAdes) (version 2) | ecosystem: Environmental > Aquatic > Freshwater > Lake... | reverse complement strand
TAATAAATACAAGTATTCGGGTAACACTCAAGGTAGTAAAAAACCTCAACCTGTTGTCAATGAAGGAACTGTCAGAGTTAATCCTAAAAATAATCCATTAGATGGTTTCCCTAAGGTTAAAGAAATGCCTACTCAGGGACAACTTGGTACTGCTAAGGGTAATGCTCGTGGTATGAAAGCTATTAAGAAGAAGTAATGGCTACTCCGGCTTGGACACGTAAAGAAGGCAAGAACCCACAGGGCGGTTTAAACGCCCGTGGGCGGGCTTCGGCTAAAGCACAAGGGTCTAACCTTAAGGCACCCGTGAAGAGCGGCGACAACCCCCGTAGGGCCTCGTTCTTGGCACGTATGGGAAATGCTCCTGGGCCTGAAAGGAAACCTAATGGTGAACCTACCAGATTGTTATTGTCCCTACAGGTGTGGGGTGCTTCATCAAAGGCTGACGCTAAGAAGAAGGCTGCAGCAATTTCTAAGAGAAATAAGGCTAAATAATGACAGTGGGTACTGCGGGTAGAACTTTATGTTCTGAACTTAACCGTCTAGCTAATGGTGGCACGTATCCTGCTATGACTGCTATGAAAGATAGCACTGGTGCTGCTAATGCTTGGGCTGGTACTACTGGTCGTGGACTTCTTGCTGCATTGAATATTAAAGCTAGTGCCAGTAGGCAACCATCAGCGTTCAAGGGACTTAATGCTGTGTGTAATGAACTTGCTGGCACTACTGGTTTGGCTGCCACTGTAGCGTTGAGGAGTATAAGTTCGTGACTACTTTAACTAATATGATTGATGAAGTTGCAATGAACCTGGCGGGTTATACCCTGACTCAGGATAGAACTACTCATCTTGTTTCTGCTGTTACTACTGCTTCTTCTACTGGTGCTGATCCACTTGTTTTAAGTGTGGCATCTAGTGATAGTTTAAGCAAAGGAATTGTTGAAATTGATGAAGAACTTTTGTGGGTAAGCGTTACTGACCGTGTGAGTAATACGGCAACCATTGCTCCTTATGGTCGTGGGTATCTTGGTACTACTGGGGCAACTCACGCACTTTATGCTAAGGTAACTCTTTCACCAACTTTTCCAAAGTTTACTATTAAACGTGCCATCAATGATACTATTCGTGCTGTTGGTTCTTCTCTATTTGCAGCTAAGACTACCACCATTACTTCCAATGCTGCTGTTGCAGCGTTCAGGTTGCCCGCTACTGGTGCTACTTTAAATGTTAAAAACATTCTTTCCGTAGCATATCAAACTATTGGTGCTAGTAAAGAATGGCTACCTATTCGTTCTTGGCGTTTAGATAATAATGCTAACACTACTGCTTTTACTAGTGGTCAAACCATTTCTATTTACGATCAGATCCCTTCGGGTCGTACTATACAAATTGTTTACTCTACTGAACCTAGCGCATTTGATACATTGTCTACATTGGATTTAACTAATGCTCAAATATTTACTGACACTACTGGTTTACCTGAGTCGTGTAAAGATCTTATTATTCTTGGTGCCACTTATCGTTTGCTTTCTAATCTTGATCCCGCCCGTGCTGGTATGGTAAGTCCTCAAGCTGATGAGATTGATTCGAAGCGTCCTTATGGTTCTTCTTCTTCTCTTACTAAGCAAGTGTATGCTTTGTTTAATCAACGTTTGAATGAGGAAATAAATAAACAACAAGACAAGTATCCCATTCGTATCCATTATAGTCTTTGATAGGCAGATAGATGACAACTAGAAAATATTCCTCTCGTTCTCAACAAACTACTTTAAGTGGTGCGCTCACTTCTATTGCCACAACTATGACAGTGGTTTCTGGTTCTAACCTTTTAGCATCTGTGGCCTTTAGCCCTTCTGGAACATTTACGGTTGTCATTGATCCTGATACTGCTCTTGAAGAAATTGTAGACGTAACTGCTAGGTCTACTGATACTCTTACTATTACTCGTGGTATTGATGGTTCAACAGCACAGGCTCACTCTGCTGGAGCTATTGTGCGCCATATGGTTGTTGGTCGTGATCTTCAAGAATCTAATAATCATATTGAAGCTTCTACTTATTATAATAATGGTACTGGGGATACTACAAAAAGTCTCCACGGTTTAGGCACTACTGATGGTTCCGTGGTGGGAACTGATGCGTTGCAAACACTTACTCGCAAAACTTTAACTGCACCCACTCTTACTACACCAGCATTGGGTACTCCTGCTTCTGGTGTTCTTACTAATGCTACAGGTCTTCCTCTTACCACTGGCGTGACTGGCACTTTGCCTGTCGCTAATGGTGGCACTGGCATCACTTCTCTAGCAAGTGGTATTGCTACATTTCTTGGCACTCCAACTGGTGCTAATCTTGCTGCTGCTGTAACTGATGAAACTGGTAGTGGTAATTTAGTATTTTCTACTAGTCCCACTTTAGTTACACCCGTTCTTGGTGTGGCTACAGCCACTAGCATTAACGGTACAACTATTCCAACTAGTGCAACACTTGTTAAGACTAGTGATACTGGTTCTGTTACTAGCACTATGATCCTTGATGGTACTATTGTTAACGCTGACATTAACGCATCTGCTGCTGTAGCATACAGTAAACTTGCTTTAACGGGTGCTATTGTTTCTACAGATATTGCTAACGATACTATTGTTAATGCTGACATTAATACTGCTGCAGCAATTGACTGGACTAAACTAGGTATATCTTCAACAGTATCTTCTACCGAAATTGGTTATGTTGATGGTGTCACTTCAGCCATTCAAACACAATTAGATTCCAAGTTGGCTACCACTACGGCAGCAAGTACGTATGCACCGATTGCTTCTCCTACGTTGACTGGTGTTCCACTTGCACCTACGGCTGCAGCAAATACTAATACTACTCAAATTGCTACGACTGCTTATGTGCAGACGGAACTTACTGACCTTCTTAATGGTGCTCCTGGTGCGCTTGATACTCTTAACGAGTTAGCAAGTGCTTTGGGTAATGATGCTAACTATTCAACTACAATTACTACTGCTCTTGCTGGTAAGTTGCCTCTTGCGGGTGGCACTATGTCTGGTGCTATTGCAATGGGAACAAATAAGATTACTGGTATGGGTACGCCTACAGTGTCTACTGATGCTGCCACTAAGGGTTATGTGGATGGTGTAACTGTTGCACCTAGTAACTTGACTGGTCCTATTACTTCTGTTGGTGCTGCTACTTCTATTGCTTCTCAGACTGGTACTGGTACTAAGTTTGTGGTGGACACTAGCCCTACTTTGGTAACTCCAGTGTTGGGTGTGGCTACTGCCACTTCTATTAATGGTACTACTATTCCGTCTACTAAGACTCTTGTGGTGACTACGGATAGTCTTGCTGTTCACGCTGCTACTACTTCTGCTCAACTTGCTGGTGTTATTTCGGATGAGACTGGTAGTGGTGCATTGGTGTTTGCCACATCACCAACATTAGTAACTCCCGCACTTGGTACGCCTTCTGCAATTGTTCTTACTAGTGGTACTGGTTTGCCTTTAAGTACTGGTGTTACTGGAACCTTGCCAGTATTGAATGGTGGTACTGGTGTAGGAACATCAACTGGTAGTGGAGCTAACGTATTAGGAACTAGTCCTACATTAACCACTCCAGTCATTGCTAGCATTGTTAATACTGGTACATTAACCCTTCCTACTTCAACTGATACTTTAGTAGGACGCGCTACTACAGATACTCTTACTAATAAAACAATATCTGCTGGTGTTCTTACTGGAACAGTAACCGCTGGTGGTGCTGCTGGTACATCAGGTCAAGTATTAAGTTCAACAGGAACAGGTGTCCAATGGATTGCTGCTCCTTCTGGTTTACCAAGTCAAACAAGTAATTCCGGTAAATATCTTACAACCGATGGTAGTACCGCTTCCTGGGCTGCTATTACTACCGATCCTAATCCATCTATCTTTATGCTTATGGGAGCGTAACAATGGCAACAACATATAAAGTACTAGCACAAACAGGTTCTTCTGGTTCAACTGGTAACGGTTCAGCCACGCTGACTGCTACTACTAACACTAATCTTTATACGGTTCCTGCTTCTACAGCAACTATTGTGTCTACTATTACGGTAGCAAATCAGGCTGCGACTGCTGGTACGTATCGTATTGCTATTCGTCCTTCTGGTGCTTCTATTGCTGCACAGCATTATATTGCTTATGATGTGACGATTGCTGCTAATGATACGACTGCGTTGACTCTTGGTTTGACGTTGGCTACTACAGATATCATTACCGTGTATGCGTCTGCATCCACTATGTCGTTTCACGTTTATGGTTCTGAAATCGCTTAATCTATTTTAGGGGTTTGTTGTGGCTATTAGCCGATTCAGAAGTTCTTCTTTGGCACAGGGGTTCCCTAAGTATCAGACTACTACTTCTTTTTTAAAGGGTGGTCTTGTTTATTCTGATGCTACTTATTACTATAATGTTTTTACTAGTAACGGTTCCCTTGCTGTTTCTCAATCTGTTACTGCTGATGTGTTAGTTATTGCAGGCGGAGGTGGTGGTGGAAGAATTGGTGGCGGTGGAGGCGCGGGTGGTCTTGTTTATTCTTCATCTCAATCATTGAGTTCTGGTATTTTATATTCTGTAATTGTAGGTGCTGGTGGTGCGGGTGCTGTTTATGGTGGTGCTTCTAATAATGGAACTATAGGAATTGCATCAGTTTTTAGTTCTTCTACAGCAAACCCTGGCGGTGGTGGCGGAGGTTACGATACTGCTGCACCTTCTGGAACTTATGGTTCTGGTGGTGGCGGAGGTTATGATGACGCTTCCGCTGCTCGTGCTGGTGCTGCTGGTACATCTGGTCAGGGATATGCTGGCGGTGCTGGTGTATTAAATGGTCTTGCTGGCGGTGGTGGAGGTGGTGCTGGTGCTGTAGGTCAAGATTCATATTCTTACCGTCACGGTGGAGCTGGTGGTGCGGGTGTTAATACTTATTCATCTTGGATGACTCCTACCGGATTAGGCGTATCAGGTTACATTGCTGGTGGTGGTGGGGGTTGTGGTAATACATTGGGTGCTGCGGGTTCTGGTGGTTCTGGCGGTGGAGGTGCTGGTAATTATTTAGCAGCGGGTAGCGCCACTAGTGGTACATCAAATACTGGTGGAGGCGGAGGTGGTGCTTATAATGATAGTGCTGGTTCGGCAGGTAATGGTGGTTCTGGTGTGGTAATTATTCGATACTTAAAGACGGCGGTAGCATAATGTCCCATTGGGCTGAAATAGACAACAACAACATAGTACTCCGAGTACTAGTGGGCAACAACAACGACCCCGCAGGGGACGAAGGCTACCAATGGTTGACACATAACCTTGGTGGCACTTGGGTAAAAACATCTTACAACGGTACTATCCGTAAGAATTATGCTGGTATTGGATACACTTACGATACTACCCGTGATGCATTCATTCCACCACAACCCTATCCTTCTTGGACTTTAATGGAAGAGACTTGCCTATGGCAGTCTCCTGTTCCTATGCCTGTTGTTGAGGGTAAGTTGTTTACTTGGGATGAGAGTACTGTTGCGTGGATTGAGAGTGTGTAATGGGTATTCGGCAGTTGTCTTCTGCGTCTGCTGTGACGGGTTCGAAGTCTAATAAGTTTTGGAATCAGTCTACTTATGTGGGTGATTTTGTTCAGATTGCTTCTGTTGTGGTGACTAGTGGTGGTACTGGTGCTATTACTTTTAGTGGTATTCCTCAAACTTTTACTAATTTACAATTACGTTCCACTATACATAGTAATAGTAATTTAACTAATAGTAATTATTATATGACATACAATAGTGATAGCAGTGCGTTATATACTTATCACGCATTAGATTCTTATATAGGTGGTACACCTACTTCTGGCGCAGGTACTGGTGTTACTGTTGCATATTTTGCTGGCAATACTCCAGATGGTGTTGCTAATACAAACATATTTGCAGGATGCATTACTGACATTTTTGATTACAGCAATACTAACAAGTTTAAGACAGCAAAAAACATTAGCGGTTGGAGTCAAAGTTCTTCCTATGGTGGATTGCAATTTCTTTCTACCCTTTACAGAAGCACTAATGCTATTAACAGTTTAACAATTAATACTAGCGGTACTACCACTAGACAGTATTCACGGTTTGATTTATATGGGGTGAGATAAATGGGTGTTACTTCTACTACTGGTAATGCTAGTACATATATTCCTATTGCTACATATACTGTTGGTACTGCACAGGCTTCATATACTTTTAGCAATATCCCTAATTCATACACCGATTTAGTAATGGTAGGTTCTTTTAGGTCAGATACTGTTACATACAATCATATGAACTTTACAACTATTCAACTCAATGGTGACACTGGTGCTAATTATGCATTTAGTACTATGTATTTTAGAAATACTACTTCAAATACTATTAATGGTGATAAACAATCAAGTCAAAATTTATTTAACTTTGGTGGTATAACTACACCTGACCACACTTCCGGTATTTTTTCTCCTTACATTGTTAATGTATTAAACTATTCAAATAATTCTACTTGGAAAACTGTTTTAACTAGAATTAGTAGTTCATCAAATTTGTCTGCCAGTGATGGATTAGCGTTAGGAGTTGGTAATTGGGAATCTACTGCTGTTATTAATTCTATTTCTTTTACTTGTTCTAATAGTGGTAACTTTGTTACTGGTTCTACATTTAATCTTTATGGAATTAAGGCGGCTGGTTAAATGGGTGCAGTAGGTACACATACACTGATACAAAAAATTACTGTGGGTTCTGCTGGTACTACGTCTGTTACTTTTAGTTCTATCCCTGCTACTTACACTGACCTTTGCTTAAAAGTAAGTGCAAGAAGTAATCGCACTGGCGCTCCTATAGTAGATTCAATAGTATTAAAAGTTAATGGGTCATCTAGTTCATATACAAATCGTATTCTTTATGGTGATGGAACTACTGCTACTGCTACTACAGATACAACAAGTTTGTATGGACTTGGTGGAGTAGATTCCAATGCTGCTATTGCCAGTGCTTTTAGTAATGCTGAATATTACCTTCCTAATTATGCTGGAAGCAATTATAAGTCTGCATCATTTGATGGAGTTGGGGAAAATAGTATTACAGAAGCCTGGATGGGATTGGGTGCAGGCTTGTGGTCAAATGTTGCAGCCATTACTTCTCTTGTTATTACTGTTGGTGGTGGTACGGCGTGGAATCAATACTCCACGTTTTCCCTTTATGGTGTTACTACTAGTAGTGTTCCTGCATCACCTACACCACAAGCACAAGGTGGTGACATTATTGTTAATGATGGAACATACTGGTATCACGCATTTATTTCTACAGGTGCGTTTGTTCCTAAGCGTGCTTTGACTGCTGATGTTTTGGTGGTTGCCGGTGGCGGAGGCGGAGGTACAAGAGGAAACCGTGGTGGTGGCGGCGGTGGTGCGGGTGGTCTTGTTTACACAGCATCACAATCATTTGCTAGTGGAACTTCATACACTACAACCATTGGTGCAGGCGGGGCATCTACAGTCAATGGAACTAACTCAAACATCACTGCCGGCACATTATCTTTAACTGCAGCAGTAGGTGGCGGTCGCGGAGGTAGCGGCGCGGACGCAAGTAGTGGTGGTTCTGGTGGTGGTGGAGATGGCGCAGTTGTTGGTGGATATATTGCTGGTGGAACTGGAACAAGTGGTCAAGGTTTTGCTGGCGGACGAGGATACAACGATGGAACTTATGTTTACTTTGGTGCTGGAGGTGGCGGTGGTTCGAGCGTTGCCGGTACAGACGCAAATTCCGTCGGTGGCGGCGCTGGTGGAAATGGAATAAATACTTATTCATCTTGGATGAATGCAACGGGACTTGGAGTTTCAGGATATATTGCTGGCGGTGGTGGCGGTGGAGCAGGTACGTATGCAGGCATTTCGAACACTTCACCTGGCGCTGGTGGCTCTGGAGGCGGGGGGACTGGTTCTGGCTCAAACAGTTCAGGAGTTCCTGGTACCGCAGGCACCGTTAATACGGGTTCGGGTGGTGGCGGAGCAAACTACGGCGCTGGTGGTGCTGGCGGTTCCGGTGTTATCATTATTCGATATAAATTATAAGGAGAAACAATGACTCAACAAACACGCATCGAAGTAAATTGTTCCACAGGAGAAATCATAGAACACATCCTCACAGATGCTGAACTAGAACAACAAGAACTAGACGCTATTGCTTACGCTACACAACAAGCAGAACGTGAAGCCGCTGAAACAGCAAAGGCTGAAGCTAAAGCATCCGCTAACGCTAAACTGGCTGCACTAGGTTTGACTGCTGAAGAGATTGCTGCACTCTAATTTTATTTCAACCATAAGGAGTAGCCCGTGACTGGTCGTGACATTACCGAAGGTCGTGGAGACACATCAGGATACGGTCGCTCCATTGCCGTCGACCTCGGTATCGTATCATCCACATCCATCTGGCAAAACACTACCGAATCATTTGATATAGCAGTAGGTGGATTACCATTCTTTTTTGCTATCAACGATACACGACCATACATACGCCAAACAGCACCATTTCGTAAAGACCAATCAGATATTGGTGCAGAACCAGGCGAACAATCTTTAACAGGTTTTTGGTTACGTTCCCAATCATCCTTCCATCACGGTACTGGCATAAAATTTTATGACCCTTCTGCTGGTGAAACAGTACTTAACAGGTTTAATGATTCACAAAATGTTGATGTATGGACCAAGGGTCAGGTGACTCTCCTTAAAGAGACAGCCAATATGACTGGTTATACTACTGGTATATATAAAACTATTGCAGCTAAGTCTGATTCTACTGATGTTGTTATTGCTTGGATTCCTGGTAGCACTACAATTAAATCTTTAAATGCTGCAGGTACCACTATCACTACATATGCACCAGCTGGGTTGGGTAATATTCTTGATGTTATTACTGATGGTACTTACCTTTATGTTGCAGATGCTACTCGTATTTATTATGGTCCTATCAATAATTCTGGTTCTTCTTGGACTCAATACTATAATACAGGTAATTCTAATGTGCGTTTAGGTTGGGTCAAGCAACGCCTTGTTGCTGGTATCGGTAACTCTGTATATGAGTTGACTGGACCTCGTGGTACTTATAACACTCTCCCCACCCCAGTTTACACACATCCTAATCCTTCGTGGAAATGGAATAGTATTACTGAAGGTGAGAATGCTGTCTACGTTTCTGGTTATGCTGGACTTCATTCAACAATATATAAGTTCACAATACCTGGCTCTGGTTCTATGCCAGTTCTTACTAGTGCTGTCACTGCTGCTGCTTTACCTTTTGGTGAAATCATTAATGGTATCTATGGCTATCTTAACTTTCTTATTATAGGTACCAATAAAGGTGTACGTACTGCAACCTTAGCCAATGATGGTAGTCTCACATATGGTCCGTTAAGTGTTGAGGCAAGCAATGTGGGTTATGATTTTGCTGCTCGTGATACTTTTATTTATGTAGCAGGAAGCGTTGGTGGATATGCTGGATGTTATCGTATCAATCTTGCTGAAGAAATAACTACAACAGCTAACTCTTACTATCTTTCTACCCGCAGGTATCCTTCAGCTACTGATACTTTTTTGAGTACAGCAACAGGTTATGCTACATCTATTTGTTTCGTTGGTGATACTGATCAACTAGTATTTACTACATCGGGTAGCAATGGTATTGCTATACAATCTGCAACTGTTCTTGCTACTTCAGGATATATTACTACGGGCAAGATTCGTTTCAATACTCTTGAACCTAAAAACTTTAAACGCCTTGTTGCTCGTGGTACGTTTACTGCAGGTAATTTTACTATGTCCTCTGTTGCTACTAGTACTGCTGGTGTTGAAACAGTTTATGATCATATCACTTACAACTCTGGTGTTCCTGCTGTAGAGGTAACTACTTCTACCCCAGCGGTGGCACAGGAATCTCTTGCATATAAGTTTACTTTAGAACGAGACAGCACTACGACTAGTACTGGTCCTACATTCCGTGGCTATCAAGCTAAAGCAACTATTGCTACACCACGGCAACGTGTCATTAAGTTCCCTGTGTGGTGTTATGATGCTGAGACTGATCGTTTCAATGTTGTTGTTGGTTATGAGGGGCGAGCTTATGCTCGCATTCAATTGTTGGAAGACATTGAAAGAAGTGGTGATGTTCTTACTTTTCAGGATCTTACTACTGGTGAAACATTGCAGGTTGTTATTGAAGAAACTACGTTTACTCGTATGAGTCCACCTGACCGTAGGTTTGATGGTTTCGGTGGCGTTATTGAGATTACGGTGAAGACAGTATGAGTGCTGTTGATTGGGCTGCCCTTCTTGTTTCTATTCTTACTATTGTTTCTTGTGTTGCTATGAGTATTAAATGGTTGGTGAAACATTATTTGTCTGAACTTAAACCTAATGGTGGTGCTTCTATGATGGATAAGGTGAATCGTCTTGAGACTCGTGTTGATGAAATCTATAGATTGTTGGTAGGGAAATGAGTTTTGGTTTTGGTCCTAGTGAAGTTATTCCTTTGGGTGTTGATTTCCCTGAACTTGATATTAGTTGGTTGGACGATGATGAAGATGAATCAGAGGGTGGGTTATTAATATGAGTCAAGCAGACAATGTGTTGAAGTATGCACGTAAGCACGCGGATGAGAAATATAAAGAGGGACCGAACAATCAAACACTTTTTGGGAAATGGTTTGGTTTGGATAATAATCCGTGGTGTATGATGTTCGTAATGTGGTGTATGTCTGCTGGTAAAGCTAAGGATTTGGTGACTCGTACTGCTGGTTGTGAGGCTATGGAAGCCTGGGCAGTAAAGAATAAGATGACTGTTCCTGTGGATAAGGTTGAGGCTGGGGATATCTTGCTCTTCGATTTCCACAAGGAAGGCAAGGCTGTGCACGTAGGGTTTGCCTTGGGCCCAGTAGATAAGAATACGCATTTGATTAACACTGTGGAGGGGAATACCTGCGAGGACGGGGCTGGCTCACAGGCCAACGGGGACGGCGTTTATTACAAGCATCGCAATCCCTCAACCGTGAGGGTTGTTGTCCGACCAAAATGGAGTGAGTAAATGAACCCGAAGTTACAGGCTATGTTGATGTCCTATTTCCGTGCTGCTATGGCTACGGTGATGGCAATGTATTTATCTGGCAATACTAACCCGAAGGCTTTGGCTGCTGCTGGTTTAGCGGCTGTTGCTGGCCCTCTGCTGAAGGCCCTTGATCCTAAGGCTAAAGATTATGGCCTTGGTGTCCCCAAGAAGTAGTCTTTAAACGCCCCTGAAGGGGGCATAGAGCGACTTAAACCCCGGTCCTAGTGAAGTTACTAGGTGCCGGGGTTTTTTGTCGTTCATTCTCGTCATATGGTGGGTTTTAATCCCACTGTCCACGGAGGACTAGCATACCTATGATGGCATAGTTGGCTGTATCAAGGAAGGAATCCTCAAGGGATTCATTAAGAGGATTGATTTCCTTCTGGGTCAGGTTCCTGATCCTTGCCAGCTTGTCCCATATTCGGGTGACAAGACCAGGGATGGGACCATAAGGTGAGTCGCTGATATTCTTAGGACCGTAGTCGTAATGCTTTCGGATAAGCAAGTCACCCAGTTCTAGCATCAGGTTGCGGACGTTGGTTTCGAAGTCGTGAACCTGGGGATCACTATCTTTAACTCGTACGTGTCCTCTAGTGTCAATACTTTTTCTGTCTTGAACCCGTGATTCTGTAGCCAGTGGATAACTTGCCATAGTTCATTGTCCATTCTCTAATAGGTTCTTTAAGTTCTTATCAATGTCCCTCACTGCAGCAGATACAATTATCTCTTCTATTGTTTTATCTACTAGGTCAGGGCTGTTCTCTGCTAACCATAGTGCATAGTAAGTAGAGTTTGCTGTATGTCTAACATTTTCTGGATTGTCTGAACAGTTATAAAAATATCTAAGTAGTGATCCCATCATAAGATGATACCCATTGGGTAACAGTAACCCAGGGTTGAATGGTTCTTCATCATCTTCTAATAGGTGGTCTGACATTTCAAAACTATTCTCAAACCTTGTACCGCATTCATCACACGGTGGGATCTCTGAATTTTTATGCTTCATTTAAACCAGCTCTTTCTCTAATGAACCCTGCACCGTATTTAATATATGCGCTGTTAACGTCTTCATTGTCAGGCATTTGCACGATAGTAACTGGCAGTTCTCGTGTAAGGTTTCGGGCAAACTCTTGCCCAGGTTGATCTCCATCCGCAAAGACAAAGACCCGTTCAAAGTCAGCGAGTAATCTGTTGTAATGTTTCTTCCAACTATTCGCCCCCGGAACCCCGATGCAGGGGATGCCGATGCATTGGGATAGGGTGATGGTATCAATTTCTCCTTCACATATTCCAATCCAATCACCTGCCTTCTCGATGTCTAATACGTTATACATTTTTGTTTCCATACCAGTGATGCCCATATACTTGGGTTCCACTGCTGGGTTCAGTGACCTGAAACGTATGTCAACTACCCCAGTCTTAGTAATATAGGGGATGGCTAGCCTTCCAGCAAAGTTCTCGTGACCTACTTCAGGCTCCACGACTACGCCTAATCGCGCCAGCCGTGCCACCTCCTGGCTGATGCCCCTGTCCTTGAGGTAATTTTCTGCCTGATAAATGTTTACTGAATACTTCTGGGCTGCTGTTGCTAGCAAATTTCTTTGCGAAATGTTTTGCTTCACTGTTGCTCACCCCCTCTTGTTTGGCTATGATTTGGATACTGTTGCCGTTCATTCCACACGCAAAGCATATGAAAATATTGTCATCAAGATTAGCTGTACCTGATTGGTGTGAGTCACTGTGGAATGGACACTTCAAGTTTACTTGCCCGTGGTCACGGTTGATCTTTGCACCGTAGTGTTCTAGTACTTCTTTAATTGACGGTAGGTCATTCATCGAACAGATCACCTAGCCTAAATACTATATAAGTATCAGCTAAAGATTTACCCCTTGCCTTTATTGCTATGGCTGGTAGTACTGCCCCTTGGTCTAAGCCACGGGCTTTCGTGTAGTTGTTCGCTTCTGTGCGGGCTTCTTTGCTCCAACCGCTGAGGTCGATTTTGTTGCCCGCGCCTGGGGCTTTGGCTTCAATAATTCCGATGAAGCCAAGGAATCCTTTGACGGATACATCCCCTTCATCGTCTTTGCCAGCGCGAGCAAGCCTTTCTGAATCGTATTGACGAGATCTAAACCAGTCTCTAAGTTCAACTTCAAAGCGTGATCCTCTCTGTTTGTGTGATGCTCTAGTTGTCATTATGCATTCTCCGGTATATCGTCGATGAACATATATTCAGGGTTGAAAGCTAGCCACGTAGGGTTCTCGCCATTAGCGTTAGCCCTACCGTATCTATTCTTCACTGGTGCCACAGCCATAGACGTACCCACTACACCCAGCGTACAGATTAAGGCAGGCAGTTGAGCCACCTTCCCTTGTAATGCTGAGCGTGGTTGGCACGGTGTGCCTGGTACTGCTTCACTTGTATGGTGTAGCACTATGATTGCTGCGTTGGTTGCTCGTGCTAAGAACTTTAGTTCTTTCATAATGGCACGCATACTAGCAAACTCTTCGCCACCATCGGTGGCAATATCCATCAAGTTATCCACAATAATACACACAGGTGGACAACCCCATAGTTCTTCGAACGCTTGTACTTCTTCATCAATATCCTGAAGAGATGGACTAGAGTCAAAAGACCACACAATGTGCGCCCCTTTAGTTAGCGTGGCTCTAGTCCACCCCAGGTCATCATTCAACTTAAGCTCGACCTCTGCTTGATTCTTCCCCGAGATCATCGACGCTAGTCTCATTGCCATTGTATGTGCATTCGTATCAGCGGAAATGTAAAGTGTTGGTACTTTCATTTTTAATGCTAACGCCAAAGCAAGCGAAGACTTGCCCGCCCCTGGTGCGGCAGCAAACATTGATACCTCTGCACGTCTGATGACAATCTTATTAGCATCGAACGCTTTGAAACAGGAGGGCAATGGTTCTCCTCCGATTGATTCACGCCCAACAGATCGGACGAGTGTACGCATTGCTACCTCCTAGTCGAATAATGAATCTTGTATTAGTTCGTCGGCTTGCACTGATCGGGACCCTGCGGAAGTGGGCACACCCACATCGAGTAAGGTTTCCCCGTCTTGCTGCTTACCCCTGCCTTGTGTAACCGTTGTCCGTGCTGACAGGTAGGCGTCGCGGTCATAGGCTGACCAGTAGGCTGGATCACCGGTGTGGGTGAACTGTACACCGTAGCCGGTGGAGTGGAAACCGGCGTTGATAAAGGGACTGCATTGTATGCACCCACCAACAACTTTTGTACAGAAGCAATCTGCGTAGCATAGTCTCCCACCCCTTCGAGTAGGACACTCAGTTCATCAGACGTGTCAGCTCGGACGTTAATCATATCGCCCGTCGGTGTCTTGTATGACACCTGTAGTTTATATCCTTCGTTGTTCATTTGTTATCCTATCTTCTCGGTGTAGAACTGACAGTAATCGGTAAGACCACATATGGTATTACAATTGCTGTTGTTCGGAAGGAACAGTCCTGCTTTTCTTGCCTTATCAAAAGCTGCAACTAGATATTCTATTTTATCATACGTGTACTTAGTCAGGTCTATCATCATTCCAGTACCGGATTTCCTAGACATATAATAGTTACCGAACTTGATATCAATACCGTACGTGGCTTGAATACCAGCACGATACATACCTAGTTGCAATGCGCTAGATGGTAGTTGTTTAGATGTTTTAAGATCTACAATAACTAACTCACCGTTGACTTCAAAGATTCTATCAAGGATCATCTTTACCTGTACTCCGGCTATGACGGGAGCCATAGCAAGTTCGATAGCAGGCTGACCGTCAGGTGCTACCCATACTTTCCATTCAGGGTTGTTCTTCCGCCAGTTGATGTAAGTCTCTAACCATTTTGGTCCGGTGTTGTTCCACCAGATAGCATCTTCTTTGTTGGGGTTAGCTATGGTGGCTGTGCCACCTACCCTTGCGCCATTCAGGTCTATGCCTTCTGCGCATTCATCCCAAGCTTTGTTCCATCGTTCGATACTCATAGTGTTTCCGTATCGTAGTACTCGGCTGCTTTATGGAAAGCATTTCCTCCGACTGACCATACGCTAGGCTTCTCTTTCAGGTTCAATAATCTACCCAAATAATATTGATAACCGCAGGTCAGATAGGTTGTTAAGGCTGAATACGATATGTGTTCAGGTAATGTGTATTCATCTAATTGAATCACGATTGTCCAATTCTTACTATATATACATATATAAGTTTGCTCCGCAAACTATCGTATGATAATGTAGTATATTAATGAAACCCCCGAAGGGGTTTCTATCTAGTAGTGTAAAGACAATTATAAAGAACGCTACCTGACTTGTCAAACCGAGAGGCAACAATGAAACCAATCGTTGTGGTATCCGATCTTCAAGTACCCTATCACGATAGGCGTGCCGTAAAAAACTTGGCAGCTTTTATCAAGGCATACAAGCCTGATCACGTAGTATCTGTTGGTGATGAGATGGATATGCAAACCATATCAAAATGGAGCAAAGGCACACCATTAGAATTTGAACGATCAATAGGTAAAGATCGTGACGAAACAGTACGGACACTTGAATCCTTGCAGGTCAGACATATGATACGCTCCAATCATACTGATAGATTATTTAATACAGTAATGATGCGAGCACCAGGACTGCTTGGATTACCTGAACTTAACTTAGAGAACTTCCTCAAACTAGATCAAATAGGTACAACTTACCACAAAAATCCTTACCAACTGGCACCAGGCTGGCTGCTGATGCACGGTGATGAAGGATCAATGAACCAGACCGGTGGGATGACAGCCCTGGGGCTGGCTAAACGGGCAGGAATGTCAGTTGTATGTGGGCATACCCACCGTATGGGTCTAGTCCACCACAGCCAATCCTACGCCGGTTACACGGGGCGTACCAGCTGGGGTATGGAAGTCGGGAACCTAATGAATTACAAAGACGCCAAATATATTAAGGGTGGACTGTTCAACTGGCAGCAAGGATTCGGAATCCTTTACGTCGATGGCAACACAGTAACACCGCACCTAGTGCCTATTCAAAAAGATGGAACATTCGTGGTAGACAAGAAGGTATGGGGAAAATGATTGAATGGGATCTGATTGAACCCTGGGAGTATGTCATCACCAGCGTGGCTGCTGAGTACCATAGGAAGTTTGATATGGTAGAACTTGGTGACATTAAACAATCTCTCTACGAATGGTTTGCTGCCCATCCCAATAAACTTAAGCATTGGAATTCAATAGGTGAGAAAGATGCAAAGAACTTATTGTACCGTTCCCTCAGGAACCAAGCCTTAGACTACTGTCAACTATGGAAATCTCTCACACTAGGGTATGAAGTATCCGACTTGTATTACTATGATATGGATATGGTAGAGATACTTCTACCTAATGCTATCCGTGGTGATCTAGAGATGACACAACAGGTAGACTTAGGCAGGTCAGGTAAAGCACCCACGCCCGCAGAGGGTGGCAATATGATGACGATGCTTATCGAAATTAATATTGCTTACTGGAAATTGGATAAGAAAGATTCCACTATCCTCTTCCACAGGTACATTACCCTTGATGAGTTCCAAGTAATTGCCACCAAGATGGAGTTAGCTAGCCCCGCTGCTGCGCGTATGGCAACTAAGCGTGCATTGAAAAGGCTAGTGTCTAAGATAGGTGGGCATAGACCCAAGAATGATAATGATATAGTTGAGACAGATCAATCGACAACAAATATTGAATCATCACCATCGAACACGAGTGATTCATAATCGAAGTCCTGATCCCAAAGATCATCTGACACAGGGTAAAGTATTTTACCTTGGTTAATGTTTAGATAGCCAACAGTTTTACTAACACGGTTAGTGTTGATGAACGAGGTGGTAGCAGGTAAGTCATCTCGTTCCTCCCACTTGGGTGGAGTTTTAAGAAGATTGAATTGCCATATACCTTTAGGTGTTTCACAAATATATAATGCACCATAGTTCAATGCCGAAGCTATAGAGATCATATGATCGTACTTAATTTTTTCTATCATAAGATTATCGTAATGAGTGTTGCGACATTTTAATTCAACAAACACTTCATCATTATCAGAGATAGCATCGTGACCAGAGTAAACTTCATACGATAATAGTTCAAGATCAGGATAGTATTCTTCTTTCAAGAACTTGAACAGTAGTTCTTCTTTAGCTTTATATTCCATCACATACTCCTATCGTTAGTAATATCTATGTCTCTGCCAGAACTTCCACGCTTTGCAAAAGGTACCATACCTATACAAAGTATACTCGATACCTCTATCTATTTGTGCAGGGGCAGGCAAAGCTGGGTCCATACCAAGTACTTGAGGTATACCACCAGCATTCTTACCACCTACCTTTTCTTTATTGTAAGCCTTAGGATTCCAATTAGATTCCTTAGACCACAACTTATTCAAACAACCAAACTCTTTATCAGCCAACTCAAACATTTTATCCCTAGCATAAGCACGACTGTCAGCCACACTCCAAACACGAGGAATGATCACAGCTTTATCTTGCTTAACTTCTTTAGTTGTATGCGCAAAGGCAACAAAAGAAATCAACACAATGATAGAAACAAAAATAGAATTAACTATTATTTTTTTCATAAATTTTCAACAACTTATTTCTGACGATGCGCGAAACTTTAACGTCAGATATATTTGAATTAGTAGTAGCAGACAAGCCTGCCTTCTGTCGTCTCTCGGCAACCATCAAGCCACCCCAAATACCGTGGTTAATATTTTCTTCTTTCATACCAGCCTCAAGGCAAGGCACACGGCTAGGGCATTCATTGCATATGACGATAGCTTCTAAAGAAACTTGTATCCTATACTCTGGGTCAGGTCTGATATGACCAAGAAGATTTTCCATTTCTTTAGATGATACTTCGGGGAACCAAATGTCTGGGTCCCAATGATCAGTACACAACCCGATCATAGCGTTGCCTTCTCGAAGAGCCGTTATCATAACACCCCCACAATCCATAGTAGTCCGATGATAATAAATAAGAACGGTAAAGAACTAGCAGATCCACCACCTATAAAAGCACACAGGACAATGGAACCTCCACCTATCAAAAGTTTTTTCACATATCACCAATGCCATCTTCGTCCCATTGTGCTTGCTCACTTATAGCATCACGCAATTCGTCCTCATCCATACCGATCTCTTCAAACTCACACACATTAACCTCCCGTTGAATAGAATCCAGAACCATTAAACTTTACAGGCACACTATGATAGACACGTCTCATTCTATCACCACACATACAATCCGGTGGCTCACTATCACCCATAGTACGGTCAAGCTCGACACCTAGACCGCAACCATCACACTTGAACTCATACTTCGCCATAAGAATTAACCTCATCTATTTCTGTTGGCAAAGTTACCTTATTGTTGCACGCATAACAGTATCCATTGAGCGTGTACCACGCCACCTTGCCTTCATCGAAAGACACAAGGGTTTCGAAAACATTACAGCCACACACACAAGTGTGCGTAGGTATGCCAGTAAGATCATACCCCGCGAACTTGTCACGTTTTCTTTTTAGTGCAGAGAAAAGTTTCATTACACCCCTTACATAGTATAAAAGGATAGGCGCTCCCAAAGGACAGTAAAGGAACGCCTACCCTTTAGATCATACGGAGAAGCGGATATACGTATGACCGGAAAGACGAGAGTGCTTAGCGGTAAGACCACTCTCGCCAGTAAGATGAAGATAGGTACCGTCACCATTGGATACCCACATAGAGTCAGGCTTGAAACGGTCAGAGAAAATACCGTCCGCTTGCAGAATGGTACCGCGAGGGTGAATCGGGTCGAGCCTATCTACTAATTGCTTGAGGATATCGCTATCCTCGTTTCCGTCAGCGATCAGAGCACGCAGAGTATCTACGAGCTCTATTGTATTTATACTCATATTGCATTTCCTTTCTGTTGTAGTTTTATATTAGTAAGCATATAGTCGGAGCGCTTGAGCCTTATAGGATTCCTCACCAGGAGCCCAACATAGGCAAGCACTCACGTGATCTTGGCACTCGAAACATATTCCGCATTGAGAACACCAACTCATACAGTCATCATACGATTGAGGAGACAAGCACTCGGGACACTCGAACTCTATCGGGTCATCGAACACTTCGACAAGAGTCGGAGACTTGGACGGCACACTATACAAGGGGTAATCATACACCACCGCAGGCTTGTGACTACCATTGGAATACCACACGCCATCATCCCACGTACCAAGATTCTCGTTAAGAATAATCACTTGATAGTCAGCGACAGGGTCGAGTGTGAGGATAGCGATCTTACTACTACCAGCCCACTCACTTACTATAGCCCGCACCGTATCGTTATTGAGGGCAGCTATCCCGCCCATAGCAGGCAACGTATCCTCAGCAAACACCCTAGAGTCTGATCGTTTATCACCAGCCGGTATAGGCTGATCGAGTATCCCATTATGTGCAAGATACGTGAGTCCATCATCACCCATAGGGTACGGGTGGCAATTAGATTCATTCTTAACACCGTGAGTAGCATACCGGCTATGCCAGATAGCCCACCCATTAGGATGCTCGGCTCGCAAGCGCAAGAACTCTGCGTTGATCTTGTTAGCAGACATACCGCGCCTGTGAATTATTTGATCCCCTGCCACCATAGCGAAACCGAAACCGTGCGGGTTAGCACACGCAGCACGTTTCAATTGCTCAATGGTAGGCTGATGACCAGGCTCACACACTATCAGCAAACACATCTGTCCCCCTTATGCTTGTTGCGTCTCGTGATTATTTAGATTTATACCGCTTACCTTACTACCCTTCACATACAAGTCAGGGTAGATACCATTATTTTCTTCAACCCATAGCATAAACATATCCCACTTGAGCATACCGTCTATAACATCTTTCGATCTCAAGTCACGCGTATATTCTACACAAGCGTGAGCCAAATCTAAGTGAGCCAAGATACTAGACTTATTCATAGTGCCACGAAAGAACCGGAGTTCTATCGTATGCTCGTTGCTCGTATTGACCGCAGCGTGACGGGTAGAGTAGCGACCCTTTACCTTCTGAGCATACGATCTACGCGGTACACCGTAGTCATTCGTCTGCCACACGTCCGCCCAATCAGCGTAATGATTGGACTTACGACCGCCACACTTAGCCATCATCTCAGCGTTGCCGTAGAGAAGTTGTAAGAACCTATGCAAGTGGGAACCGCCAGAGAATCCATCACGCGAGATATGAATATGGAACCCGCAATTGTCGGTATCCCACGATCTCATATAGTGATCTCGACGTAGTGTCTCAATCGTATCCCAATAAGTATCGAACTCTCTGATCTTATTATGGGCGAACGGGTGCGTCACTATCTCAAACCCCTCACTAATACTAGCGTCCTGTTTGAGATACGCTAGACCGCCAAAACTTTCGTGAGCAAACCTAGCGGACGCCCTCTTATTGAACGACCTATTGGCTTTGGGAACCGTCTCTAACTCCCACCCTAAATACACGCCGTGTTTATCTACACCTTGGAAGATCGGGTCAGGCTTGTAAGAGTATGAGTTGATCACACTCTCTTCCTCTTCCTCGTCCTCCTCTTGCTCGCATAGATCACCGTCGTGCTCATACTCGTCGTGTCTCTCGCACCAACTTAGGTTGCGATCTCGACACGTTTCACAGTAAGTACTACCGCCTGCGTGAGCCATCTCTTCCACGTTGTGGTCATAATGTGTAGCGCAATGATCGCACCAAAAGAGGTGGCTATCAGCGCACGACTCACAGTACATCTGGTCGCTTGCCCACGTCATCTCTTCACGTACGCCAATTTCGCAGCACGAATCGCACGAACTTACACAATCGTCACACAGAAAACCGTCACGATACGAAACCCACTCGTCAATGTGACCTTGCGTATTGCCACAATAAGCGCAAATAACTTGCGGAATTATTGTATCTTCTACGATATCCATACTAACCCCCTCTTATAGTTGGTTACTAATGCGTACCGATTCTAACACGTCGTAATGCTTTTGCATATAAGCATAGTCACGATTCTTGCGAGCCAACGCCCGCGATAGTTTCCCGATCTGCCTACCTTGCAACACCATCACCAACGCACTAGATGAAAGCGCAATAATCAACGCCCACATAGTGCCACTATCTAGTGAATACATATTCACCACCTTCTCTAGTAGTAGTTTTTAGCTTGCGTGTCTAGGTGCGGAATCGAACCGCACTCACTCACCAGACTAGACCACCTATTCTACAGGTAATCTCCCACTTGCTTAACACGTTCAGCCTTCTGTTTCTCAGCATACTTCTCTTGACGTGCCAGCAATTCAATCTCGCGCACCGTTAATACACCAGCACCAACAGCACCCCGCACTTGCGACTTCTTCACCTTAACCCGCTTACGGGTAGGCTTAGACTTAGGCTTAGACTTGCGCTTAACTTTCGGCGTAACGCCGTTCACCCTACTCGTAGCCTCATCGCTCGTTCTCCACTTATCAGAACTCACTCGAACCGACCTTGTCGTGACGTACCAACCGCCCGCATAGATTCCGCTCATAGTAGATTCCATTCTGCTCTAGATCGTTCGTCTAGTTAGCGTGGAGACTAGGAGAATCGAACCCCTAGCCCCCCTTAGAATCACCACCCTAAGAGAGTGAGAAGATTATATGAGGAGCGATAGACCACCGGCGACCGGTTCTGACTTCTAACTATCTGACCTTCTCAATCCCTCACCCTCAAAGGGTGGAGACTCATTAGAGAATCTTAAGGGAACCTAACCGACTACTCATCTACGCTTGCCCTCCCGCTATCTGAGACTCACTCAGCACTATTCGCGGGTAAAGAAGGGGGCGACGCTTTCGCCGGTCTTCACCTTGCCGGATCTCAATTTATGTCGGGCGTTCAATCGGTTCACCCTCCTAGTGGTCTAGGAGACTCTGGATTCCCTCAATCACACCGGCTCTGAGTCGGCACTTCCGTACTTCTTTCCTTGCAAGTCTCAGAATACACGAACCATAGAAGAGAGTCAACGACCTACACCCCCCCAATTATTTACACGCTCAACCCACCCCCACAAACAGCAGGCAGATAGACGCATACTCCACCTCTCTATTGGGGGATTGAGTGCCTGCTAGGAATCGGATACTTATATGTCAGACAATGGAACTATCTATGTCAGTCTATAAGTCAATAAATCTCTATAACGCTATGTCAATATGTAGACAAATTGACACACGTTTGACCCAGGGTTATTGAATCCGCCGACGGCTATCTATGTATGTCTTTGGTCATTATTTTTTGTTATGTATATGGGGGGATATTATATTATATATGGACATTCTAGTCAGGTTTCTATCTCTAAGTTTGTGTTGTTTGTTCGTTTGGGTGTTTTTAACGGGTTATCTTATGTGTATTGTTTTATTATTGGAGGAACGCAGTTCCTTCACTTATGGTTACGGAACTGCTTCTAGTAATATATTATATAGTCTTTTAGATATATGGGAGAGTATTACCCTGAATGGGTATTATAGGATTGTGTTAGTTTATTGTTAGGGGCGTTGTGAAACCTAATGTTCCTAAGGAACAAGCTCAGGCTCAAGTTCTTGGTTTACTGGCTAATGGTGCAACCATTAAGATGGCTATGGATGCTGTAGGGCGTTCTGAATCGGCTTTCCGGCAGTGGCAATTTACGGACCCTGACTTTAAGTTGGCTACCGATAAAGCTCGTCTTGATGGCAAGGGTGTTCATACTGACCTTGCTGATTTAAAAAATATTTCTTTTGAGGACTTCTGTACCCAGTTCCTAGATACCCAGTTGTTTGATCATCATCTTGATTGGGTTGACCTAATTGAGGGTAAAGAGCCTCGCTGGTTGCATCCTAATATGATTTATGAACCCAATGCCACTAACCGGGTTCTTATTAATGTTCCCCCTGAGCACGCCAAGTCCACAGTCATTACCATTAATTATGTGACCTACCGTATTGCTACTGATCCTAATGTGCGTATCATTGTTGTCTCTAAGACTCAAGGTATGGCAAGAAAATTTTTGGCTGCTATCAAGTCTCGGTTGTCTCATCCTAACTGGACAAAGATGCAAGTAGCTTTTGGGCCACAGGGTGGCTATAAGGCTGACTCTGCTACGTGGACTGCTGATATGATTTACTTGGGTGCTGGGCGTGAAACGGGTGCACCTGACCCCACTGTGCAGGCTTTAGGGTTTGGTTCCCAAATTTATGGTGCTCGTGCTGACCTGATTATTCTTGATGATGTTGTGATGAACGCAAATGCCCACGAGTGGCAGAAGCAACTTGAATGGCTTCAGAAGGACGTTATCACACGACTGGGGCGGCACGGAAAACTACTTGTTGTAGGAACCCGTGTCGCGCCCATCGACTTATATAAAATGATACGAGATGGTGCCCAATGGTCTGGTGGGGTTTCCCCCTTCACCTATTTCTCCCAACCTGCTGTGTTGGAGTTTGATGAGAAACCAGCCAATTGGAAAACCTTATGGCCTCTTACGGATCGTCCTGAAACGGACAAGGATGATCCTAATGAGGATGGCTTGTACCAGAAATGGGATGGCCCGGCTCTTTTTACTCGCCGCAGTGAAGTAGCTTCCTCTGTCTGGGCAATGGTATATCAGCAAGAAGATGTACAGGCTGATTCTATCTTTTCACCTACTTGCATAGCTGGTTCCACAAATGGGATGCGTAAACGTGGGCCATTGAAGGCAGGAACCCCAGGGCACCCTAAACATATTGAAGGTGCCTATACTATAATGGGTCTTGACCCCGCTATGACAGGTAACACTGCAGCCGTCATCGTTACCTATAATAGGTCTGATGGTAAAATTTATGTACTTGATTGTGTCAATATGGTTGACCCTAATCCTATGAAGATCCGTACATTGATTGAAGAGTGGGTTGAAAGATATCGTCCGCAAGAACTGCGTATCGAAATCAATGCCCATCAGAAAGCTTATGCTTTAGATGATGACCTGCGTAACTGGTTATCTTCCTGGGGCACGACATTGAATTCTCACTTCACTGGCAAAAACAAATGGGATGTAAGTTTTGGTGTAGCATCTATGGCTAGCTTCCTTGGCTCTACTCGTGATGAAAGACATCAATCTAATAACGTTTTAGAGTTCCCATCACTGGAGGGTTCTGAAGGGTTGAAGGCTTTAACACAACAGTTGTTGACGTGGAAACCTGACACTAAAGGTAAAACTGACTGTGTGATGGCTTTATGGTTTGCTATTATTCGCGTTCGTGAACTGATGCAACAATCGTCACAGTCCAGTAAGTTTGCTTACAACAGGTGGGCTACTAAGTCTCAAACGAATAGTCGTATTACTATTAATCTTGATGAAGCATTTGCTGATCAATGGAATGAAATATACGGATAGGATTATGTGATGTCTAAACTTACTGGCCCTGAAAGCGTAGGCTTTGGAGCATCACGATCATCCGGTGGCATTGATGGTCCTGCAGGTAAAAATGTTCAACCAGACTTTAAAATTCAAAGACAAACAAATCAAACTGCTGTAGACAATATCCGTAAGACTTTAAATATGCCAAAGAAACCTGAAGAGGTAACTAAAGCCGTTAAGAAAGTTGACGAAGCAAGAGAAGTCAAAAGGACTAATAATATTAAAAATAGATTAAGAGGGCTATAATAATGGCTTTAAGTATTAGAGAGATTACCTCTAAGGTAGAGTCTTTACGTATGCGTTCTACCGAACGCGACAACAGAAGCCTCAGTGTTCTTGCTGTACGCCAAGGAAAAATTGCTGAAGTATACCCTAACTTTTTTCCAGATGGTATAGATCAAAATGTTGTAGCCAACTTCATTGACATTGTTGCACGGGATTTATCTGAAGTAATGGCTCCATTGCCTGCCATTAACTGTAGTGCAGCCAACCAAGTATCAGATCGCGCACGTCAATTCGCTGACAAGCGTACACGTATTGCATCAAACTATTTTAACCACAGTGATCTCCAAGTACAAATGTACTCCGGTGCAGATATGTATATCACTTATGGTTTTGTTCCATTCATTATCGAACTCAATGCCGAAGACAACATTCCAAGGATTCGTGTAGAAAATCCTATAGGTTCGTATCCTGAGTTTGATCGTTATGGACGCTGCTCGTCATTCACTAAACGCTATATGCTCACCCTTGGTGAACTATGTGTACAATTCCCTGAATACGAAACACAACTACTTGGACCTGACGGATACAATCAAAGTTCACACACACCAATAGAGATGGTAAGATACTACGATAAAGATCAAACAGTAGTATATATTCCGTCAAGAAAAAATCTTGTTCTTTCTCAAGCATTAAACCCTATCGGTAAAATGATGGTCATCATTGCACGCCGTCCGAGCATTGATGGTGAAATGCGTGGACAGTTTGATGATGTTCTGGGTATTCAATTGCTTCGCAATAGGTTTGCTTTGCTTGCAATGGAAGCTGCGGAGAAGTCAGTACAGTCACCTATTGTTATTCCTTCCGATGTTCAAGAACTACAATTGGGTGGAGACTCGGTTATCCGTACCTCTAACCCTGCTGGTGTGCGACGTGTTGATCTTAACATCCCACCAGGAGCGTTCACTGAACAAGATATCCTCAATCAAGAACTTCGTGTAGGTGCACGATACCCTGAATCACGTACAGGAAACCTGAGTGCTAGTGTTGTTACTGGACAGGGCGTACAAGCACTCCTTGGTGCATTTGATACACAAGTTAAATCAGCACAAGCAATCTTTGCCACAGTGCTCCGTGACGTTATTGTTACCTGTTTTGAACTTGATGAAAAGATTTTTAATACAGAAAAAACTATTCGTGGCGTAGACGCAGGATCACCCTACACTGTCACCTACCTACCAAGCAAAGACATCAACGGGGACTACTCTGCTGACGTAAGATACGGTATGCTTGCTGGACTTAACCCAGCACAAGGACTTATTTTTATGCTACAAGCCCTTGGCGGTAAACTTATTTCCAAAGATATGGCAATGAGAGAACTACCATTTGGTGTCAATGTTACCCTTGAGCAAGAAAAAATTGAAGTAGAAACCTTACGTGATTCCCTGATGAGCGCACTGCAAGGATACACTCAAGCCATTCCACAAATGGCTGCATCTGGTGGAGATCCTAGCGATATTATTCGAAAGATTGCTGACGTCATTAAGTCACGTCAAAAGGGTGTAGCAATAGAAGACGTTATTGGTAAGGTCTTTGCTCCTCCACCTCAACCCGAGTCTCCTCCTGTCGGTGCTGCATCTGCGGTAGAGCAACCGTCCCTTGCTCCCGGCACACCGGCAGGAGGCGCTATTCCTCCCGAAGGTCAACAGTTGCCTCCAGAGCCACAATCGCCCAGTATTCAAAGTTTACTTTCAAGTTTAACTAGCGGTGGTAAAGCAAACGCTAGCGTGAGAACCATTAACCGTCCGAGAGGATAAGTATGGCTGGGGACACTTTTATCAAAAAAATAGAAGAAGCTATACAAATATTGAAAAAACAAGACCCTAAGGGTTTCGAACAGTATTGTCTTAATTGGATATTGGTAACTGAGTGGGCCGATTTTAAAAACAATCGTTTCATTCTTACTGATACTAATGAAGAGATGACTCCTTGGAACTCGGTGGGTATGTTGTATCATTCCATCGAGCAAAGTTATGAAGAAGATATTGAAGAGGAGGTCGAAGAAGAATGAGCCAAATGACTCCAGAGAACCGTGGCGGTATGCGACCTACTGCCCCACAAAATAATCCTTCTAACGTATCTGCAACTGGTGGTGCGGGTCAGATGGCTAATGCTACTCAGGCCGCTCAATACATTCCTGGTTTGCCTCAAGGACAAGGTCAAGCAACATACGATATGCAAGTAGCGGCACCATTGGCTGGTAATACTACTGCACCAGTGCCTCAATCTAATCCTCTTGTGGGTTTGTTTGATACTGCACCAGTTGATGGTGTGCCTCAAACTCACGGACTTGCAAGTGGTCCGGGTGCAGGACCTGAAGCATTGCCTGCGCCTACAGTTATGGTTCAAGAAAAAGATCCTGCCGTACAAATTATTAGAGCATTATATATGAGTGATCCACACAATCAAGATTTGCGTGCCATTGTAGAAACACTCGACCAACAAGGACGTCTTGTTCCGTGAGTATCCTGCCAAAGATTGAAAAAGACGCTAATGGTCTTCCTATCATTAAGGGAGTTCAGGATCAACCACAGTATTATACAAAAAAACAAGTAGAAGTTTCTGATATTTTAGGAACTGCCTCTAGGTTAAAGGGTGCCACTGGCGATAATATTGTAAAATTATTAAAAGATAATCCTGCTAATGCTGCTGGACTTATGGTATCTAGTGGTCTTGCTGGTCTTACTCCTAACAATAGTATTACAAAAAATCTTGTTGAACTTAATCGTGTAACTAAAGAAGCACAAGCTTTAGATACTCAACAAAAATATAATCTTGAGTCAACCAAAAAATTTGAAGGAACTTTTGTTGGAAAATTTTGGTCTGCTTTAAAATCTGCAGCGCGTGGAGTTACTGCTGTATCATTGTTTCCTATAGAAATGGTTAATGCGCAGTTTAGTCTTGCTGCTAAAGAATTGTCTGGAATCTACCATCAATGGGCTGATGGAAAAAAGATTGACAAAAATCAGGGTATTGCTGATTATAAAAATATGTTTGCTCAAACAACCCTTGGACAAATTGCTAGTGATGCAGTTGGCGGTCGTGGTGTTCATCTTGGATCAGGATTTTTCCCTAGCGAGTCTGAGGGTGCTGGTCTTGCTGCACGTAAAAAACAATTAGAAACTTTTAGTATTAAAGTTGATGGTAAACTTGATGAGAATGGTCATCAGATTTATCGTCCATATAGTTTTGTTGATCCAGTTTCTTGGATGCTTACTGGTGGAGCATACGGCAAGAAATGGTTTGGTGGCCTAGAGGGACACACTGCACAAGTGGTGGATGGTATTGGGGAACTTGTTGCAAGTTTTTACATTGATCCTTTTATTGCTGCAAGCAAAATTAGTAAAGCTGCTGATGTTGTTAAAGAAGCATCTAGAACAAAAGAAGGTCTTGCTTCCGCAAGGAACATTGTTGCTGAAAAAGAGTTTCTTTTAAAAGATGCAGAAGCTACTAAAAATGTAAACAATCTTCGTCAAGAACTTTTGGCTTCTACTAATGTACCAGATAAAATTGGGATTGCAAATAAATTAAAACTTGCTGTAGATGAACAAACAAAAATTAAAGATGCATATGGTAACGTTACTATTAATCCCGAAGCTATAGCTACTTTTATTTCCGGCAAACATATGTCACCAATCATTGACAAAATTGTTGGCATCAATAGTCCAGCAAAAATTTTTGAATTGGGCAAAGGTAAGATCCCCGCTTATCTTGCTGCCGATCTTGCTAACGCAAGCAGCCGTGAAGAAGTCCTTAAAGCATTTGCTCCATTTGTAAACAATGGTGATGTTGTAGGTGGCATCCTCAAGACTGGTACAACCATTGGTATGGGTAGAAAAGTTATGAGCGCCCCAGGTATACGTTCTTTGGCGCGTAATACACACGTACAAAATATTGGTAAAAGTTTGCACGAACTTTATAATAATATTCCAGGGACTGAAAAAATAACCAATATTGCCAGTGGAATCAAACGCAAATATAACACTGTGATTCCTAATGGCGCTTTGTTTAATGTAAATGATCGTGATTCTTTAGTTGAAGTAGCACGTAATCATTTATCTGTTGGCGGAGTTTCTGCTGTTGAATCAGAAAAACTTTTAAATGAAATCATTAATGCCAACTCTGGATATGAAGCAGGATATAAAGCTAGTGCTGGAGTATTCGATGCTATCTTTAAAGCCAATGCAGATAAAATTTCTCCAAAACTAGCTGAGCAATTAAAAGAAGCAACAACAGTTTTTAAAAAATCACAAGATGAACTTTCTAGCTATTGGGCATCTATGCACGTTAACGGTGCTAATATTAATATAATGCCTAGCCTTGAGGGAAAAGCATTTACCATTAGCAGTGCTCATTTAGATTCTGAACTTTTGCACGAACACGTTTTTATTCCTGGTGCTAAAGACATTATGGATATAATTTCTAGAGTAAATAAAATTCCTTTGGGTAGCGTAACTAGAGATGCTTTAGATTATGCCATTGGTGATGTATGGAAAAAGTTTCAACTTGTTCGTCCAGCATTTGTGATACGTAACATTATGGAAGAACAAGTTCGTATTTTTGCTATAGGTCACAATAGTGTTTTTAATAATCCTATTGCCTTTGCTGCTATGTGGCTCGGTCGTGATAACGGTCCAGCTTGGCGACGCCTATTAGCACAATATGATAGAACTCGTTACACGCTTCCTGGCAAAGAGTTTAAGGCATTGACTAAAGAAGATGAGACTGCTCAACTTTCTGCTGGCATTGGTGCAAAAAATTCTTATGTTAATTCTGTATCCAATGCTGAACTTGGTTCTTCAGATATTAGACTTAATGAAGTTTTGCAAAACAATAACATTACTGCTGTTGGAATTAATCATCCTCGTGCGTGGGATGGTATAGCAAACCAGGTACGTATTTTAAGAAATAGTAATTTTGCTAAAAAAGTTGCTACGACAGAAAATACAAATGAAGCTAGAAATGCCACTTTAGATTATTATCTTACTGGTAATGGTAAAGAATTTTTGGCAAGATATGTTGGGGCTAAGGGTAAAGATTCAGAAATATTGTTTACTCGTGATGGTCTTAATAGATTTTTGTTTACTGGCGTAGACGCTACTGGAGCTTCTGTTTCCGTTGATGGACGTATCAATGAACTCACTGGTGGGTTGAAACAATTTCGTGAGATCATTGCAACTGGCAAGGTCACTATTGGAAATAAAACAATAGAAATTCCTACCATTGAACAAGAAGCTGCTTTTCTAAAAGAATCAAAAAAGAATGCTATAAGAGTTCCTATTAAAAAAGGAAACTCTTCTATCCATAGACTTTTTGCTAGTCAACTTAAAGATGCTTTTGCTACTAATGGTAAATGGGATAATGGTTTTCTAGTTAATGTTCCAGACAATATCGCTGCAGCTGGATCTAAGTCTGAAAAAAAGTTTATTACCAGATTTAATGACGCTTTTTTTGATACTTCTGTTGGTTTTGAAAAAACTACTTCTATGGGTCCAGAGTATCAGATGGCTTACTGGGATACTATACGTTCCCTTTCTACTTCTTTAGATGCTGACGCTATCAAAGCTTTGGAAGAAGTAGCTAACAAAACTTTACCAAAGATCCGTACTGCCACTGGTTTGCCAGTTGGTAAGAATCATCCTGTTTGGGATGCTTTTAAGATGGCTGACAAAAGTAACCCTGGTCTTCTTACTCTTGATGAGGCACACAATTATGCTTCTAAGGTGGCGGCTAATCGGGTTAAGGATCTTTTTTATAATGCTACTGAGAAGAATCAATTCTGGCATCAGTTTCGTTTAGTTATTCCTTTTGGTCAGGCTTGGGAAAATACTATTAAGGAATGGGGAAAGTTATCTTTTGATAACCCTATTCAACTTTATAAATTTTCTAAATCGTTGGACTGGCTTAGTAGTTCTAAAAGTTCTGCCATCTATGGCTTGACAGATGTTAATGATTTTTATGATCCTAATCAGGGTTTTTTCTATAATGATCCTACGACTAATGAAAAACGTTTTTGGGTTCCTTTCGCTGGTACCCTTATGGCTGCTGCTTCAAATATTGCTTCTGGTAAAAATCCTTTTACTGGTGGAACACCAATAGCATTTTCGGCAAGCCCTAATTCTTTTAACTTTGCTGTTGGTTCTGGTTCAGTGCTTCCACCTATTGGCCCTGGTATAACTATACCTACTGCTGTCCTTGATAGTTTTGGTATGAACCCTACAGATATGATGCCAGACAGTTTGAGAAAAACTGTTACAGATTGGATTGCTCCTTTCGGTACCAAAGATACTAGTGCTGGTCTTGGTCTTTTTGATTCTTTCTTATCGGGTAACTGGTCACGTATTATTGGTGGAGCTAGTGGCATTGAGGCTGGTTATGCTGCAGCGTTTAAACCTACTATGAGTTATCTTGCTAATAGTGGAGATTTCAATATGAAAGATCCGCTAGATCAAGCACGTCTTGTTGAGCAAACTAATCATTTTGCTAGATGGTTTAGTATTTTCCGTGGCATTACTGGTATGGGTGCTCCTGCTACTCTTATCCCTGAGGCTCTTGGTAAAGATAAAGATGGCAAGACTACTATGCAAATAGCTTTATGGAATGATTTTAAAACTATTGAAAAAAATAATAACAACAATAGAGATAAATCTTATGCAGATTTTCAAGATTTGTATGGTCCAGATGCACTCTTTGCCCTTACCTCCAACAAGGCTGGTGCTAGTGGGTTGCCAACTTATGAAATGATTAAAAAAGATCCTACTATTGTAGCAACCTATCCTGACATTTTTGGGTATATGTATCCTAATGCTAATTTCTCTCAAGCAATGTATACGTGGTCTCTTAAGAATGCTGGTGGTCGTATGTCCGCTAAAGACATTATGGAACAGGTTGACGATATTCGTTTCTATGCGGCTAAGGATCGTTTGCTTACTCGTGCTACTGCAGAGAATTGGACTAAAGATCAACAAGCTGCTGCTATGGATAGCCTTAAGGCTTCTTATGGTGGTGGCGTTAATAAACTTGTTGATGTTGGTTTGAATGATAAAGTGATGATTCAATTAGATAGGGCTACACAAGATCCTAGATTTGCTGATTCTGATGCTATCACTGGTGCTAGGGATTATCTTTATCTTCGTAAGACCGCTTTGGAAAAAAGTGGTATGAAAACTTTAAACAACAAAACTTCTGCACAATTGAGGGATTGGTTGATTGGTGAGTCTGCTAAAATTATTCAAAGGAACCCAGGTTTTCAAAAAATCTTTTGGGCTTTCTTTAGCAAGGAACTAGGAGCATAATGGCAACAACTAAAGTACCTACTCCTCCATCTAAAACTGCATCTAAGACTGCAAACTTAACTCCAAGTCCAGATGCTGAAGCAAGCAAGGCTGCTTTAGATGCGGGTGCTGCAGCAGCTGTTAATCCTAATCCTCCTAAAAGTCTTAGTGGATTGACTGAAATTAATTATAGGGATGCATCGGGAAATATAATCAGTACTAGTACTGAAGTTTATAGACAAGGCGATCCAGAGCTTTATTATGGAAAACTAAACGTTAACGATCGTATCAATCTTCAAGGTAATCTCCGAAATATTGTTGGTCTTTATGCTAAAGGTAAAGAACCTAAATATTTAGATGGTAATTTTAGACCAGAAGATTTTGATGCTCTTGGTAAAGTAATGGCTTTTGCTGATATATCTGGTTTTGCTAATATTCCAGGGGCATCGGGTAAGCCAGACTTCCCTAAGTATGGTCAAGCAATTTTAAAGTTACAATCTAATCCTCAAGCGGCTGCTGCTTACTTTAACTACAAGGTTCCTGCGGGTCCTAACTATAATTTGACTCCTCTCGATATGGCTGCAGCCGATCTTTCAAGTGCGCATCGCAGTATCCTTGGTACTGATCCTACAACTAAACAAATAGCTGCATATCATTCAGCTGTCAATAAGATAGAAACTAATCAAAAGGGTCAGTTCTCTGCTGCTCAAAGAGATGCTTTGATCATATCTTCTATTCAGAAGGAAGCTGCTGCTCTTGTGGCTAAGGCTTCTAATCCTGATGATAAGGATGCTTTAGCTAAAATATCTACTGGTAATCTTGGTGGTTATATTAATGCCATTCGTACTACTTATATAGATAATGGTATTTCTTTTACTGAAGATAAGATACGTAAGCAGGGTGTTGCTGCCCTTAAGGATAAAGCTTCTTACGATAATATTATTGCTGATATTCATAGTAAGGCTGCTATATTTGTTCCAGCTTTTAAAGATGGTATTAATGCAGGTAAGTCTGCTCGTGATGTTTTGTCTCCATATATTTCTATGTACGCAAAAACGTATGGCATACCAGAGGATCAAGTAAAAATTGATGATGTTGCTTTTGCTGGAGCTGATGACAAACCTATGATGCCTAAAGATTTTAATATGGCTATAACTAATGCTCCTAAGTTTAAAACAAGTGATACTTACAAAAATAATATTGCTGATGGTTTAAATAATCTTGCAACTAAGATGGGTATAGTGGTATAATGGCACGTAGTATTGATACTCTTGCGGTAGGAGATCCTACCTATATCGCTCCACCTAGCGTAAAAGAAATCCTTGCTCCTGGTGCGGATGCTTTGGCTAAGGTACAGCAGGACGTTGCTGCTGGAGATCCTTCTTATGCTGCTTCTCTTTATCGTGCTGGTGAGCGTGGTACTGCGTTTACTCCAAATGTTAGTTATGAAGCTGTTGCTTCTGCACCTGTAATTAATCCTTTTAAATCTCCTACTGGTTTAGGCACTGGGGCAGAAGGTCTTGCTATTGCTCAAGCTACTGCTGCTCAAACTGCTGCTGATACTGCAACTGCTGTTGCTAAACAAAAAGTATTAGATGATCTTGATCCTAAAATTAAAGCACTTAAGGAAAGAATTGCACTTAAGGCTGGAGCCAAGGTAGCTGATTCTTTTATGAAAATTTATGAAGACAATCCAGGATATACGGCAGATCAAGCATATGATGCATTGACTCTTGACAAAAAATATAATCAACCATACTTGGATCGTTTTGCTGGTAATCAAACTTTGATTGCTGCTGGCAAAAATCCTTTAAGTATGGAAGCATACTTTCAGTATGAAGATACTATGAAAGATTACGCTAAGGCTTATGATATGCCCGCGCTTGCTACACAAGATAATTTAAATAAGATCATTGGTCAGGGTCTTGATGTTACTACTGCGGCTAGTGTCGTTAATGATGTTTATGGTAGAGTTTTGCAAGATAAAGAAACTTTAGATTCTTTTAAAAAATATTATCCTATGTTGAACACTGGTGATATTGTCTCTTCTATACTTCTTGGTACTAAGAATCAAGCCGATGTCAATATTCTTAACAAAAAGATTACTGCTGCCCAGATTGGTGGCGCTGCTGCCGCTCAAGGCCTGACCGTAGGTATGGGTAATGCTTCAGATCAAGCAGCTTTGGCTCAACAGTATGCTGCTAGCGGTGTAACTGGAGACACTGCTGCTACTGCTTACAAAACTATTGCTACTGAACTTCCAGGTCTGCAAGCATTAGGTAATACGTTTGGTCAACAGACTGGTGACGCTAAGGGAATTACTCCTGGGCAAAATGTTTATACTCAAGCAATGGCTGAAGATGTTAACATCAAGGGATTGGCTCCAGCTCAACTTACTAGAGATAGACTTATTCGATACGGTACGGATGTTTTTAGTGGCGATGCTGGTAATGATCAAAGATCCAACATCGCACCATCAGGACAATACTAATAGATTCCTATGTGACCCACCAGCACACATAGCGTATAAGACTGGCAGTGAGATCCAGACCAATTCCCCGATTGGAACCTGAGGCTTGCGACTACTACAAATAGAAAAGGGTGGGTTGCTATGAGCAACAACTACTGGGATGAAGACGAAGACGACCTTGATACTGAATCTGAGGCGCAAATGGATGGTAGTGACTTACTTAAAAAGTTACGCAAAGCCAAGCGTTCTGATGAGAAACGTATTAAGGAACTCACTGAGCAACTTGAGGGTTTATCCAAGTCGCAGCGTGAGCGTACAGTCAAAGAAGTCCTAGAAAAGAGGGGCGTTAACCCTAAGGCACAGCGTTTGATTCTCAAGGATTTAGATGAAGTTAATGAAGAGTCAGTAAATAACTGGCTTGAAGATAATGGTGATCTATTTGGATTGACTCAACCTGAGGTGTCTGAAGAGAAAGAACTTAATCTTGCTGCATTGCGTCAACAAGATATTGTTACTCAATTGGGTACGACTCCTGGTAGAGCAGAAGATTTATTGAACCGAGTAATTAATGCGGCTTCCGCTGAAGAGCTCACTGATCTTATCTACTCTCAACAATAATCCATAGTAATTTCCTATCACCTTTGGAGGTGACGAACAATGGCTAATGCCTATACCAGTACTGGTTCTGCTACTCTTGGTGGAACCGCCGGTTCTGCCGGTTTAGTACAAAAAGCATACGACCGTTTGCTAGAATTTGCATTGCGTTCGGAGCCGCTTATTCGTAGTGTTGCTGACAAGCGCCCTGCTAAATTGGCGAATCCTGGCTCAACTGTAGTTCTTCAGATCCATCAGGATCTTTCTGAGCAGGCAACTGCTCTCACTGAAGCAACTGAGCGTGACTCTGTTGCTATCAGTACACCAACCTCTGTTACCATTACTCTCGCTGAGTACGGTAACTCGGTTCTTGTTACTCGTGCGTTGGAACTCTTCAGCCTTGCTGACGTTGATCCAGCCGTGGCTAACATCATTGCATTCAACCTTGCTGGCTCAATTGATACTGTTGCACAAACAGAACTTCGTGGCGGAACCAACGTAATTTATGCTGGTGCTACTGCAACTTCGACTGCAACAATTACTGCTGCTGCAACTATTACTTCCGCTAACTTGCGTAAGTCTGTTGCTAAGTTGCGTTCCGGTAAGTCTATCCCACGCAAGAACGCACTCTACTGGTGCGGTATTCACCCTGAAGTTTCACACGATCTTCGTGCAGAAACGGGTGCTTCTGGCTGGCTCCTTCCTCATCAATACGGTTCTTCACAGGACAGTATTTGGGCTGGAGAAATCGGTACGTATGAAGGTGCTTACTTCGTTGAGTCTCCTCGTATGTACAATACTACTGATGGTGCATCAAGCGCACGCAACTACCGCACTATTCTTGCTGGACAGCAAGGACTCGCGGAGGCTGTAGCTGAAGAGCCACACGTAGTTATCGGTCCGGTCATTGACCAACTGATGCGTTTCCGTCCAATGGGTTGGTACGGTGTTCTTGGTTTCAAGCGTTACCGCGAAGAAGCCTTGTACCGTATTGAGTCTGGTTCTTCAATCGCTTCATAGTTGATTGATAGTTAGACAGGGGGGCAATCCTTCCCTGTCTTTCTATGTTTAAATTAAGGAGACAGATTGGCTACATATACATTCCTTACACCTACCCTTGAACAGGGACTTATAGGTGGACATAGGTTGCATCAATTTTTTAAACAACGCACTAAAGGTTATACTGTCATTAATGATGGTGGTGTTTATTCTTTAACACAGTATCCTTCTGAGGATGATCTTAAGACTTATACTGCCTATTATATGGGTGGTTGTATTCATACTGGTGTGTCTGATGATGTTCGTACTGCTATGATTGCAGCTAATATTGGGATTACCGCTACTAACTTTACGGTGGAATAATGTCTTTACATAGGGAACGTGAACATCCTGAATATGTTGAGGGATGTTTTGGTTGTAAGATAAGTACTCTTCAAACTAATTCTGGTGATGCTTCTGGTAATAAGAGTATGGCTACTAAGAAGTGGGATGGTGAGCTGCAGGCTTATCGTGATGCTAGGGCGCAGGGTATTCAACCTGCTGGTACTTCTATGAAAAATATTGTGGAAGCGCATAGGGCTTCAGAAACTTTGGGTTCTGCTTATGATGCTAATACTATGGTTAAGGCAAATCAGTTAGATAAACGCACTGCCAATGTAATGAATCAACTAAAGGAAGCGGGAATAAAGTAATGGCTTATAATGATGACAAGCAGGATGCTAAGGTTATGAAGGGTATGAACTCTACTCAGAAGGCTGCATTTAAAAAGGGTGATAGTAAGATGGATGCTAAGAAGCCTTCTCCTAAGGCTGATGCTAAAATGGATAAGGCTCTTGGTGCCAAGGTTAAAGGTATGTATATGATGAAGAAGGCTGCACCTGTGAAGAAGACTGTTAAGAAGAAGGGTAAGTAATATGGCTAGAGAATCGTTAGAGAAAGAGACTGATGTTTTTAATCAGATGAATCAAACGATGGCTTTAAATAATCAGATTATGAAGGATCAGGTTGCTTCTTTAAAGTCTAAGAAGAAGGTTGCTCCGGCTAAGGCTGTTGTTAAGAATAAGCCTGTTGATCCTAAGTTTGGTAAGTTTGTTACTAAGAAGGCTGCTGGTCCTATGCCTAAGGTAGCACAGAAGAAAGCTCCTGCTGTTCCTGGTGGATCTTCTCCCTCTAAGGGTGTTGCTGCTCCTGGTGGTTCTTCTGCTTATAAGGGAAATCCTGCCCCTGGTGGTTCTACTCGTGCTGTTGCTAAGCCATCAGCTAGTGCACCTGCATCTAAGTCTGCGGCCAAGCCTGCTGTCAAGAAACCAGATCCCAATTCTTTTGCTTCTTCCAATCTTGCTCAAACATTTAAGTCTTTGAGTGGTTCTTTGGGCAATGGGAAAAAGTCGGGTAACTATCCAGCAATGCAAAACAATCGTAGTTTTGCAAGTCAGGTAAAACCTGCTGCTCCAACTGCTAATAAGAAACCAGATCCTAATTCTTTTGCATCATCTAATCTTGGTTCTATGTTTAAGTCTTTGGGTAATGCTTTGAATAGTGTAAATGGTCGAGGTGCTCCTGCTCCTCAACCTACAGTACGCAGTACTGCTGGTATCGCTGGCAAGTCTGGCAAATCAGTAAACCAACTCTTCAAATAAACTAAGGTAGGGACGATGGCTAAACAAAAGAAAGAAACCTTAGCAGTAGCCTGGTGTGACAACGGCATAGTTGATGGCAAGTTTATGGAAGGTGTTGTAGATACTCTCATAAATTCTGGTGTTGATTTCTGTGGTTCACTTCGGGCATATGGCAATCAGATTGCTCGTCAACGCGAACTGTTAGTTAATCGTTGGTATGATAGTAATAAATCTGATTGGTTGTTGTGGCTTGATTCAGACATTATGATTACTCCAGATAAGTTCCTTAAATTGTGGGCGCATCGTGATGCTGAAAAGTTTCCTTTGTTGACTGGTGTGTATTTTACTAGTAACGAACCTGAGCAGCCTTTGATGCAGCCTTTGGCTACTGTGTATGAGTTTGCTGATACTGATGATGGTGTGGGTATCAGGCGGCTTGATCCTTTGCCTAAGAATACTTTTATGCAAGTGAGTGCTGCGGGTATGGGTTTTTGTTTGATGCATCGTAATGTGATTACTCGTATTAAAGAGGCTTTGCCTGGTGTTCCTTTCTTTACTGAGGTGGGGGCTGGTAAGCAGTTTACTGGTGAGGATATTTATTTCTTTGCTGTTGTTAATAAGGCTGAGGTTCCTTTGTGGTGTGATACTGGTGCCACTGTTGGTCATATGAAGCGTTTCAATATGGATGAACATTATTATGATGCTTTTAATAAAAATAATACTAACTAATAATATATAATAGTAAGGGTAAATGGTATGGCTAAGGGTATGGGTTTTGCTGCTGCACAGAAAAGTATTGCTAAGAAGCAGGGTATTCCTTTAAAGAATGCTGGTGCTATTTTGGCTGCTGGTGCTCGCAAGGCTAGTCCTGCTGCTAAGAAGGCTAATCCTAATTTGAAGAAAGTGAAGGGTAAGTAATGTCTAGATTAGATAGACCCGATAGTACTGGTGGTGGAGCAGGTATTGGTGGTGGTGCTCGTGTTGGTGCTGGCATTGAAGGAAAACCTGGTTCCAATGTTAGACCTTTATTCAAAAATGGTAATGCTAATCCTTTAGAGGGACCGCGCCCATTGGGAGAACCCGCCCTTAACAATAATAAATACAAGTATTCGGGTAACACTCAAGGTAGTAAAAAACCTCAACCTGTTGTCAATGAAGGAACTGTCAGAGTTAATCCTAAAAATAATCCATTAGATGGTTTCCCTAAGGTTAAAGAAATG
>Ga0209084_1000444_pt1 | contig 39109 bp, 29 predicted proteins | sample C_130820_MF_Meta_FD_187309 | JGI IMG/M metagenome (GOLD analysis project Ga0209084, IMG submission 187309) | Freshwater microbial communities from Lake Croche, Canada to study carbon cycling - C_130820_MF_MetaG (SPAdes) (version 2) | ecosystem: Environmental > Aquatic > Freshwater > Lake... | reverse complement strand
ATCAAGCAATTCATCTAAAGTTTTGCGATTTATGTTATTCTTTTTTGCAGTTGTTAATTGTTTAAAAGCCAAATCTAAATCTAGTAAAACTTTATTTGAAGAAACATTTTTTTTAGAAGGTTCTTTTGGAGCTTATATTATTTCAATTTCTTTTGAATCTTCAAAAAAAGCACGTGCCAACTCCAGAAATGCTTTCCCTTTTTTAGTACGCTCGTTGATTTTTAAGGTTATAATGTTCATAATTATGATTTTATAATACCCAAATATACAAAATAGTGATAGAAACAACTGTAGCAAAAAACAGTACTTCTTCTATTCAGCTTGCTTTTAACATTTTAGAAGCGTTCCAAGAAGATTTGTGATTATAATCGAAAAATTTTAATTATTTTTACAAGACAATTTTATTCACATGAAACTTTCTGACAATCAAATCAATCTAATTAAAGATTTTTTTTCAAAGCAACCTGTTTTGAAAGCCTACTTATTTGGTTCATATGGACGAGGTGTTGGTACCGAAAATAGTGATATTGATTTGTTGGTTGAATTAGATTACAGCCAACCCATTGGACTTGAATTTATCCAAATGCAATTGGATTTACAAAATATGCTTTCTAAAAAAGTGGATTTAGTTTCTTCTCGAGGCTTATCAAAATATATAAAACCTATTCTAGATAAAGAAAAAAAATTAATTTATGCACGATAGAATAGGAGATAAAATTCGTTTGCTGCATATAATTGATGCCATTAATGAAATTGAAAATTATATTCAAGATATTGATTTGAAAGAATTTGTAGATAATTCAATGATGTTTAATGCTAGTTTACGTCAATTAGAAATTATTGGTGAAGCAAGCAATCGACTTTCAGAAGAATTGCTAAATAGAACTCCGTCTATTCCTTGGGCTAGAATTATAGGTTTACGAAATCTTGTAATTCACGAATATTTTGGGGTTGATGATTTTACGATTTGGAATGTTATTAAAATAAATCTACCTATTTTGAAAGAGAAAGTTGCTCTTTTAATTTTAGAAATAGAGTAGTTTTTATTCCTATTTAAATCCCAACACAATGACCCGAATAAGTGAGATTTTTATTAAGAAGCCTTTCATTTGGCTCCTTTTTTTATAGAACAACAATGTTCCAATTTAAATTAGTCTTGAAAACTTGTTCGATTTTTTGGGGTCAGCGTATTTACATTCCAATCCGGATGATGTCTTGTAGTGCCAAGATAGTAAATAACACCTAAAGAAAAAGAATAGTGGCTTGAATTACGATAAGTTACTGTAGGATCCGCAAACAAGGTACCATCAAAAAGCAGCATCTGTTTCATATTGAGTTTATAACTAATATCACTAGACAAAGCGAAATCATTAGACAGTTTAAACAAAGGCGATAATCCCATAATGTAAGTACCTGCATAATCCGTTATATTATTATTCAGTGATTTATTCGAGGCAACACCAAAACCAGCATGCGCAAACACTCCCACTTTTTCTTTTGTAGCATAAACTAATCCCACAAGACTTCCAAGGTTATAATAAAGTTGCGCATCAACCATGAGGGTTTGCAAACCATAATTAGATTGTTTCCCTCCAAATTTATCATAGGCTAATTCTCCTTTTACACCTATATTTTTATTGAACATATAACGAATACCACCATCTAAATGAGAGATTGAGTTAAAATTTTCATCAGAAACCAATGATTCAAAATTCAATGGAACACTCATTCCATAGGAAACTTCAAATGTAATATTATCAACCTTTTGTGCTCGACTTGTAAAACTCACGATTATAAAAGCTAATAATAAAATTGTGTTTTTCATGTTTATAACTGGTTCATTGAATGTTATTAATTTGATAAAATACTCTTATTTGTTTAGAAAAAATTAACTCGTTGGGACCAATTAAATTATTTGTGTTTTAAAATTTTTTTAAAAGACCCGGTCTACAACTAAACCTAAATTAGGTCTGTCATTCGTTTTCTTTTATTTTAAACGACTATTTACAACAGTGCTCCTTTCGACTATACAATTTTCCTTTATTTCTTAACAACACGCACTGTTTTACTATTCTCTCCTTGAGAGACAATAACATTATAAACTCCCGTAGGATAGCTATCGCCCAAATACAAATCCTTTAATTTGCTACAACTCACTTTCTGTTGCTCAATCAATTTCCCACTCATATCATAAACTAAAACCCCCACATTTTCCAAACTACTGGTCTTCAAATCCAAATTAAAGTTGCTGCTCGACGGATTAGGGTAAGCCAAAACATCAAAACTGCTTTTTACAATCTCACTCGTTGAAGCAACTCTTGCAACCGTACAATTTTTGAAATAAACCGGGTAAGCAGCGCCATACACAATCACCCCACAGGAGTTGGTAAACTTCCCTCTATAGTAGTTAACCCCTTCAGCTGGATTCTGTATCGTGTAACTGCTTGAACTCGCTCCGGCAATATCCACAAATCCTGTTGTAGTAGAGCTCGTCGATTGTTGCCATTGGATATCACCGATGGATCCTTGTCCGATAGTCAGTGTTTTTATATCACCTCTGCAAAGGGCCAATGCCGATGTTGCCCCGCTTGGCGTTGTGAGATTCGCTACAATTGTTTTGGCCAATGGGGTGCTATTAATCTGAACCGTCACCATATCACTTATAGTTGTCGAACAGGTTCCTAAACTCACTACCACTCTATACGCACTTGCTGCTGTAAGACTCCCCGTGGCTAGGGTGGCTGATGTGGAAGTGGAAAGCGCCGTCCACGTTGGACTCGAAGCAGTCCAATTCGTTGATTTTTGCCACTGAATAGTACCTAAACTTCCTGCTAGACTCAACGTTGTGCCTGTCCCAAAACAAACTGTTGCATTGGCTGCACTGATCGTTCCTGATAAAGCATTACTTACCGTTATTTTAATTGCGCTTCCCGTTTCAGAACTACAACCCCCATTTGAAGCTACTACTCTAAACCAACTGTCTTGTGTTAAAGCGCCTGTAGCAAAAGCAATAGCCTCATTGGTTGCAGATAAAGCCGTTTGAGCTACCAAACTTCCAACATTAGCAAAATTAACCCCATCAGTAGAAGACTGCCATTGGATATTTCCAATACTTCCAGCGGCTAAAGTTAAATTCACACTGCTTCCTTGACAGCTGGTGTTTGCCGGAGACAAAATAGTATTAGTTGCAGATTTAGCACTAATAACCGCCGCTTTTGATAAGACCGTCAAATCAGTGATGGAAACACTATTTGAGGTTGCAATTCCACAAGAGTTCGTTACTATTACTTTATATTTGGTTCCCGTTGCAGGAACTGTTGTACTAGTTCTAGTTAGGTTTAATGTTGGCGTAGTCGCTCCAGAATAATTAGCAGTGGTGCCCAGCAGGGTCCAAGCGCCTGTGCTTGGAGTTGTTGTTGCTTGGCTATACCACTGATAGGTTGTATTCTCTGCCGCCGCGCCAACAGTAAGGGTTGCCGTTGCGCCAATTGCTTTACAAATCATTTGAGATACTAACTTTGGAGCAGGAGGGTTAATAACTGTAATGGTTTGCTTAACATTCGCAGCACATTGTCCCTGCGTAGGTGTAAAAGTATATTCGGTAGTAGCCAAATTATTTACCGCCGGCGACCAAGTTCCTGTTGCTCCATTAGTTGATGTGCTTGGCAAAGCCGCAATAGTTGCTCCGGAGCAAACCGCTGCTACTTGCGTGAATGTTGGAGTTGTTTTAGGAGTTACCGTAATAGTCATTTCCTTTCTACACGTTACGCCATTGGTAGTTACATCACACCAATAAGTTGTGGTTTCTGTCGGACTTGGGTTGATGGTTGAGGTGGTCTCTCCGGTGGACCATAATAATGTAGAATTAACATCAAATTCAATCACATATGGCCAAGTTCCGTAATTATAAAAGTCATTCCAAGTACCATCTGAATACATCATGCCATAATCTTCATTATTTGAATTATTTGGTTCACCTGCCCTCCAATTAGTAAAAGAGACCTGATTTCCTAAAACATCTAACCAAACTCCTTCATTTTGAGCGTCAGTTATTCCAATCCAAGATATAGGAGGTGCTACATTGTTATATACATTTTGAATAATAAAATTATTTTCATCTATTGAATTTGGTATAAAAAGATGACCTCCATTATCAATACTATTTTGAACTGCTTGAGGCCATGTCACCGAATCTAAACTCTTAAAATAAGTATGTGAATTAAAATAATATGGACCCGAATAATTAGGCAATGCACCATATAAATCAGAAAGCCCAGTTATTGATATATTTAAACTTTGTCCTAAGCAAACTGCTGTTGCACTAGCACTTATTTGAGCATCATTTATACTAACCGCTACTGCTGTTCGGGCACTTTCACAAGTGCCAATAGTTTGCGAAGCATAATATGTGCCTGTTAATAAAACACTAGTACTTTCTAAAGCTGTTCCTTCATTTGCAGAGGCATACCATTTAATAGCGGTTCCTGAAGCTGCTAAATTAGCAATTGTAGAAGCCGTACAAAAAGTTTGTGAAGCCATTGCTGTTGGAGCAGGAATGTTAATAATATCAATAGTTAGCCTTGCATTAGCAGCACATTGTCCCTCATTAGGTGTAAAAGTATATTCGGTAGTAGCTAAATTATTTAGCGCTGGCGACCAAGTTCCTGTTACTCCATTAGTTGATGTACTTGGCAAAGCCGCAATAGTTGCTCCAGAACAAACCGCTGCTACTTGCGTGAATGTAGGTGTTGTTTTTGGCGTTACCGTAATAGTCATTTCCTTTCTACACGTTACGCCGTTAAGCGTCACATCACACCAATAGGTAGTGGTTTCCGTTGGACTTGGGTTGATGATCGCAGTGGTTTCTCCGGTGGACCATTTTATTTGGACATTAGTTTCTTTTTTGTACAGTTTAAAATTAAGTCCAGCAATATTATCCCACCAACAACATTCATCTGCAAGTCCATATATTGTAAGGTCGTTACCTTGAGAATGATAAGGATAATTATAAACATGACTGGGGTTATAAGTGTCTGGAACAGGTCGAGGATATTGACAACCATAAGTATCTTGAGGACAATATTCATTTATAGAAAATGCTCCCTGAAATGGACTCGTACCTCCATTAAAATCATAGGCGGCATCTATAACATTTCCTAGCCAGCAAGAACCCCAGCAAAAGGTTCCGTTTACCTCTATATTATAATCACCAATAGGCAATGAAGATAATTTATGAGAAGAGGGTCCTGTAAATGAAAGGCTAAACTCGTCTATTAATTTTGATGTAGAATCAAATATTACGCTAGAATTGGCTGTTAAATTTACTGTAGTTCCACTACATACCACATTTGCACTAGCCTTTATTTGAGCATCATTTATACTAACCGTTACAGCCGTTCGAACACTTTCACAAGTACCAATAGTTTGCGAAGCATAATAAGTGCCTGTTGCCAATGCAGTAGAACTAACCAATGGGCTCCCCCCATTTACAGATGCATACCATTTAATAGCGGTTCCAGAAGCTACTAAATTAGCAATTGTAGAAGCTGTACAAAAAGTTTGTGAAGCCGTTGCTGTTGGAGCTGGAATATTAATAATATCAATAGTTTGCTTAGCGTTCGCAGCACATTGTCCCTCATTAGGTATAAAAGTATATTCGGTGGTAACCAAATTATTTAGCGCTGGCGACCAGCTCCCTGTAATCACATTAGTCGATGTGCTTGGCAAAGCGGCTATAACTGTTCCAGAACATACTGGAGCAAGGGCTACAAATGTTGGTATCGTTTTTGGCGTAACCGTAATAGTCATTTCCTTTCTACACGTTACGCCATTGCTAGTTACATCACACCAATAGGTAGTGGTTTCTGTCGGATTTGGGTTGATGGCAGCAGTAGTTTCTCCTGTGGACCAGAGGTAGGAATAACCTAATAAACCATTTTGTAAATTGACCGATAAACTAACCGCCGTTCCACTACATACCACACTTACACTAGCCTTTATTTGAGTATTATTTATACCAACCGCTACTGCCATTCGGGCACTTTCATAAATTCCAATGGTCTGCGTAACATAATAAGTGCCTGTTGCCAATGCGGTAGAACTAACCAATGGGCTCCCTCCATTTGCAGCGGCATACCATTTAATAGCGGTTCCAGTTGCACTTAAACTAGCAACTGTTTGAACCTGACTTGCACAAAAGCTTTGTGTTGCTGATACTACAGGAGCCGCAGCAAAGGCATTTAACGTTATCGTTTTTACAGCACTGCGCGACAAAGTAAAATTACCACTACGTACTACAGTTCGAACATAGAATTTTGAATTAGGAGCATACGGAACCGCATCAATAGTGTAAGTAAGCCCACTAGCTCCTTCTATAGCTTTAAAACCAGTGGTGGAGGATGTAGTCGAAACTTCCCATTGAATGGAACTACCGCTATAAGCTGTCGAGACAAAGCTAATAGAGCTTCCGGCACTAACAGTTGCTGCACTGCTAATCACCCCCGCTTTAGCAGCCGGTAAAACAGTAATTTTAACAGGTTCGGTATAACCAACACAGGAACCATTACTCACTTGAACGCGATACCAACTGTTAGCGGTCAAAGCACTTGCTGCATAAACAGCGGTCGTACTTCCAGCCGAGGTCCAAACAGCTGCTGCATTGCTGGTATTTACATAGTTTGTCGATTTTTGCCATAATAAACTTACTCCCGAAAACCCACTCAAGTACAGTCCCGTACTATTGGTAATTGGACTTTTTAACGTATTTCCATTAGCATCTAATCCAGAACTCACTGCAGTGCTTACCGTTACATCGCCACCAATGATACTTCCCGGAATAACCGCAGAATTCACATTTATTTTAATTGCAGTTCCTGTTACGGCATTACACTCCCCATTGCTAGCGACTACTCTAAACCAGGTATCTTGCATTAAGGTTCCTGTTGTATAAGCAATAGCCCCATTAGTTGCGGATAAAGCCGTTTGTGCTACCAAACTTCCAACATTAGCAAAATTAATCCCATCGGTAGAAGACTGCCATTGGATATTTCCAACACTTCCCGCAGCTAAAGTTAAATTTACAATGCCTCCCTCACAAACGGTGTTTGCCGGAGACAAACTAGTATTAGTAGCGGATTTAGCACTAATAACTGCCGCTTTTGATAAGTCCGTTAAATCAGTGATCGAAACAATATTAGAGGATATAATTGCACCAGAGCTCTTTAGTACTACTTTATATTTGGTTCCCGTTGCAGGAACAGTAGTCGTGGTTTTTGTAATCATCAAGCTTGGCGTTGTAGTACCGGAATAATTGGCAGAAGTGCCCAGCAGGGTCCATGCGCCTGTGCTAGCAGTTGTGGCCGATTGACTGTACCACTGATACGTTGTATTCGCCGCCACTGCACCTACACTAAAAGAAGCTTTTGCACCTATTACTTTACAAATCATAGCTACTGATGAACCAGAAATTATTGGAACACTAATTGTACTTGGAATGACTATTGCACTGAACATAGAATAGCCATCATTACTTCCTCCAAAGTATTTTTCAGGAGCACTTGCTGGCGTAACCGAAGTAGTAAAAACTGAATCCGAACGATCCGTAAAAGCCGAATTTTTTTCATCTGAAGCTCGAACGAGGACTTGATTCCAACTTTCTAAAGGGGCAACCCAATTAGTATATTTATTTGCTGCGGGGGCCGTTCCAATAGCCAACCAGTTCGTTCCATTATCGATACTGTATTCTAATTTTACGGTTTGAATGTTATTATAATCCCACTCTATATATTGTCCTGTTCCTCCTCCAAAAGATTCTCCTCCATTGGGATATTTTATTTGAACCCACATATCATTTGGAATTATAAAAGCAGTATCATTCGTATCGGTTACAGTACTAACAAGGTCTTTTACCCTAAATCTGCAGGTATTGGATGGGGTTCCGGGCATGGTCCAGGAAAAACTCAATTGGGAAGCGGGTAAACTAGACGCCAAAGTGATCCAACTAATACCGTCGTCAAGGGAAAACTCTATTGATACATTATCTACATTGGTAGAGGTCCAACTTATGGTATGAGTGGAATAACCCGCCCAACTTTCTCCACCATTGGGACTGATAATGGTAATATTCTTGGAGGAATTATTGGCCATACTATAACCATCATTACTACCGCCTTTGTATTTGGCAACATCAGCAACGGGAACGCTTGTAGTAGCAAAACTAGCATCGCTGGTATCCGAAACAGAAGGCGTGGAATTGTCCGAAATCCGAATTAAACATTGGCTATTCACCCCTGCAGGAGCTACCCAATTAGCATAATTATTTGCTGCTGCTGCCGTTCCAATGCTAGTCCATGTGCTGCCATTGTCTATAGAATATTCTAATAAAACGGTTGCTACTGAACTCGAAGTCCATTCGAAGTATTGTCCCGTGCCTTCATCAAATCGCTCCCCTCCATTAGGATAGGTTATTGCAACTGATGCCGAATTTATAGCAAATGGCGAATTGCTAACATCACTAAGTGTACTTCCTAAATCAGACACTTTTACCAAGCATTGACCTGACGGGATGTTGGGGAGTGTCCAAGAATAGCTTTGTAAATCGGCCACCACAGATGCGGCAATTACATTCCAGCTACTCCCATTATTAGTGGAATATTCGATTTTAACCGCATCCACATTTCTAAAACTCCAGCTGATGTTTACGGTATTGGTAGGATAATAACTTTCCCCACCATTTGGCGCCAAAACTGCCAGAGTAGTAGCCAAGGAAGAAGCCATTTTATACCCATCGTTAATTCCTCCATAGTATTTTTCGGGAGCTGAAGTTGGCACAGCTCCAATAGAAAAAGCCGCAGGACTTGTGGCTTGATTTATAGGATTTTCTATATTATAAACTCTAATTTTTGTTTGCGTATTTACAGTGCTTGGAGCTACCCAATTGCAATAATTGTTTCCTGCCGGAAAGGTCCCTATATCGTTCCAAGTGGCAGCATTATCAGTAGAATATTGAACCATTACAGTGGTCAGTCCCGTAGTGGACCATTCAATATATTGCCCAGTTCCCGCAGCAAAACTCTCCCCTCCTATGGGATACGATAAAGCAACGGTAGGTTCTTGAATAGTAAAAGTAGCATTGCTATCGTCTTGACTATTTTGGGTCAAACTTTTGATGCGTATCTTACATAAGTTTGAACCAGCAGCTGGAACCGTCCATGTATAACTTAAAGCACTTGATGGAATACTACTTGAAAGCGTGGCCCAAGTTAATCCGTTGTCTTTAGAAAATTCTAAAGCAATGTTATCTACATTGCTATAGGTCCAGGTGATAGCGTGAGTAGACCCCCCTAGCCAGCTTTCGCCACCGTTTGGGGAAGTTACCAGAACCGTTTGGGCTTGGAGCGTGGTGCTACTGAGCAACCAAACTAGAAGGATTCCAAGTCCTATTGTGGGTATTTGGAGTATTTTTTTCATGTTGTAGAAGCTAAAAATTACTCTGCAGAACGCACGTAACGGAAACCATTAAAAGTTAATGTGCGTATCCTAAAATATAGTTTTTGATCAACATACGTAATCGCTGTGCCTGTCCATGAAGTAATATCTGTTAATCCTGTTGCACTTAAAATACCATCTCCATTTTTCTTGTCGAATGTATAATTGTTTAATGTAATGCAAGGTTCCATGGCATTTCCTCCCAAATCCATGATCCCAAAATAACTTGATAATGAACCTACATCAAGTAAAGAATCTGGCATCCAATAGTCAATACCATTATTCACAGCTAATAGCGGTCCGTAAACCGCTTTATTGAATTCTAATACACTCATCGGTCGCACACCAGACCAATCGGCATAAGCCACGAATCGATTAGTATTACTATTCCCACAAGCTGTATTGGGCGTGGAAGTAAAGTACTTTCCATTTGTTAAAGTAATCGACGTTCCTGCAACCCCAAGAGTAGTGATTTGACTAGCGGTAAGTGTATTTAAAAAATCAGCATATTGCTGTTCAGTCATTTCGTATTTATAACAATAAAAAGCATTGTACCCTATTGGGTAGGTGCTATTATCAACAATGCCATCATTGTTGGTGTCAATTCCCTCATCTCCTTTAATACGAACCGTTATCGTTGTAGCCAAATTATTATAGGTTAATACAGGGGATAATCGTCTATTAATAACTGGAGTGTTATTTGCTGGAGCATAGATAGTTCCGTATATATCACAACATCCAAATCCCGCAATTGAAAATCTAGGTGCAATTGTAAAATCCCCCTGCGGTACATAAACCATTTCCACAGCAAATACCCGTATTTCTAATCCTGTAACACTAGTCAATCCGCTCAAGCCATAGTTCCACTGCAATTGCATGGAGGCGTTAGCAAAAGTTCCCGTTCCTGCTGCAGATCGGTACACAAAAGCACCTACTTTATCATTGCCTACTTTTATAGTGTTGGCAGTACCAGTGCCATTAGCAAAACCGCTCGTGTTTAATAACACATGTTGCCAATTACCGCTAGCACCTTTGTATTTAATGAAAACCCAAGCCGCATCCCAATTTATACCATCACGCCAGGAGTTGTCCCAGCTCATATCAAACTGCACTTGTATGGTTTTGTTGGCGGTATTATCACCCGTAGTAGTTACGTTTTTAACCAGCATATTGTTGGCTTTCATTTGCCCTATAACAACAAGCAGTAGGGGCAGCAAGAAGAATAATTTTGTTTTCATAGTTTTGGTTTTTAATATTTTCAAATTTCAAAAAATATCTCTCTCATCTCATAAAAATCGTAGGAAACAGTATTTTCTACTATTTATTAAAAAGATAATAGGAGGATTAAATTCATCGGTCCAATACCTCAAAAGTTGAATTCATACTGATAAACTCAGGAACGATTGATTTCATTTTGGCAACAATATCAGCATCCGAATAATAATTGGCAATCCCTATTAGTGCCTCAATATCAATATGCAACTGCTTGAATTCGTCCTGAATCTCCTGGGCGATCATGATTTTTTCGTGATGCGTTGCTAGGGTCTTAGACGTATCATTGAGCAATTCTTCATACAGCTTTTCCCCAGGACGTAATCCTATAATTTCAATTTTGATATCTACCTCTGGGATAAAGCCAGCGAGTTGGATCATCTTCAAAGCCAAATCATAGATTCGAACCGGTTTGCCCATATCGAATATAAAAATTTCGCCTCCCTCTCCCATCGCTCCTGCTTCGAGCACCAGCTGGCAGGCCTCTGAGATAGTCATAAAATACCGTATGATATCCCGATGGGTGATGGTAACGGGGCCGCCTTCCGCGATTTGTTTCGTAAACAAAGGCACTACCGATCCATTAGACCCCAAGACATTCCCAAAGCGGGTTGTGATAAATTTAGTGGGGGAGGCCACCTCATCATGGAGGTCTTTGAGTTGCAGCGACTGTACGTATTTCTCGGCAATTCGTTTACTGGCGCCCATAACATTACTGGGGTTTACCGCCTTATCGGTAGAAATCATAATAAACTTTCGTACCCTGTATTGGCAGGATAAATCAGCTAAATTTTTAGTTCCTGAGATATTAGTCAAAATGGCCTGGGACGGATTCTCTTCCATCAACGGCACATGTTTGTAGGCCGCAGCATGATAGACTATTTGTGGCTGGTGCTTCTCGAATATCTTTTCTAGGACTTCCTTGTCTCTCACATCAGCAATCAGAGTCCGAATTTTAGAATTAGTATCCAATGCCTGTAATTCCAAACAAAGATGGTGCAAGGGCGTTTCAGCTTGGTCAATTAAGATAACAGCCTTAGGATCATAATTCAATACCTGTCTCACTATTTCACTACCTATAGATCCTGCTGCTCCTGTTATCAGTACCGTCTTGTTTTTGAGCTGATGGGTGATAGCGCTTTTGTCTATAACTATAGGTTTGCGCTCCAGCAGGTCTTCAATCTCAAGGTTTTTTATTTTCTTAGAAATCTCCTTTTGGTTTTCCCAATCGCTGATGAGCGGAACGGTATATACTTTGTAATTGTTTTCCAAACATTGGTCTACTATACTTTTTTTTTCTTTATTCGTCAAACTTTTATCCGCTAGAATAATCCCTTCTGCTTGGACAGATCGCATCAATATTGAGATTTTTTTTCTTTGTCCTAGAATGGGAAGATCTAACATCCGCTTAGCATCATTTTGTTTGTTTCGATCTACGAATCCTACAATTTTAAAACGGCTAGGTGTTTCTGATTTAAGGGCATTCGCCACCGAAAGGGCATTGGCATCGCTACCATATATAATGGTTCGAATTAATTCATGAGCCGATTCTTTTGAAAAATAATGTTCGAAAGTTTGCTTTACAAAGACGCGGTATAAAAAAAGACCACAAAAAGAAAGAACCATATTGATAAAGAAAGGGGTATTTAAAAAGGCCTTTGTTCCATAATACTGTTGGTGAAAAAAGTTGTATCCAATAAAGCTCATCAGCACCGCCATTTGTGAAAACAAAAGCTTAATAGCATCAATATAAGACGAATGCCGGATGATTCCAGAATAGGTGCTAAACAACCAAAAGTAGAAAAGGTTCACCACCAAGTAGACGCCAAGGAAGTTAACACTTCGATCTATGATAATTAAGTCCAAGCCGGAACCTCGGAGTATTAGTATTGTAAAAAGATAACATACTACCACCACAGCCAGATCTATCATCACTATAATCCATCTTGGAAGATAGTTTAAATTTTGTAGGCTCAGATTTAATTTTTTTCGGTTCAAGTAGTTCAAAGTCAAGGCTACTAATCCGGTGTTTTTATTGATGTACAAATTATAATTTTTAGATTTTTTAGTAAACTACTCACTCTCACTCCTCCTCACTCACTTTTCTCGTCTCACTTCTCACTCCTCCACCACTTCTTCTCTTTTTCTTCAGCCCCATAGCCATAACCATAACTTCCGTAACCATAACCGTAGGTTCTTCGAATTGTGGTGTCATTCAGAACTACCGACAGATTAGGCAGGCGTTTTTCACGATAATAATTTTCTATCATTGGGAGAAAGCTTTTATCAAGATAATTCGCTCGAACCACATATATAAAAGCATCGGCATATTTAGCCAACACTAAGGTATCGGTCACCAAACTCACCGGAGCTGTGTCAACAAGGATATAGTCAAAGTCTTTCTTAAGTTGATCAAACATAGTATCGAGTTTGACATTCATCAGAAGCTCGACGGGATTAGGGGCAATCACTCCGCTAGGCAAAAGGTAAAAATCATCGTAGATCTCGTTTTTAATAATATAATCCTGGATAGCTTCCTTATTTTTAGACAAATAATTGGTTAATCCTTTATCAGGGAGCTTAAAATAAACATCGATTTTTGGGTTCCGAATATCCATTCCAATAAGCAAGACTTTCTTTCCCGAAAGAGCAATCGTTGTGGCCATATTCACTGCCACAAAGGTCTTCCCCTCTTTGGGAAGCGTAGAGGTCACAAAAATAGTTTTGGCTTGGCCTTCCTTGACATTACCCAACATAAATTCGAGGTTAGTTCGCACCATTCGAATGGCTTCGGCTGCACTAGAGCGACTGTTCGAGGCTATTACGACCTCATTTTCTAATGATCTTGGAATATCCCCTAGAATTGGTATGGAGAGTTTGTCTTCCAAATCAGGTCGTGTTTTTATTTTAGTATCCAATAAATCAATCAAGTAAAGGATCGTAAAAGGAATCAAAAGTCCCAGTAGCAGTGCCGCCAAATAGATAATATTCTTTTTGGGTGATATCGGTAGTTCGGAGCTAGTAGCCCTATCAATCAATTTGGCATTGGGTTCCGTCACGGCCAAGGTAATGGCGGTTTCTTCTCTTTTTTGGAGGAGATACAAATAGAGCGCTTCTTTTATTTTTTGTTGTCGGTCAATAATCCGATAGTCGCGTTCCTGAGTCGGTATTTGGGTAATCTTGCCTTTGAGTAGCTGTTCCTGCTTTTCGAGATCGTTTTTCTTAATGGTCAGACTGGCTTGAAGCTGTGCCAAACTCTCCTTGATATTTCGATCAAGATCATCCAATTGCTGGTTGAGATTAAGGAGGACATAATTCTTGACTGTACCATCTTTGATTATTCGGTTGCGCTCTAATACCAAATTATTGTGTTGCACAACAATCGGATTGATCATTCCGCCTACGTTTTCTGTGGGGATAATATTAGCCGGAACAAGGTCGGCCTTAGTCTTAGTGCGCATAAAGTCGTTCATCACCTCAACCACCCGCAATTGTGTTGCGGTAGTGATCAATTCTTTCTCAAATTCAGAGGCGGATTTTACAAATAGACCGGCATCAGTGACCAAATCAGTTAGGCTATTGGCTTTCTTAAAGCCCTCGGCATTAGCTTCTACTTCTCCCAATTCAGTCGTAATGCTTTTCAATCGCTTTTGGATGAATTCCTGGGTGCTTTCCGAAATTATATTCTTGTCTTCAATAGCCTCTTGATTGTATATTTCAACAATACTGTTCAGAAAATGATCGGCCTTTTCTGGAACCGGATCTGTCAGGCTCAATTCGGCCACACTGGTAGTTTTACTAATAGAAGCTACGGTATAGCGGAGACCATAATCGGCTGCCGCGGCTGCTACCGAACTGATATGAACCGAAATACGAGCCGATTCAAGTGCAGCTTTACCCCTCTGTGGTATCCTGTGCACGATAAACTGGACTCCTTTCAATATAAAAGGGGCTCCATACTTAAATTTACCCAAGGATTTGGCATCACTGGCTAGCAATTCAAAATTATCAGACGGTCCAGTGATAACCGTATAAGACTGGGGATTCTTATCAAAGTCTGCAGTCGATTCTAAAATATTAAAATCAAAGGGCCGTCCAGCATAGATTTCTGAGGTTTTGATGGTACCACTCATAAAATAACTGACCTGGAAATTCAATTTCCGAACGGTTTTTTCAATTAAGGTTCGGGATTTTAAAATTTCAATTTCGTTATCGACATTATTCTTGGCTCCTGTCATCAAACCCATATCGGCAAAAGCCGACAGTTCCGATTGCAGGCCGCCCTTGTTCTCATCACGTACCAAGATGGTCGTGCTCGATTTATATTGCGGAACAGTATAGCGCAAATAAGTATAGGCAATTCCCACACAAAGGAGAACGCCAAGCAAAAACCATTTCCATTCGACCAAATAACGGTCTATTTGTTCTCGGAGGTTCATCGTTTGTGCTGCTTGTTCCTGTGGCTTAATAGTAGGACGATTTATGGTGGAATGGGGCATAACTTTTATTTAAATATTAAAACGGCAATGGTGATTAATAGGCTGATACCACTGAGTATAATTCCGGTATTGGGACCTACTCCGGCCGAATTGATTTTGGATGTATTGGGCTCTACCACAACCATATCATTCTGAGCCAAATAATAAAAAGGAGAATTCAGGAAATCCGATTGGGTGATATCCACGCGATGATAGGATTTGATTCCATTAATCTCCCGTATAATCAGTATATTATTCCGCTTGCCATAAATAGTTAAATCTCCCGCCAGACTCAAGGCTTCCAATAAGCTCACCCGTTCTCCTGCTATAGTATAGCTCGAAGGGCGCGAAACCTCCCCCAAGACCGAGACTTTAAAGTTCAGGATGCGAAGATTGATTCCCGGATTCCGTATATATTCCGATACGAGTTTGACCATCTTGGCGTTGGCTTCACGTCGGTGGAGCCCCCCCAATTTAACCAATCCTAATATCGGAAAGTCAATATAACCTTCGTTATCTATGAGATAGGTTTTGATTCCCGACTGATTGTTGTTAATTTGATAATTACCCTGAATTTGTGGGAGGTTAAACGGTATGGTGACCTCAGGATTGTCAGCAAAAACAATTATACTCAACAGATCATCGGCTTGTAAAACTGGTTCATAAGCCAGCGCCTGTTCGTAAGTTTTGGCACGGTCGATATCCTGCAGATAAACGATTTTTTCTTTGCTGGTACAGGAAAATAATAACAACACGGCAAGGAACAGAAAAGGGTAATGTAGAATTTTGTGAATCATAGTGGGTTTTAAAAAATTTGAAAAGTTTAGGCAAGCTTAAAAGTTAAATACTTAAAAATTTGAAGCTTAAAAAAAGTTAAATACTTAAGAAACGATAAATGGAATGGGTCGTGGGATGCGATTAAATCTTATTTAAATCCTCCTTAAAAAAATTGTATTTAAGTACAGTTCCTGGATTTCCCACCACTACAGCATAATCTGGGACATCACGTATTACGACAGTACCTGCTCCAATAGTAGTCCATTTTCCAATTTTAATGCCCGGAATTACGCTGGCTCCAATGCCAATATGGCTTCCTTCACCCACATGTACACCTCCAGCCAAGGCTGCATTGGGAGAAATATGAACAAAATCGCCAACTTGACAATCGTGATCGACCGAGCAATTCGTGTTTAAAATTACATGTTGCCCGATACGAGCATCCGAATTCACAACAACTCCCGCCATCACAACGGTCCCAACTCCTATTAAAGCGCTCTTTGAAAGTACCGAAAATGGATGTATCGCTTGACTATAGGGGCCAAATACACAATGAGCTACAATTTCTTTGCGTATGCGATTATCTCCTATAGCAATTAGGAAAGAATCCAATTGGGGATCATAAGATTGGACGAGATCAAAATGAACATCGTAACCCTGTAAAGTACCAATCTCCGTATTACAATCAAGCAGTCCCCCAATCGCTTTTTGCTGCAATTCTAAAATTTCCAGAATCACTTTAGCATGACCACTGGCTCCATATAAATATATCATTGGTTATTTCCTTTAAATAATTCCATACTTACTTCCCCTTTTTGTGAAATTCCTTCTCTAATAAATACTTTCTTAATGGTCATAAGTAGTATTTTCAAATCGACTAAAAAGGAGCAGTTTTCTATATACCAAACATCATAATTAAATTTCTCCTCCCAGCTAATAGCATTTCGTCCATTGACTTGAGCCCATCCCGTAATTCCGGGTCGCATTTCGTGGCGGCGTCCCTGAAAGTTGCTGTACAAAGGCAGGTATTCAGCTAGTAAAGGTCTTGGCCCTATGAGACTCATTTCGCCTCTTAGCACATTCAGGAGCTGTGGAAGTTCGTCCAGAGACGTCTTCCGAACGAAAGCTCCCAAACGGGTTAATCGCTCCGAATCGGCTAACAATTGGCCTTTTGCATCCGTTTTATCGTTCATGGTTTTGAACTTAAGGATCAAAAACAGACTGCCAAATTGCCCCGGTCGCCATTGGAAAAAAAAGGCCTGTCCCTCATTGGCAAAATAAAGTCCAATAGCAGTTATACTAAGTAGAGGACTTAAAAGGAATAAACACAGGAGCGCTCCTAAAAAATCTAGGGGTCTTTTGAAAAGAATTTTATACATGAAAAAGTGATTTTTTAAATAGTGAAAGGATGTGTGCTAATACAGTACTTGAAATCGATAACTATTTATCTTTCACTACCGATTGATATAAAGGAAAATAGCTGCTTTGGCTATCTGAATTGGAATTTTTTACTAATTCGTCATATTTTTTTGGATTCACAATCATTTGCCATATTTGATAAAAACAGCGATACTGTGAAAATCCTGCTTTAAATCGAAATAAAGAGTCTTTATCACTACCACCTACACCGCCTCCTAAATGAAGAAAGTCAAGTTTAAGATGATTCCCTATTAACCGAGCTTCGTCTATAATCAGTTTCATTGGGGCTTCCTTTATGTATTCTTGTGTGGTTCCGGCCAAATGATACTGAAGGATCGTTTTGCTTATTGTAAATAAGGCACCAGCTGCAATAATCCCGTCTTTTTTGGCTAATAATAATTTGTTTTTAAAACATTTATTGTCTAAAAATCCATAGAAATACTGAGGAGTAAAAAAATAAGTACTACTAGCCCCAACCCTATGCATGGTTTCATGATATATAGCAATGAAGGCATCTATTTCCTCTTTAGATTCTGCCTCAAAGACTTCGAATCCTTTACTGCGCAATCGATTCAATTCTGAATTATTTGTTTTCCGGTATTGCTTTTTTTGCTCTTCAGCTGAAATTTTTAAATCTATGGAAACGGTTGTATTGATATCCTTTACAATTCCAAAGTTTTTAAAAATTTCACCATGAGAAATGATGGGATGAAGTCTACAAAAAACGGCCACAACATTACGCTCCTTAAAAAAATCTAAAAGGAACTGCTGAAAAATAATAAAATGGTATTCAGTTAAAGAATCAAAATTAAGGTTGCTAATAGGTCCACAATATCCATATACTGAAGTACAATCAAAATAGTCTGAATTAGAAATTCTCCTTAAAATCAAAGGCAACGCAATAAAATTATCTTTAAAATTAACAACCAATAAAACCGGACGATGTTCTTTTTCTAAACTATGATAGGACTGTGTATGATAAAAATCAGAATACAAACTTTTACTTATAATATCCGACCATCTATCGTCACTAACCTCAATTACTGAAAAATTATTCATGTAGTATAAAATCTTTAATTGTTAACAGACCCCGTATTGACACAAACATTATTGCAATTTTGTTTTACCTTCTATGAAAATGAGAATTCTAAAGGGCTACCTTTTTCTAGCTAGTGCAATATTATTTTCTAACTGTCGGTATTCCGCTAAAATGGCTTGCCAAACAAGTTTTTGTTCATAACGGGATAGAATCATGGCACGGGCATTCAAACAAAGCTGATTTCTAAAATCAGAATTACTTTTCATCTTTTGCATCGCCAAATACAAAGCATTAGAATCTTTAACAGGAATGAGTATTCCATTTTTACCTTCAATAATAATTTCGTTGCAGCCGCTGATATTCGTTACAATGCTCGGTAATCCCATGGCTCCTGCCTGCAACACTACATTGGGAAAACCTTCACGATAGCTTGGGAAAGCCAAACAATGACTTATGGCTAAATAAGGACGTACATCAATTTGAAAACCAACGGAAATAATAGTAGTATTGACTGCTATTTCCTGCAAAGTCTCCGATAGTAATGGGTCAAGATCCGTTTCTAAGGGGCCTACCAAGAGTAGTATCAACTTTTGGTTCTTGAGTTTTTTAAAGGCAGCTACTAATTCATTGATTCCCTTGTCGCCTACTAAGCGCCCAACAAAAACAAAAACAAAGTCTTCTGCTTGAATTCCTAATCTAGTACTTAAAGATCGCTTTTCTTCCTTTGAAAACAAATCTGGGTTAAAATCGTCCAAATCAACACCATTAACATTGCCATTAGCTAGTACCTTTAATTGTTTTTTGGTAATTTTATATTGGATTAAATCCTGCTTCACCCCTTCTCCTTCAGGATAGATATTGGTGGCACAGGCGCAAAGTAAGCGATCCATCAGAATTAAAATTTCTTGCATTTTTCCTTTTTTACTTGGAAATATTAAACCTGTAAAAGTATGTATTCGAATGGGCACGCCTGCCATTTTTGCCGCTATCATGGAAAGCAAACCTGCTTTTGGCGTAATGGAATGAACAAGTAATGGTTTTTCTTTTTTAAAAAGCAAGTACAACTTCCACAAGGATTTTAAATCCTGTAAGACACTTATTTTTCGCTGCATCTCCAACCCACTTATTTTGACACCTTCTCTTAAGGATACAATTTCTAAATGTTTGTCATGCCCCGAAACGGCCAAAACCTCATACTTTTTTTGTAAAAAAGCCAATTGGCCTTTTAACAAATAATCTAAGGAAATAGCGACTGTGGAAGTCCGAATTATTTTCTTGTTTATATTTATTGCCGACATCGAAACCACCATGTTTTATATTCTACTAAAATTGACTCACAATCCTTTTTTATTGTATAGGCAAATAATCAAGTTCATTGCCCCCCAATTAGTGTGTAACTTTTTGGGGGCAGTTTAAAGCTGTAATCCCTTTTCTGAAGATATAGGCTAAAATCAGAATTGCTTCTTATATTTTGAATCGTTAGTTAATGAGCATTAGTATCTTAAGTAGGAATTAGCAATCAAAAACTCATTCTTAGCTTCATTAACTGAATAAGCTGTCTGGAAAGTGTCTTTCGAAGGATTGTATAGGTATATACAATGTAGTATCACACTTTCTTGCTAAAACTATTTTTTTATTTAATGAAAATTAATTGATTGGAGATTTACAGCTATAGTCAGAGATTAATCCTAAATTTTTCTTAAAGGATATCGAACTGATTTAGTAGGCTTTCCAAAACAAGATTTCTTGTATAGTTAAGGGAGATAAAATAATGGCATTTCTTTTTTGGACTAAAACATCTTCTTTACCTAATAAATGGAAAACAAAGTAAAGTATTCCTGATAGACAATACTTTAGTGCGAATTTGATAAATGAAATATTCCAATGATGTTTTTTTAGACTGTATAGAATCGCCGCATTACCTTTGAAATATTTCATATAGTTACCTACTCCAAATTCTCTGTAAAAAAACAAAGGCTGAGTCAATATTTGAAAATTAAATTGACCCGAAGTTCTAAACCATAACTCTGCATCTTCAATTCGGATTGCCTTAATATCATAAAGATTATTTCTAAACCATTCGGTTTTAGCCATAATTGTAGGGTGTATGAAAACTTTAACTTGTTTTAATATCTCTTTTTGATCATATTTAAACCGTACTCCCTGGATTAAATTATTTTCATCAATTGAATAGGCATTAGTTCCTATTACATCAATTTCATGATTTGATTCTAATACTTCTAATTGTTTTCCTATTTTATCAGGATGCATAATATCATCCGAATCCATTCTTGCTAAATATTTAGTTTTAGAAAGTGCAGCAATCTGGTTTAATCGATAAGGAAGTCCTCTATTAAAACCATCCACTACTAATTCAATTCGAGAATCATGAAATGATTTTATAATCGCAATAGATTGATCCGTTGACCCATCATCAACTATCAATAATCGAAAATCAGTGAATGACTGGTTTAAGATAGACTGTATCGAATCTTTCAGAAATCTTTCTGCGTTATAAACGGGTAAACCAATTGTAAGTATTTCCATTTGATTGGTTGTTATTAAATCCGAAACAAAAAAACAATTTGAAATAATTGAATTTTACATGGTTCATCTTTTAACACTATAACTTGTCTCATTATAACCTAATCCAATCCGGAGGTATTAAATCAACAGTTGTATTGTTCATTGCCCCAACATACCATTTTGCAGGTGCAATTACCATTTTATCTTTGGATGGATTTAGCCAAGCACTCCACCAACTAAAAGTGCTATTTGCAATAATATGATGTTTGCACATTGACATCATTACAAAATCTGCTATAGCTACATCTGAGTAATGTGAATTATCGACAAATTTCAGATGAATGTTATCAGGTACAACTAAATTCTCTTTAGCCCAATTTAGGTCGTTGGAAAAAACATAAAAAATTGGTTCTAATAATTGATTTGATAATTGATTAATACTTTGTAAGTAATAATCTATAGGAATAGTTTCATATATTTTGGAATTTTTACTTGAAAGATAATCCCCTCTTCTAATATGAACACTAATAGACATTGTAGTAAGAATCGAAGTTTGAATTTTACTGTTTGTTAAAATATCAATTTTTAAGGTAAAATCTGACCTTATTTTATCTTCAATTTTTTCAAAATATTTATAGGATTGCCAATAGCCATCAAATAAAGAATATCCATTTGCTATACTTGACAAATAATTCGGACTGTTTTCCACTAATATTTTACTGTTTAAAAACGGAAAAGTTCTAATTAATTTACGTTTAAAACGATATAAAAAAAGATTGGAAGAATAAAATTTAAATTTTCGAAATTCTTCATAATCGATTGTGTTTACATTTGTATTGAAACAATAAATTTCAGAATTATTATCTGTCTTATCACCAAAGAAAAGTGGTGTTTGACTTCTTTGTTCTTCTAAATAAAGAGCAAAAGCATACTGAAACATCTGGTTACCCAAACCACCCCATAATTTGACTATAATCATAAATTAAAAATATTTCCAAATAATTGATTCAATAATTCTTTTAATCTTAAAATTAAATCTTAAAAAGTATGCTTTTTTAGGTAATTTATCAAAATATATACCTCCGTGTTTAATTTTATTTAAAATGATAATTTTGGGGTCAAAAGGAATTTTAGATCCTTCTGGAAAACCATATTCTGGAGATAACATTACTACTTTTTTTTTATGTAAATACTGATTTAAATGAGATTCATCATGATAGATTGCCATAGTATCATTTTTCATATCAATCTTTACATTCTTACTACATTCCTCAATTAACTTTAGATAATCTTCCGCTTTTCCGCCATTTAAACTCCCCATAAAATAATAATACTTTTCTGAATTATTATATTTGATATAAGCCGTTGATTTTAAATTGCGTTCATAGGGATATTGTTCCATCTTTTTGTTATAATAGCCCGGGTGTATTAAAGCTACTAAACCGAAATCAATTTGTATGGGTAAAATTTCTTTACCTATTATATTTACAAATTGCATATTTGAGTTGAAAAAATAAATATAATCCATTTCTAATAAGGCCTCTTTTATAGATAAAAACATATCGAAACGAAGTAATGAATCTAGGGGAAACCCTTTTGGGGATTCATATTTAACATGTATGTTATTCGTATCAAAAATTTTGGAATTATCGGTAAAAACAAAATAATGTTTTTCACACTCGGGTAAAAAATATTGTTGGGCACTTTGATAAAAATTTTTCCAAAAAACAGAATATTTCCCTGTGCAAATATATAAAACTGCAATTTTCATAAGTTATATTGTAAGATAGTATTGATTTAGTTTATATTAAAATCAAAAAGATAAGTAATCTAAATTAACAGTTAAGAGATAGTTTTAACTGAAAGAAGTGAGGTTTTAAAAAGTTGGTATACCTTATTAAACAGTTTTTAAAAAAAAATTTACTTTTTATTGTTAATAGTTTTTTTGGAAGTCAAAGAAAATTAATTTAAATTTTTTTAAATTTTTTATTGTAAAAGAATAATAGTATTAAAGCTGGAATTGCATTATAAAACAGAAACTGTCCCATAACCTGAATACTCAATAAGATTGTGGCGTTATATAATAAAATCAAATAAAATAAGCAAACTCGATACAAAAATTGCGAATCTAAATTATCAATAAATAATTTATTTAAATAAGCATAATAATAACCTACAATCAAGAAAAAAAACATTATCAATATGTATCCCCCATTAGTATAACATTCTGCCTGTGTTAAAAATATCTGATCATTAGGACCGACATATCCATAAAATAAATAATTATACAATTTAACTCCCGAATTATCACGAAAAGGAGTACCTAAAATTGGGCATGATGAAATGAATGAATTAAAAATTGTGAATTTTTTTTCGCCCAGTTTAAATATTGGAGCAATCATCTGGCTTCCACCAGCATAAACTTGTATATCATTCACTACGTCTTTAGAATTCTTTAAAGAACTATTCACATTTAGATCTTCTTTGCCCCTTATATTTCCAAAAACAAATAATACATATAAAAACAAAATACCAATTGATAATGTTCTAATTGGTTTGAATTTTATATGTTGAGAAAATCCTGCGAACAATGCTAATAATGGATAAACCATTGCTTGCCTGTTCTTACTTAAACTTGATAAAAGAACTAATACAATTGATATTGTTAAAATAATTTTTCTTGTAATAATTGGTTTATTTTCTAAATCAATTAAACTAATAAAACCGAAAATTGCAAAAGGGAGAAAATAAGTTGCAAGACTTGCAAAATACCCAAGAAAACTAGTTTCTACTTTTAAATCATCATCTAAACTCGCAATAAAAATTTTGGTGATATAACTTGTAAAATCACCATAATAAAGTATGATACTAATCAAGCCAAATATTAAAAACAGCCAAGATAAATTGATTATTTTTTTGTCATCTATATAATTTAATTGTTTTTCATTATTTTTAATCTTCAAATATCTTAACTCCCATCCAACAACAAATGCTAAATACATAAGCAATGTTATCAAATAGCTATTGAAAATTAATTCTGATTCAGTATTCCGAGTATCCGTAAAAATTTTGTATTCAAAAAATAAACCCAAGCATGGAAGAAAATACAAACGAATAAAAAAAACAATAAAAGCAATATTTTGAGGGAGAAAAAGGTTGTCAAATCTCAACTTAAAATTTCTTGTAAAAAAATTAATACTTAAATAAACAACTACAATTATGGATTCCTCAAGATAGAGCGAACCCTTAATTACTTGTAGAAAAATAAAAAATAAAAAATAAAATAAAAATAAAAAGATTTTTTTCATACAATAACAAAATGTATAATTACAAAAAGCTGAATAAATATTACACTAATTTATTGCCTTTTCTAAATAACATTATTAAACTTGACCCAATAAAAAAAGACACACAATAAGCGATTGGAGAAGCTAACATAACTGTATTAGGTAAAATAATCATAAACGTTAAAAATAAACTTAGAGAAATAAAAACATCAACTATAGTTCTCAACCATACTCGACCGCTAGCTATAATACTTTGACCTAAAAACAAATTAACCGTTGAAAATAATGCTGCTAATAGCATAATTCTAAAAGGCCATTTAGCAATAGAATAATTAAGATGGTACATTTTAATTATATAAAATTCGAAGAAAATTGAAATGATAATTAAAGTAATACTAATTAAGATGCTCATTAATAAGCCGGTTTTTTCAGTAGATCGAAACTCTAATTGATTATTTTTTTGTCTGGATAGAAGTGGTAAAATTACCTTTGCTATTTGCAACGGAAAGAATTGTATCAAAATCATCCATTGATTCGCTATTCCGAAAACTGTTAATGCAAGTTTACCATTTTCTTTATTATAAATAATATAATTAATAGCCCATTGCGAGGGAATCATAATCAAAGTTGCTAAAAAAATTGGAAATGATGATTTTAAAATATGCTTTAATAACAAAAAATCAATTTCATATTTTAACTCCAAATCTTGTTTTTTACAATTCTTTTTTAAGAAGTAAAAATTAAAAAGTAAACTCAAAGAAAAAGTTAATGCATAAGCTATTAATACCCCTTGAATACCATACCATTTAACAAAAATTATTATTATTATAATTGTAGATATCCCTTTTATTAGACTCACTTTGGCTATGTCTTTGAAAGCACCTAACCCTAAAAGGATACTCACTTGGAGTACATCTAAAGTGCTCGTTATCAACCATAAAATAATAAAAAATAAAGATAAAGGTGAATCTAAGTTCCAAAATTTAATGTTGCCTATTTTAAAATGATTTATTAATAAGCTTATTAATGAAATTATAATAGACAATGATAGTACTATAAAATACATATTGGGTATTAATTTACCTAAGCGTATCTTTTTGTAATGTAAATTTCTTGCCACTATAACAGTTGCAAAAACATTAAGACCTACCTGAGTAAACCCTTGTAACATAGAATTTGTAGACCCATAAAGAACTAATGTAGCATATTCAAGACCTAAATATCTAGCGAGAATTATATTAGATATAAAATTTAAACCCTGGCTAAAAATACCTGCTAAAGAACCCCAAAATATCGAGATAAAGAGTATTCTTTGTAAAAAAAAACCTTTTTTTAAGCTTCCGAAAACTTTTTTAACCATCAAACATTTTTATAAAAATTTTTACAACTTCCCATCACCCTCATCTCCCAAAACCCCCTTTACATCATACAAAACACTATTCTCATTTTGCAAAGAAGCAAAATCCATATCAAGAAATACCGTATGGGCAACCCCCAATACAACAACATCAAATTTTTGACTCGCTAAGTCCGTTGTTGTTACCAAACCATATTCTTGAAGAACCGTATCGGGATTCACCCAAGGATCATAAATACACACTCGAATTCCATAATCACTTAAAGCGGCAATCACATCTACAATCTTGGTATTGCGAACATCAGGACAGTTTTCTTTGAAGGTAATTCCCAACATCAAAAGACTAGCGTCCTTAACAACGATTCCTTTTTTGATCATCAACTTCACGACCTGCGAAGCCACATACTCTCCCATGCTATCGTTCAAGCGACGACCTGCTAAAATAATCTCAGGATGGTAACCCAATTCCTGAGCTTTTTGCGCTAAATAATAGGGATCAACGCCGATGCAATGGCCTCCCACTAATCCGGGCTTGAAGGGTAAGAAATTCCACTTAGTACTCGCAGCTTCCAATACAGCATGAGTGTCAATATCCATTAAATTGAATATTTTAGCCAATTCATTGACAAAGGCGATGTTGATATCTCTTTGAGAGTTTTCGATTACTTTAGCGGCTTCAGCCACCTTGATACTGGGCGCTAGATGCGTTCCGGCAGTGATTACACTCTTGTACAAATCGTCTACTTTACGGCCTATTTCAGGTGTGGAGCCTGACGTTACTTTTAGGATTTTCTCTACCGTATGTGCTTTATCCCCGGGATTAATCCGTTCGGGTGAATAGCCCCCAAAGAAGTCCACATTGAATGTTAATCCTGATATTTTTTCCAAAATCGGCACACATATGTCTTCCGTTACCCCAGGATAGACCGTCGATTCATAGATCACGATATCCCCTTTTTTCAAAACCTTAGCTACCGTTTCGCTGGCTTTATACAAGAAAGTTAAATCCGGACGCCTGTTCTTATCCACAGGTGTTGGTACCGTAACAATATAATAATTACAATCGGCAATAGCACTCAAATCATAGGAGCAAAAAAGCCCGTGGGTCTGTCCAATGACAATTTCTGTAATGGTTCCCTCTGGGGATTCATTTTTATCTTCATTCGCAAATTTTAAAATAGGTAAATCTTTAAATAAATAGGAAGGATTACAATCCAGCAATACCGCTTTCAAAAGTTCCATACTTACTTCCTGCGTTGTATCGATACCACTGTTTAATTCACTAATCCTCTCACGATTGATGTCAAACCCCACAACAGGATACTGCGTAGCAAACAATCGTGCCAAGGGCAATCCTACATATCCAAGTCCTAGTACCGCTATTTTAATGGGCTCTTGAATCAGTTCTTCAATTGCTTCTTGAATGGGTTCTTGCATTTTTATATTTTTAGTATTCCTAATCTTTTCTAAACTTTCCTAAACCTTCTCTAACCTCCTAAACCCTAACCTTCTCAAACACCTTCACAACCACACTCGCTATTCTCCTGCGGTCCTCTTCATGAATATTAGATCCCGAGGGTAAACACAAACCCGTTTCAAATAGTGTTTCCGCTACATTCCCCCCATAATAGGGATAGCACTCAAACAATGGTTGCAAATGCATGGGCTTCCAAAGCGGGCGGGATTCTATATTTTCATCCAAGAAGGCCAAGCGCAGCTCCTCGCAGCTGATGTTGCTTACACTAGCATCGATGGTAATCGCCGTCAACCAATAGTTGGCATAATAGTCCGCATGGGGTACTTCAAAAACCGTAATTCCGGGTATAACTGCAAACAGGGCTACATAGAAATCATGCATCTTCCGTCGCAAATCCACATGCGCATCTAGAATTTCCATTTGACCCCGACCGATTCCCGCACAGATGTTACTGATCCGATAATTATAACCGATTTCAGAATGTTCATAATGCGCTGCAGCATCACGGGATTGGGTCGAAAAGAACACCGCTCGGTCTTTCGTCGCCTTAGAACGCGTTAAAAGCGCCCCCCCTCCTGAGGTCGTAATAATTTTATTGCCGTTGAAAGACAAAACCCCAATATCACCAAAACTCCCGCACTTTTGACCTTGATAACTGGATCCTAAGGCTTCGGCGCTGTCTTCTAGAATCGGAATGCCATAATGATCGGCTATCGCTCGAATAGCTGTAATTTGGTAAGGAACACCATAAAGGTGAACGGCAATAATCGCCTTAGGCTTCTTACCCAAAGCAATACGATCGATAATAGCCGCTTCTAAGGCCAACGGGCAAAGATTCCAGGTTTCCGTTTCGCTGTCAATAAAGACAGGGATTGCTCCCAGATACAGAATCGGATTGGCAGAGGCTGAAAAGGTAAACGACTGGCAGAGCACTTCGTCTCCCGCTCGCACGCCCAATAATAAAAGGCCTAGATGTAAGGCGGCCGTTCCGGTACTTAAGGCAGCAACATGTATATCAGAGCCTATATACACCTCTAAATCTTTTTCAAAACCATCTACATGAGGCCCTAAAGGCGCTATCCAGTTGGTTTCAAATGCCTCTTGTATGTATTTTTGCTCCCCTCCTCCCATGTGCGGGGAGGAAAGCCAGATTTTAGTGGGATTCATTTTATAATTTTTGGCGTTTGGCGGTCAATAGTTATGCTTTTCGAACTGGTTTAAAATCAAAGTGCTAACTCTTTTTTAGGAAAAAGAAAAAAGCTTCGCTTGTGTAAGTCACATATTACAGTGACTACAAATTAAAAATTCAACTAAAAAAAAATGGAAAAACAAGCTTCTAACAAAAGACACCTTTGGGGGCTGGCGCTCACTCTAAATCTTATTGTGTCCTCACATTCACATCATACTAATTTCAAGATAAAATCAAAATCCTTCAGTTTCCTAACAAGCTGTTCCTCTACTTATCGCCTGATCCAGGACTTAGAATAAACAGCAGCAGGAAAGAAATTCAATAATTGCTTTTAGTTACGATGACGTTACAAAACTCATAAAATAACCCTTTCCTCTTCTTAAAATCGTAGGAAACTATATTTTCTACTATTTATGAAACAACAACACACTGGTTATCATCTTAATATAAAAAAGCAACAACCTTTAAACTTATAGAGTTTTCTTATCCTACAAGCTTTATGCTGTAGTATAGACCCTTCTTTTCAAAGGTTATTATTGCCTTTTTAAAAGATTAGGCAACAACATGATATCTTTAATCCGTTTGTCTTTTGAATTTTTGGTTTCAATAACCAATTCATCTTCATCGATTCCTGTTATTTTTGAAACTTTGCCAACTAAACCTTGTATCCCTTGTTCTCTTCTTTTTATAGTGGCCGAATAGGTTTCGGAACCAGTAGGATTTTCAAAAAACTTATTGAGTTCTATTAAAGAAATAAATTGATTTTGACAGTCTAAAAGAAATAATAACAACTTCTTTTCCGGATCATTTAAGTTAACTAGGGCATTGCCTTTATATAAAAAGACTTGTTTTTGTGTGTCGTACACAAAACCTCTGAAAGGCCTCACTAATCTCTTTATTGGCTTTTTGAAAATAAATAATACTAAAATCAAAACTGCCGAAAAAAAGGTGCCCAAGGCCAACAGCACCTTGTCGTCTACCAAAGGCCTAATAAATTCAGCCGTTGATTTAAATTTTCCTTTAAATTCGCTTTTATCTATAACTTGATAAAAGAGGTTGGTGTTATCGTTAAATACTCCTACTACTTTGTCTCCTTCTATATAGGCGGATAATACTTCATTAAAATTGTTTCTTTCATAGGTATTTAGGGTATTGGCATTGACGTCAATTTCTGAAAAAACATCCAAAAAAAAGTCCACTTTATTCGTACTGTAAATTGGAAATCCTAAATCCGAGTCTCTACTATTCTGAGCATAAGTCCCTACACAATCCCATTCCATAGTAGGCAAATGCAAACGCCATACTTTATTGTCTAATGGTTTCTCAATATGAATATTTTCAACATCAAAACCGCTACCTCCAAAAACATATAAATCATTTCCTTTTAGATAACTATAGGCTCCTGCTCGCGGTTCTTGTACTTTTTCCCCACGTGTTTGAACCTGAATCCAATCTTGGGTTTTAAAATTATACTTAGTCAATATATTTTTAGTCGTAAAAAGTCCATTCCCTCCAAAAAAATAAATTTCGTTCTCATATACAAATTGTACCGCATCATATTGATTACGATACAAATAGCATTCATTAATCCAAACAATCGAATCGTTTCTGAATTCTAAAACCGGTCCACATCCCTCGTGAACGAGATAGGTTTTATCTTTTATCGTTATCGGGCAGTATTCATGTAGGTTGGCAGGATATTCGCTATGCTTAAAGGGAATCCGTTTGGGTACAATTCCTTTATAAAGTATAGAATCGTTTATAATTAATACTGCTTCCTTGGTTTTGGCTTCCTTAAAAAGTAAAAAACGACCCTCAAATTTTATTTTTTGAGCATAAGTACTGTTCAGAATTAAACAAAAAAAGAGTAGAAAGTACGAAAATCTTTTATTCATAAAGTAGTAGTTTGATATTTTAATTTTAATGCCTAAAACCAAATTCAAATTTCAAAAAATCATCCTTTCACGGTCTAAAAATCGTAGGAAACTATATTTTCCACTATTTTTAAATTCATAATAACATGATAGTCAACAACATAATAAAACCAAAAAACAACCAGCTTAGGGGTTGTTTTTTGGTTTAGGCTAATTATTGTTTAAGCTTCTGTGGTATACTTTTAACTATTTATAGTTTAAGTATAGTTATTGCATAGAATAAAGCTAAAGGATATCATTTTTGAAGGAACCGATAGGTTCAAAATGGTAGTATTATATTTAAAAAGTAGGAGCATTAATAATGTGGAAAAAAGTAAATACAGTCAAGGATTCTATTTCTTTTTTAATAAATTCGGCAACAGCAGTAAGTCTTTAATTCTTTTGTCTTCGGTATTCTTGGTTTCGAGTACCAATTCTTTTTCATCAATTCCGCTGATTTTAGAAACTTTTAATAGGAATCCTTTTATCACTTGTTCCCTTCTTTTTACAATTGTCGAAAAAGGTTCTGATTTATTGGGATTCTCAAAAAGTTGATGGAGCTCAAATAAAGAAATATACTCCTCCTGTCTTTCTAATAAAAAATACAACAACTTCTTTTCCTGTTCATCAAAAACAGTCATTGGCTTGCCTTTATATAAAAATACTTGCTTTTTGGTGTCATACAAAATACCCCTGAAAGGCAGAACAAAATTCTTTATGGGCTTTCTGAAAATAAATAATACTAAAATCAAAACTGCTGAACTAATAGAACTTGCGACCATCAGGAAACTGTCTTTTTCTAAAGGATGAATAAATTCTTGAGTGGATATTAATTTACCTTTATAATCACTTAGCTTTCTATGACAATACACGGGTGTATTACCCCCATAAACCCCAATAATCCAACTCCCTTCTATATAAGCAGACGTATAAGTAACAAAATTATTCATTTCATAGCTATTAATGGTGTTGGCATAATAGTCTATCTCTGAAAAAACACCGCTAAAAATCACTATTTTGTTAGAATCGGAAAAGTTTTGACCCAACATTAATTTTCTGGCCTTCTCATCAAAACGACCTACACAATCCCATCGCATTGTTGGCAAATGCAAACGCCAAACTCTATTGTCTAACGGAATCGTATTAGGGATGTCATTGTCATCTTGTTGAACACCCCCAAAAACATACAAATCGTCTCCTTTTAGATAACTATAAGCTCCCAATCGGGGTTCTTGTACTTTTTCACCGCGCGTTTGAACTTGAACCCAATCCTTGGTTTTAAAAATATATTTCGTCAATATATTTTTGGTCGTAAAAAGTCCATATCCTCCAAAGAAATAAATTTCGTTTTTGTAAACAAAATATACCGCTCCAAATTGATTGCGTTGCAAATAAGAATCATTAATTCGAACGATAGAATCATTTCTAAATTCTAAAACAGGCCCGCAACCTTGATGAACAAGATAGGTTTTATCCTGTATCAGTAGTGGCGTGTATTCTTTAAGAGTCGATAGATAATCGGTATGTTTAAATGGAAGCCTAACGGGCTGAAGTCCTTTATATAGTATAGAATCTTGGATAATTAAAACGGGTTCTTTAGTTTTAGCTTCTATAAACAATAAAAAATTACCCGAAAATTCTAGTTTTTGAGCATAGCTACAATTCAGAAAAAAACAAAAAAAGAAGACAAAGTACAAAAATTTTTTATTCATAAAGCACTAATAGGCTAATGTGTTTTTTACAAGTTTAGTGGAGATATACGCTACTGATAATCCTTTTAATGGGCTGGTTTTTATAATTATTTATAAACCATATTCCCATAGGCTTCTTTTTACGGTATCAAGTATAATTTGTTTAATTACGAAAAAAGATAACCGTCTAGATTGAATTCACACGGAATTTCATAACAATAACTTTCTTTAAGTCCATCGTAAATAATGGGGGCATTTAATTCTCCTTTCATAAATGAAATATAATTGTATATACTCCGCTCCGAAACACCAAATTTAATAGCAAGTTCTTTCGGATTCCCTGTTCGTTCTTCTAAAATAAGCACATGAATCCTTATTATTTTACGTATATCCATTGATTTAAATAAGGTTTTAATTCTGCTTATTCGTAGTTCTTTTTAACACTATAAATCGTATTAAATAATTTACAAATTAAAAACATAAAACTGCAATTAGAATTCAGTTGATACATTTTATAAATTATAAATGAAAAAAGGAATAAACATTTTGTGATTTTAAAATAATAATAAATATATATTTAGTAAATTAGATGTAATACCCTTATTAAACATCCATTTTTTAGTAAATATAGTACAAAACAGTTGTAAACAATCTGATTTTTGAAATCCCCAATTAAAAATCAGTTTAAATAAATTTACCACTATGGAAAATAGACACAGGAAATCAGAAATGAGACAAGAGATTTTACTACTTGGTAAGCGTATTATGGAGATTATCAAACAAAAGAACCTAAAACCCCGTGAAGTTGCACACGATGCCAATCTGGATGTAGAAAATCTTAGAAAATACATGAAAGGTACCCAAGAAATGAAAGTTTCAACCATGATCAAAATTTCAAAATCTTTAGGGGTATCGATTGATGAATTATTTAGTTTTTTAAAATAATACAACCCAAAAAAATTACTTAATAAGCCCGATAAACTAAATTTCGCTTAAATAGATCTTAAAAATTAAATAAAATCAGTTTTTAATGATCGGTTTTCCAGGGGTATAAAAATAAGAAAACACCGCATTTCAAAATTATTTTCTTATAAAATAATAAATTAATTTGGAGCCTTTCTGCTTTCTAGTGGCTCCTGCTAAAAAGGAAGTGGGAATTATTAAAATTCGAAAAAACAACTTTAACAGCTTACTTTTGATAAGCCCCCCTAAACCCTATACTTTTGCTTTGAATTACAATTGGATTATTTATGAAAACCTTCTTTTACATTTCGCGAAACAGCCTGTTTTTACTTCTCCTACTAATAATTAGCAGTTGCAAAAAGGAACTCGAAAAAGAGGATACCCTGGACAAACAAAGTATTCCGGATACGTTGATCCCTGCCAAAGCCAAACCCACAGCAACGCTAATCGACACTGCCGATTACAACAAACGAATGCTAGCACTCGCCAATAAGGACAGTAGTGGCAGATGGCCGGTTAAAGCCCCCTATCCGCTCGCTGGCGCGCTATTGCCCTACAACCGTATTGTTGCCTTTTACGGAAATCTATATTCCAAAAGAATGGGGATATTGGGCGAATTGCCAAAAACCGAAATGCTGGCCAAATTAAACCTTGAATTAAACCGATGGAAAGCAGCAGATTCCTCGGTTAAAACAATTCCTGCCCTGCATTATATTGCGATTACCGCTCAGGGTGCCCCCGGAAAATACAACACCCACCGCATGAGAATGCCTTTCAAACAAATAGACACTATCCTCTCTTGGGCCAAACCCATAGAAGCACTCGTGTTCCTGGACATCCAAGTGGGGCACAGCTCTGTCAAAGAAGAAGTGGCTTCCCTAGAAAAATACCTCAAAATGCCCCAAGTACATCTGGGTATAGATCCGGAGTTTTCCATGAAAAATAGTGAAATCCCAGGTGCGAAAATAGGAACCTTTAATGCCTCCGATATTAATGATGCCATCGACATCTTGACCAAAATAGTCCGCGACAACAAGCTGCCGCCAAAAGTGCTGATCGTACACCGCTTCACCCAAGGTATGGTGACCGATTATGCTAAAATTAAAACCCAGCCCGAAGTGCAAATCGTAATGGATATGGATGGCTTTGGTCCCAAATACCTCAAACGATCCACTTACTTTAGATACATCTACAAGGAACCCGTGCAGTTCACCGGCTTTAAATTGTTTTATAAAAATGACACCCAATTAGACCCTAACGGCATGTTTACTCCCGAAGAACTGCTAAAACTAAAACCGATTCCCTCCTATATCCAATACCAATAATACCCCCAACACCCATCACGCAATATAATACCCCCATCACCCAATATAATACCCCTTGAAAATGGACTTCAACACCCCCAACACCCAATATAATACCCCCTGCAAGATGAACTTCAACACCCCCATCTCCCAATATAATACACACTGCAAGATGAAAAAAACGGTTCTTATTAATTTTCTAATCCTGATATTATGCTCCAGCGCTTCTGCCAATGGGTTTAAAAACAGAGTAAAGGCTGTTTTGACAACCATAGAAAATAAAGGAGTCCTACACCCAATAACAGCTAACCTGAAAAAAGAAATCCCCATTCTCTGCTATCACAATATCAGGGATTTCAAACCCAACGACACCGAATTTGCTAAAACCTATACCGTCACACCTGCTGCTTTTGCCAATCAGATGCAGGCCTTGTCCAAAGAGGGCTATCACACCATTTCACCCGACCAATTATACAATTATGAAGTAAACAACAAGCCTTTACCTCCCAAACCTATAATGATCACTTTTGACGATACCCACGAGGAACACTATAAAATCGCGGCTGTAGAAATGGAGAAATACAATTTTAAAGGGGTGTTTTTTATCATGACCGTGTCCATCAACAGACCCAATTACATGTCCAGCCAGCAAATAAAAGACTTGTCAAACAGAGGTCATTCCATAGGTGCCCACACTTGGGACCACCACAGACTAACGAAATACACCCCAACCGATTGGGACCTACAGCTCAGCAAACCCAAAAAAAGATTAGAAGAAATTACAGGCAAATCAATAAATTATTTTGCCTACCCTTACGGCCTTTGGGACAAAAAATCCATAACCGAATTAAAAAAAAGAGCCTACAAAATGGCCTTTATCCTATCTACCAAAAAAGACCCACAAGAGCCCAATTTCACCATCCGAAGAATCATCGTATCCGGCTACTGGTCGGTTCCCCGCCTAATAAATGCCATCAATTCTTCCTTCAACAAAACTTAAAAACCAACACCTAAAAACCCATTACCCAATTCATATCCCTTTATTTTTTATTATTTTATCAATTTCATGTGCCCATATTTTATAAGTACTTTGTCTGAGGTGAACTCCGTCTCTAGTATACTCTATTCGTAATTTTTTATTTTCCGAAAGATATTGATTAAGGTCTAGATAGATAATATTTCTTTTTGAAGCCAAGTTGGAAAGAAAATAATTCAAGCTTTCAACTTTTGAATTGGTGACACTGTCATCTGGCTTATTAACATACAGCGTGCTTTGCAATACGGGTTCAATTTGATGTTGAATTAAAATATCTACTATTGTTTCATAATTTTCATACGTGCGACTCAAAGGTATACCTGTTCCAATGTCATTAATACCACCTTCAATGAAACATATTTTAGGTTTGTATTTTAATACCGCATCTTGTAAAATCCAAACAAAATGAGAACTCGTAAAGCCACTTCTACCACTATTTTTAATGTCAAATCGTTTTAATTCTGAATTCCATTTGCCTTCGGCTGTTAATGAATTTCCAAACATTACGATCTTTGTACTAGTAAAGTAAGAAAATTGGGCATATATTTTTATTCTTAATTTATAAGCTACAAATACAATTCCAATACTTAAAATAACATTTAGTAGAATCGAATACAGCATACCATTTTTTCTTTTGATTCATATAATTTTAAAAAAAATTCTGATATATCTCCTCCCATTACTGGGTCTGCCGATATAATTACAAATCTTTTACCTGATTTTTTTTTCATGATACTGTCTTTATTGCTCTCAGCTAATAGCTAATCCAATTCACAATACAAATATCAATTTAGCAATTCTTAAATTTGAAATAATCGTGAGAAACAATACTTTCTAGTATTATTTTCTTCAGCTCCCACTCAATATTCACCTCAACCTTCTCCCTTTTTTAAACGAAAAACGGTCAACAAACAACGAAAATCGTTACCCCCTGACCGCCTCCCGCAAGACCAAAACCAAAAACCCAACACCCTATCCATTACACTTCTCCCCAGTTCGGAATCCAAAAAAAATACCCCATCGAATTACTAATATTTCGATTTTAGTTTCCTAAATAAAGAATCTAATATAAATTAGTAAATTATTAACATAAATCAATTTATGTTAATAATATTTGTTTAAATTAGCTGATATATAAGATTTTTTATACTAAAAAAGCTTAAAGTTTAATTATATAATAACAGGAATTATGGTGAACCTCGTGCCTAAATTGAACCAAAAAGGATGGGATGAAATGTTTTCCAACGAAGGCGTTCGTGATTCCTATCGCAAAGTATTGGAGACCCTGGGAACCCTAAACCAGGAAAAACTAGACGACAAGCAAAAGCAGGCCGCCGATTTGTTCATGAACCAGGGAATAACCTTCACCGTTTATAGTGACGACAATCAAGGTATCGAACGTATTTTCCCCTTCGATATCATCCCTAGAATCATAACACAAAGCGACTGGTGCGAAGTAGAATCTGGAATTAAACAAAGACTGGAAGCACTGAACTTGTTTTTAGAGGACATCTATAACGATCAGAATATCATAAAAGATGGTATCGTTCCCGCTGCTTTAATCGCCTCTTGCCCTCATTATATTCAGGAAGTTCAGGGTATAAAACTACCTCACAACATCCACATCCATATTGCCGGTATCGATTTAATTCGGGGCGCTAAAGGCGAATTCTACGTTCTGGAAGACAATCTGCGCTGTCCTAGTGGTGTTAGTTATATGCTGGAAAACAGAGAAATTACCAAAAGAATTTTTCCCGATATGCTCACCGCTAATAATGTGAGCATGGTAGGTAATTATCCAATGATCTTTCATAACATCCTGGTTTCGCTATCTCCAAGACAGATTTCTAACCCAAATGTAGTTTTACTGACTCCCGGAATTTACAACTCCGCATATTATGAACATACCTTCCTAGCCCGACAGATGGGAATCCCTCTAGTCGAAGGCCGAGACCTTATTGTTAACAACAACAAAGTCTTTATGAAAACAACCTCGGGTCTCCAGCAAGTCGATGTCATTTACAGACGCCTCGATGATGAATACCTAGATCCCTTGGTGTTTAAACCAGATAGCACCTTAGGAGTTCCCGGCCTTATTAGCGCCTACAGACATGGAAATGTAGCTCTCGTAAATGCCGTTGGTAATGGCGTAGCCGATGATAAAGCAGTATATGCTTATGTGTCCCAAATGATTCGCTATTACTTAAATCAGGAACCCATCCTCAAAAATGTGCCTACTTATCAAATGGAGAACAAAGAGGAACGCGAAATGGTTTTTGCAGATATGGAAAATATGGTGATCAAAGAAACCAATCAGAGTGGTGGCTACGGAATGGTAATGGGAAATAACGCTAGCGAGCAGGAATTGGAAGATGCAAAAATAGCCATCCTCAAAAATCCTCGAAATTTCATAGCCCAACCCATCATCCAATTAAGTACGGTGCCCTGCCTGATTGATGGTGAACTCAAATTACGACATGTCGATTTAAGACCCTATGCTCTTTGTGGTCCCAAAGGCATCCAAATTGTTCCCGGTGGCCTAACCCGTGTAGCCCTTACCGAAGGTTCCTTAGTAGTAAATTCCTCTCAGGGTGGTGGTAGCAAAGACACCTGGATTATAAAATAAACGAGTCAAAAGTAAAATCCCTGACGCTAAATAAAGGAATACAATGAAAGTAAATATGCTCAGCCGGGTTGCAGACGGAATGTTCTGGCTCAACCGATATATGGAAAGAACCGATGGTATGTTACTGTCAATAAATACCTTTTACATTCTGTCTTTTGACAAAGAATCAAACGATACCCAAGGCTATAAACCGCTATTGGAATACTATACTAATCTATCGCCTCAAAAAATTAATGAAGTACAGCACGATACTGATTTTGTACTAAAATACATGATTTGCGACAATCAGAATTACAATTCTGTGAAAAACCTAGTTCAAAAAGCAAGGGAAAATGCCCGTGGTTCTCAGGACAAAATCACCAAAGAACTTTGGGAACACATCAACTCGCTCTATCATTATATGAATAATCCCGAGCTCCCTCGTAAATTAGAAACAACTGATGCGCTAAAAGTGATTACCCGTCTCAATAAAAATTTATTGCTCTATAACGGAATACTTCAAGTGACCATGCCCCGCGGTCTAGGATGGTGTTTTTCAAGCATAGGCAAACACATTGAACGCTGCTTACAAACTATTTCAATGACTCAAGCCTATTTTGCACCAATTAATTACAATCTCGATGGTGAAGAAGATCTTATGTATTGGCGCCATTTGCTGCTTTCACTATCTGGTTATGAACAATATCTGAAGAGCTACAGCAACATCTCACACAATCGAAAAATAGTACAACAACTCCTGTTCAATAAAGATTTTGCCCACTCGGTAATCTACACGCTCGATCTGATTGACAAATACCTGGTTAACCTACTGAAAGACAATGCGCTAAGCGAAGCGCGAACCGTATACAATCAATTTGGAAGACTCAAAAGTTATATCGAATATACCGATTACCAACACCTTACCAACAAACAATTGGAAGAAGTCCTTAACACCACTAAAAAACAATTGATACAATTCTCTACCGATTTCTCTAAATTATTCTTCTCCTATACCTAATATAATATGGCGATATTCAAAATAGTACACACCACAAAATACCAATACAGCTGGCCTATAAAAGAAAGTATCAACGAAATACGTTTGTTTCCTCATCATTTCGAAAACCAGGATGTAGTGCAATACCAATTGCTGATTAGTCAGAATCCAGTAGTAGAAATCTTCGAAGATTACTATGGCAATCGTGTAGGAAGTTTTAACACCCTGGAATCCCATTCCGAAATGACCATCGAATCCCGCATGCTTCTTAGGGTTAATCATTCACTAAAGAT
>Ga0209084_1000443_pt1 | contig 39189 bp, 29 predicted proteins | sample C_130820_MF_Meta_FD_187309 | JGI IMG/M metagenome (GOLD analysis project Ga0209084, IMG submission 187309) | Freshwater microbial communities from Lake Croche, Canada to study carbon cycling - C_130820_MF_MetaG (SPAdes) (version 2) | ecosystem: Environmental > Aquatic > Freshwater > Lake... | reverse complement strand
GTGAGAAGATCACCAAGGTGCCTGTGCTGTACAACAGCAAGTACGAAGGCATGAGCGCAGAAGAAGTCTACGACGATCTCTACAAGAACGCCGACAAGATTGATATCAGCAAACTCAGCAATATGTTGCTGGACGAGCACATGGACGGCGATGGTGATGGTGACAGCGACGGTGAAGGCAGCGGGGACAAAGAAGGCAACGGGCGGCCGCGGTTGACTGCTGAGGAAAAGAAAGCCATCCGCGATGAAGTTAAAGAAGCAGTACTGGCGGCGGCACAGGCAGCAGGTGCAGGTAATGTTCCCGGTAATGTTCAACGTATGATTGGCAGTTTGACTGCCCCGCAGATTGGCTGGCGCGAATTGTTGCAACAACAGATCCAAAGCACCATTAAGAGCGACTTTACTTTTGCACGTCCTAGCCGACGCGGTTGGCACATGGATGCTATTCTTCCGGGCATGCGGCCCGAAGAAACTATCGACGTTTGTGTGGCAATTGACACTTCGGGCAGTATCAGCGACAACGACCTGCGCGACTTCCTTAGCGAAGTCAAAGGCATTATGGATGCCTATCAAGACTACCGTATTAAGGTCTTGACTTGGGATACTGAGGTCTACAATCCGCAAGACTTCACTGCGGACAGCAATACTGACATCAGCGAATATGAGCCCGGTGGCGGTGGTGGTACTGACCCGCATTGTGTTTGGGAATGGCTCAAGGAGAATGATGTTCAGCCTAAGAAACTGATCATGTTTACCGACTACCAATTCTTTGGTTGGAGTCCGGAACAAGTGCAAGACTATTGCGACACCGTTTGGATTATCAAAGATAACGACAGTGCCGAGCCCGAGTTCGGCATTTGGGCACATTACGACGATAGTAACAAGGACTAATATGGAAGTAATTGACGCAACCAAAATCCGTAAACTAGCGGAGGCTCGTAAAATCATTAACGATCTGCAAGTGCGGCTCATGACACGTGAGCAGGCATTAGAGGACTTGGCTCGCTCTTGTGAGATCGCTGTGGCGACCCGACAGATTCATCTCACCGAGAGCTTTATGAATACAGCACTAGAGCAATTGGAAGATAAACTAGTCTTGCCGCAAGAAGAAGATGTTGATATGAAGATTCGGATCTACGAATAATGCTAGCACAAGGTGAGGCTAATCCGTTAAACGTATTTGGGTTGCGGCAATTACAACATTGCCCGCCCCACTTTGACCGTTTTAGGTTTGATCTTCGTGCAGAAGAAAAAACCGTTACTGATTGGATATATAAAAACTTATCAGGCAGGTTTTACATTGGTGACGAGTATCACACTGATGCCGAAACTGATCAATTAATCATGAGTAAGACTGTGGCGTTTGAACGCCCATACGAGATTACTTACTTTGCACTACACCTAGATCAAATTAATACGTCCTGGCAGATATTTTAAGGCTCAGAAATTTTTTCCATCCGCTCTACACCGAGTAAATATGTGTAGAGCTTTTTAATGGAGATAAACATGAGCGACGTAACTAGCGATAGTGCCCCAGAGGATCGACCAGGTCTTAACATACAAGATTTAGTTAATGTATTAAGAGTAATTAATACTTGTACTCAACGTGGGGCATTTAGGGCAGAGGAGCTTTCGGGCGTAGGCGGTCTTTATGATCGCTTGAACGCATTTGTCCAAAGTACAGGTGTACTTAAAGACGAAGATGCTGCGCCAGCAGCCACAGAATAAGGATTTAATATGTATAAACACGTAGGCAAACACGGAGACAAAAAAGTAGTGGTATTGTTCAGACAAGTACCAAATGAAGATCACATGACCTTATTGGTCTATAGCGATCTACTACCAAGAATATATCACGACAGCGTAATGACTGTGTTGGAAAGCCCAGTGGGTCAACAAGCTGAAAACTTTGCCGACGCATTGTTTAGAAACTTCATGAGCGACGGTGTCAACTGTCTTGAAGCATTACATAAAAGTCATTTGATTAAGAAAGTACAATGCAATCAAATTATCATGACTCCGACCCCAGCAAGTTCAATTCGTTTAGATGAACTTAACAAGTTGTTGACCGAAATGGCGCAAGGACAGGAAGCAGTTAATCGTATGGCTGAGATTGACAGCAATCGCGGCATGAGTGGTAAGAAGACCAGAGCTGAACCTAAGGAATTAGGTGTTAGTCCATTAAGTCGTAGTCAGCCTGCTGCTATCCCAGACAGCACAGGCGGGGTATTGACTGACGCGGATCTTGCACGTAGTCGTTTGCAACAGGCTGACGCAATGAAAGCCAGTGCTGCACAACTACTCGCCGAAGCTGAAAGACTATCAAAAGAGGCCTTAGACCTTGACCCAACCGCAACACCCAATGCCAAACCAACCAAGAAAAAGGCCCCGGCTAAAAAAACTTAATTTCACAGTAAGAGAGCAATGGGAAGCTATAGTTAAAAGTGTTAAGAAATCTGATGTTCCAGTTAATGTATTAGACAGTATTGCAGTACATTTAATTGATGGAACTAGAGTAGATATTAGTATAAGTGAAATGGTTTCCCAAGGCATCGGTCATGATGAGATTCAAGATTACATTAATGATAAATTAATAAATTTAGATTCTTATATAGAGAATGTGGATTTTTATGTTAGCGTTGATGAGGTTGCAAAACTGGTGCAACCAATGACAGATTTATTACTTAAAAATTTATGAAACCCTATTTAGACTTACTGCAAGATATTTTAGATAACGGTCAACAACGAGAAGATCGAACTGGCACTGGTACACTCAGTGTATTTGGTCGGCAAGTTAGGTATGACCTAAAAGACTGTTTCCCTGCAGTCACTACTAAGAAACTAGCATGGAAAAGCGTAGTCAGCGAGTTGCTGTGGATTATCGAAGGTTCAGGGGACGAGAGACGCCTTGCCGAACTTCTCCATGGTACGCGAGATGAGGACAAGACCACCATCTGGACTGATAATGCCACAGCACCAAATTGGAAAAATCTAGCACAATTCCGGGGCGACTTGGGTAGAATATATGGTGTACAATGGCGCCGGTGGCGCACGCCAATTATACATCGTAGTGATACATTCAAAGATGAGTTTGGTAATACATATAACCGCCAAGGTGGTATACATATTAAAGAAGTTGATCAGCTAACGTCGCTGATTGAGGGTATTCGAGCAGATCCATACGGACGACGACATATCATATCAGCATGGAATCCAGGTGAGATTGAAGCCATGGCCCTGCCACCGTGTCACTGCTTTGTACAATTTTATGTGGCCGGTAATCGGCTGTCCTGTCAGATGTATCAAAGGTCCTGTGATATGTTTTTGGGTGTACCTTTTAACATAGCCAGCTACGGTCTGCTAACGCATTTAATCGCTCAAGTGTGCGATTTAGAGGTAGGCGAGTTCGTTCACGTACTCGGCGATGCACATATATATCTGAATCACGTAGAGCAGGTAAAAGAACAACTAAAGCGCGAACCCTTACCTGGTCCAGGACTTGAGATCAACAGAACTATCAAAGACATTACAAAATTTACTATGAAAGATATAAGGCTGATCGGGTATGCATCTCATCCTGCCCTGTCAGCCGACATGGCTGTATGAAAATACTAGTAACTGGTGGACTAGGCCTAATAGGCCACAATGTGGTTGCACGTCTTGAAAATTTAGGACACAGTGTAGTTATAACCGATACTGAAACCAATTACGGTATCATTCCACAGGGTGAGCTTGATTACCTATTGTCTGAACGTAAGAAAAAAATCAAGCGGTCTACCTATTATAGATATGATATTGCAGATAAAAAAAATATAGATTACCTGTTTACATTTGAACGGTTTGACACGGTTATACATATGGCCAGCTTTCCTAGGCAAAAGGTAGTTAATGCCAACCCAGCATTGGGCGCACGTACAATGATGGAAGGTTTGCTTAATCTACTAGAAGCCAGCAAACGCACCGCAGTAAAGAAATTCTTATACATCAGTAGCAGTATGGTCTACGGGGACTTTGTGGATGATGTAACCGAAGATGCTGTATGCCGGCCACAAGGGCAATATGGTATTATGAAATTAGCAGGAGAACACCTTGTCAAAGACTATGCTCGTCGTGATTGTTTTAGTTATACTGTTATTCGCCCCAGTGCTGTTTATGGGCCACTTGATGTCGAGGACCGAGTGGTCTCAAAATTCATGCTCGCAGCAATGCAGGGCCGAGTGCTCCGAGTTAATGGAGCGAGAGAAACGCTAGACTTTACTTATGTGGATGACGCTGCTGATGGTATTGTGGCTGCTGCACTGAGCGCAAATACTGCCAACAAGACCTATAACATCACCAAGAGTCACAGTGTGACATTACTACAAGCAGCTAGGATGGCGCTGGAATTGGCCGGTGGTGGCCAGGTACTTGTAGGTGATAAAGATAGTGACTTTCCCAGTCGAGGTGCCCTAAACATTGATGCTGCTCGACGAGATTTTGGGTTTGATCCCATGGTAGATGTAACTGAAGGATTTCAAAACTATTACAAGTGGTTTACCGAAAGTCTATATTGGCAGGGCAAGATAAATGAAGATAGAATTTAATAACAGCTTACCGTTAATTTTTAATTTTCCAAATTATGCTATTCCGTCATGGGATGCCGTATATGATCATGTATGGTATTTAGATCCTGAATTTCACCAAGGCGATAAAATATGGGTGTGGAGGATTTTATCCCCAGAATCAAAACAAGGCGATAAAAACATGGGATATGTTTCTCCAATTTACGGTAAAGAATTGGATGTTATATTCTTAAGTTATCATGAGCTAAATGCCGAAAAAAATTGGCAACGATTATTAACTAAAGCACCCAATGCTAAACGTATTGACGGAGTTAAGGGTATACTCGAAGCGCATCAGGCCGCTGCCGAATTATCCAGCACTGATATGTTTTATGTAGTTGATGGTGATGCATATGTACTAGATGATTTTGAATTTAATTACGTACCCGACATATTTGATAGAGATGCTGTATATGTCTATCAATCTATTAATCCTATCAATAGATTGGTATATGGATATGGTGGTATAAAAATACTACCCAAGCATCAAACAACAATAACTAGAACTGCCAATACCGATATTACTACATCCATCAGTAATAAATTTATAATCATTGAAAAAATGAGCAATATAACCGCATTCAATACCGATGCGTTTAATACATGGAGGAGTGCATTTAGAGAGTGTGCTAAACTTGCAGCTAGTAATATTGCTCAGACTGATCGCCATGAAAATCGTAAAAGACTCAGCAAGTGGCAAACTACCGGACACCAAGAACCATACGGGGTCGATGCCATCGATGGTGCTAAACACGGAAGTAAGTACGGCGAAAAATTTGCCAATGACTTAGAAAAGATGGCATTAATTAATGATAAAGATTGGTTAAGAAAAGTATATGATACCCATAGATCCAGACTCGTTTAGTAGTGGCCAGATTGGTAGCAAAATTTGGCTTTGTGAAGAGCTAGAGCGGTTGGGGTGGGAATCCGACTATACCTACATATATGGCGGGTGGTATGGTATTACAGGATTTTTACTGTTAAGTCGAGGTATTTTTAAAGTTAAAAATATACGCAGCGTTGATGTTGACCCCGCATGCGAAAGAGTAGCAGATACTATCAATAATCTTTGGGTCTGGCAGAGGTGGCAATTTAAAGCAGTGACTCACGATTGCAATGAAATACAACCACCGGTAGTAGATTTAGTAATTAATACCAGTACAGAACATTTCGAATCACATGCATGGTTTGAAAATTTACCAGCTGGTACCAGAGTAATATTACAAGGAAATAACATGCCGCATGACGATCACTATGTTAAATCCGATAGCAATGAGGAGTTTATTAGTAACTATAAACTTTCATCAATTGAGTTTAAGGGATCAAAGGAATTTGTATATCCCGAATGGTCGTTTACTAGATTCATGGTCATTGGCACTAAATAATAGAGATTTGTAGCGTGTTTTGTGTGGAAATTGGTGATTTTATGCCCTACAATTGTTACCTAGTATCTAACTATCAGTTTTATTGCGCTTGATCCATTCATTAATTGTACCAACATCTACATAATTAGTTGTTTGAATACTTTTAAAAATATTACCTTTATTAATAGAATGCTGTATCACGTGACTTACAAAAAACTCAGTGCCTAAATGATTTATAAGAGAGTTGTACGAAGATAAAAATTCTGAAATTTTATCAAATTTATAACCGCCCACACAAAACTCGTCGCTAATGATTGACTTTTCTACAATATTCTGTATTATTTTGTGATTATTCGATAAGACAAAACTCTTGTTTAATATCTGATCGCCCGAACTAAGATTAGTTATTTTATGGGTACATACATAATTGCCCTGCTCAACCACATGATCAAAATAGCTATCGCAATCTTTGATAAACAGAGATTCCTGTAAATTAAATTTTGATAATTTTATAATATTAAAAACAGTGTCAGCAGGACCTTTTGTCAAATTGGGTATGACTACTACATTGATATCTTTTATCCTATTCTTAAGTTCGGCGACTGCGTTGTATTTTTCATCATGATCATGTAGAACCCCAACAGTAATATTAAACTTTCCGTAATAGGGTTTTAGAGTATTCTCTATCATTAGTGACTGATTTATATCTTCTAGAAGATACTTTGGTTTCCCGCCGGGATACCTTGTTGATAAGCCAGCAGCTGGTACTATAACTTCCATATTTTGTAAATCTCCTTGGTTATAAATTTATGTTCTGGTGTTCCCAATTTACAATTCCTGTATACTCTGAGAAGCATTAAAATGTACAAGTAATTGTCAAATGCTTCAGGAAAAAGTTTCATCAACTCGTCGTTTATGTATTTTAATTGGCCGGGAATTTTTACTTCAGTGTTTCTCAAAAACCAATGCCCCTCTAAATCTTGTCTTAGTTTTGCTATGTCAAAAATATAACTACAGTATGGTCCTGTTGAGACATCAATCATGTAAAAGTTTCCAGTATTGCTGTAAATTAAATTTTCAAATGTGAAATCTCCATGGCAATCACTTTGATAAAGATGTTTGGGCAATCTATTAGACAATTCTTCTTTTGTAAAAGGCAGTAGACTACAATCTATTTGGGATAGATTATCATTAAATATATCTTCGTAGTTTTTAGATATTGAATTTTTTTTAAAATTATTAAATACTGAGATTAAAAATTGCAACAAATTTTCAGCCGAATGTATTAACAAATACTGACCAATTCCTATCCCCGGAATATATTCCATTTCTAAAAGTTGATCTTTTTTGAAGATAACCTTAGGGACCAAGTATCCCTTATTATATAGATATTCGAGCTGTGTGTGGTTTCTATCAATGGGACCAATTTTTCTCACCATCAAATTTGAATTGTTCTTAACCATGTAGATTTTTGCGCCAGAAAATCCCTGAAATTCTTGTACAATTTCTTCAGACATGTTTTTGATATTTGTTAAAATATTGAGAGTCCCATTTTTTGATAGCATCAAGTACTATTTTTTCAGACCAGTCGGTGAACTCTCTCGCATAGCTTTGGCCAGTGCTATGACCGGACTCGTCGTAGTGCTGTAATAATTGTAAATCTCTCCAATCTAAATATCCTTGATGGATATTAGCAATGTCCGTAACCCCCGGCTCAACAAGGCATCTATAAAAAATACATTTCTCAAATTCAGTTGCCTGTATAATTTTTTCAACTTCGACATAATCTACACAATGGTTAAACCAGAAGAGATGCCAGTCGTTAATCTCAGCATCCTCCCAACTCTGAATAGTTAAATTATTAAATATTTTTTCTATGGTATGAAAATCAGACACCAAGATCACATCTGCCAATTTTTTACCTGTCTGCAGGTCTGCTGTCCATATAGTACCTAACTTGTTTTTATATGCGTCAATTTTATCTAAGCTAATAGGTATGTTAATATTAAAGAACATATCAGGTCTAATCACAATTACATAATCGTATTGTATATTAGTGCTTTTTATTAACTCAAGACCTTGCCGCCATCTATAAATCATTGACGAATTGTATTTTGTTTGTACAAAAGAATTATAGTCGTCGATTAAAATACCATAGGGAGTTTTTCTTAAATCAGTTAAGATTGTTTTTTTGGTAACTGATTCAGTAACTGATAAATTTATTTTTTTGCAATTGTATGTTGTTACATTCCAGGTACTAACATACACGTCTACCATCGGTGAATCAAGAAATGTCATCGACTTTCTACAGTGTTTAAAAGTTCGATATTCCCCAGATATTAAAACTGCTATTCTTGGCATACTCACGATGACATTATGTCTTTATTTTTGTGAAGTTTATCATAGAATTTTTTAAAGAATGCGCTTTGTCCTGCGCCCATTTCTACAACAGGAATTTTTAATTTGTTTTTAATTTCGCCAGTTATATAATGATAGTGAGCGCGGCGTTTTTCAAATTGTCTAGAAATATCAGTCATGAAGATTTCTTCAAGAGCAGCAAAATCCTGTACCCGAGTGTAGTCCCAATTTTGATCTAGCATGACTTTATATGTACCGTATCTCGCACCATATGTAGCCCATGACCCGTGCTGTACGTCATTTCCTACTGTGTGCCATATATTTAAGTATTCTAAATTTTGATAGCTGCGCATGTTTGTAAATTCAGGCACTGTAACTCTTCGACCGCGGTCAAGGCACATCTTTACACCTTCACGAAATCCTGCACGCCATGCTTGAACCGGGTTTTGATTTGGGTATGTAGTTGAATAACAATTCCACAAAGGAATATATTTTGAATCAAAACAAAATTCTACTAGAGTTTCGTTTCTGCCATCACTGTTTTCATGAGTACGCATATTATTAATATAAGTTTTAGTCCAGCAGCTTATGCCGCCATTACCATAAACTAACCCATTAATACTATTTTTAGCACGCCAGCGAAAAACACAATCTGCATTTTTTTCGTTTAGAATTAAACTCTGTTGGAAAAATGCTGCGTCTGGTATATTATCGCCATCAATTAAAATAAATCGTTCAGTGCCGCTAGCAGCGGCTGCGGCTTTATGTGCAGCATCACTTCCCTCAACCCCATCAACCCTAGTAGCCCACGGTACCATGGATTTTATTTTCCCCCAAAATTCTTCTCTTTTAGGTTCGTTGTAAGTAAGAAAAATGCAATCTAAATCTTTTATGTCTATTATCATGAGTAACCCCAGCTATCACTTTCGTTTAAATATGGATGATCGTCGATTACAAAAATCATGTTATTTTTTGTTGTGTTGAATACGCCGGTATTAGTTTGAATCAATTTTTTATTTTGTACTTGAAATTCAATTACAAGTTTTTCTAATTTTTTATCTACTACTCGATAATTGCCACAAAAATCTATGGAATTATAAAATTCTTTATCGACTACAATGTAGTTATCTGATATATCAGACTCTGAATTAGTTTTATGTGTACATGTCTGTGTATCCAAATCGTAATGCACTCGGTACACCGACGCGTCGGGTACGTGCTTAACGCTGGCTCGTATATTAGTTTCGAAGTAGTTGTTCATAATGATTAATTATATCGTTGGATATGAAATTTTTCTGGTGGTAATGGAATGGTAAGGTTTGCCGAGTAAACCCCACAGTTAAGGTAGTTTTGTCGAATTGATGATATACCATAGTTTGCCAATCTTGATTAATTCCCCACCCATTGATAGCACCTTTCATATGCACAAATCTCGGTATTTGTGTTTCTGGATTATGTAATTTGGTGTCGCCGCATAGTTTCGCTGCAATAGCAAATACTAAATCGGTATTGGGTTCTGTTTCGGTACATGACTTTAATATTTGATCTCTAAACAACGGCCAATTTGCATAAATTAATCTAGCATAATTAAACAATTCTTCAGCCAGTGGTGATTTTTTAAAATAATAAAATCCACTATAGACATTTAATAAATGATTGGCATCAAACACTTGCCGGTATACTCTGCTGCTGGAAATTTCCCCAGTATAATCAACCACGTTAGTAGTAAAACAAACATCTTGTAGTGCTAGTATATCCCACCAATGATCCACTGATGATGTAAACAACATGTCTGCTTCAACTTTAATTGTTTCTATATATGGGCTGGCTTGTAATGCTTTCCATTCGTTTTTTAATTTCCATTTATCATTCAATGAATCATCTTCACCGGGCACGGGAATAATATGATCAAACACTTGACGATGCTGATCAGTTACTAACTGCTCAGTGGTGCGATCAACTACAATTGAATAACTGTTTATTTTTTGAGTTGCTTTGATACTTAACGCCTGGACATAGGCCATGGTCAGATAGTCCACTGATCCAGAATTTTGTACAAAAGTTAAATATCCGCGTGTCATACTGCAAAGTTGGTTATTTGATCAATTATTGCTGGATCGGTGATTGTACGTTTATTCATAATATGAATATTAGTATCGCGTAACCGCATCATCAAAAATTTTGAATCATGTTTGGGTTGCCATTTGAATATTAGTTCGCCAGATCTCCGAACTTCTGCTAATGCAACAGTAGTATTAGCAGTCATGAGCTGCCCCGGAATCGCTGTAAATTTTTTAATATTATAACCGGTTAAGGTTTGCAATGCAATACTTAATGCATAATCGTTTCTAAACAGTTGCGGATCAAAATTATATGCAGTTGAATAATACAAATAATTACGTCGTATTGTTTTCATAAAAGCAAATACTGATTCAGCCAATTTGCTTTTTGTAAAGTAAACTACTGTTGCCCACTGCATGGGAATACCGGGAAATCCCACCCTAGCACCTTTCTGCAATTGGTTACTTCCACTTATATCAACTACTCGATTATAGCAGGCAATTTCTAAATTGGTATTAAACAAATATTTTAAGTGGTCATCGAACATTAAATAATCAGCATCAATTAGTAATGTTTGATCGTAGGGACTTAGATCATATGCACTTGACCTATTTTGATTATGCCATACAACTTTTTCTTTGGCACTACCAAAATTAAACACACGCTCAAATTGACTTTCTCCAAGATCCTGTACAATGATAGTATCAAATACAGGATCTGTTACTTCAATTGAATTTGTAACTAAAGTAATCGGAATGTCTAAAAATTTTTTTACTAGTTTAGCGGCTGCTGTGGCCATTTCTACGTAATCAAAAGCATTGTTATAGGCAAAAATTAATACACCCTTAGACATCTGTTGTTCTTTGGATTGAGTTTACTCGTTGAATTTCTGATGCCCAATGTGCTGATGCTGTTCTATAGGCCACTTTAATTTGTTCCAATAAACTGATCCTATTTGCCAATATTGGATTGTTGTACATATCTTCAACATGCACTTCTTCTTCTCCCCAACTGTTCAAAAAAGCAATTAATTCGGGTTTGGCTAAGAACGTGCCGCCGCGATGTTCTACTATGAGTTTTGATTCGTACGTTTCTTTGAGATTATTTAAAAATACGGTTCTTGCAAATTGTGCATCGGCAAGATTTTTGAGATTTTTGGCTTCCATGATTGATCCTAAACAAGTGTTTAGTATTTAATCAATTAAGCGATGCCACTCCATTAAAACTAGCAGTTCCCCATGTATTAATCGGGAGATAAGTTCTACCCGGGCTGGACTTGACTAACGAAGTAACGGTAGTACCTGAAACGTGATCGTTTCCGGCGGGCGTAATCATGGTTCTATTTACAAAATTTGTAATTATTATTAAATTAGTACCAAGCCCGCCATGAGAACCAGTGCTACCAGACGTTGTCAGCAAAACTTGTATATAGTCTAGGGTATCAATGTAGTTGTAGTTATGGCCGCCACCATAATATTCACTATATCCAGCTGCTGGATATTGTCTATAGTGCTCAATTGGTGTTCCTGGGATAATTGTCCAATACCCACCATTGCCTTGATTTCTAATGGTAAAGTTTGTAGCCAGTGGATCACCGCCTAGTCTTTTGGTATTTCTATATCCAATTTCTATAGTACCTGCTGAATTGCATAAATTACGCCACAGTACATCTCTAGAAGTATTACCTCCAGTGTGTGTGAAATTCAATTTGATTTTTCCGCCTGCATTGAAATAATATCTAGCAGCATCGGCACTGGCAAATGTTAGTGTTTGTGTGACACTTAGTGTTCTTGCAGCATCATGCCCCCATATGCCAGTATAACTAGTAGTACTGGCAACACTGTCAGTTACTGCATATGTATTTCCAGTATTTCGAGTTGCTTGTTGTATATAAGGAACATAATGACCATATGGTTTGATTGTGGTCCCAGCAATCACTGATGTAAATCCAGAATCAATACTTGCAGGATTATATGTTGTAATGTTTTGATGTTGGGTCGCTAATTCTAAGATAGCGTCTAGATTATTCCACTCAGCATTTCTTATTAAATCACCAGCAACAACCGGGGCTATATATGTGGTATCTTGTCCATACCCATACGCGCCAGAGCCGATACCCCAAACATTACCAAGGGTTGTGCTTGCTGTATTATAATCATTGGCTTGTACTAATCCGCCAGTTACATAGGTCATACGTGATCCTTATGAACTCAATTTAACAATTGCTTCAACCGTACCAATTTCAGAAGTTGTTTTACCAGTTAACGCTCTACCAATTACATTCCACGGAGTAATTTCTGCTTTTGATGCTGCTCTAGCTAGGCCATTGCCTGCACTAACTAATCTATCGCCCTTTTTAATACGTCCAATAACTTGTACTGGCACACGCCCGCTTACTGCAACTGGTGGGTGAGTGGTATTTGATCCTGCTCCAGCGTTCATTAAGTATGCCGGTGCTGTACTAATAACTCCAAACACATCGTCACTTAGTTCTTCTGCTACTCGAGTAATTTCGTTTGCGCCGCCCAAAGCAACTACGGTACCAGGTGCGTAATAGTCGTCAGCTGCAAAGCGTTCTGCAACGTCGGCGTACAATGCGCTAGTAGATGTGCCATGGAATGTAGTAGCATACACACCAGCAAACTTGTAGCTGCTTGATCCAATATCATATAAATTATTTTCTGTTACCGTCAAGTCACTACCAAATTCTATCGGTCCCGTAATGGTCTGTAAATCTGTAGTATCGTTGCGAACATAACTAGATTCTGGGTGATAATCATCATTGATGTCGCGTAAGCCCAATGCATCCTGAGCAGTACCATTAAATAATTGTGTAACTGGCGCCAGATTGCTAAGAGTTAGGCCGGGTAATATATTGCCAAATCCAGCAACCGCAGTTTCTTCATTTGGTTGGTATTCAGAATCCTTGCTCCAAATTCCAGCAACTACGTCGTTTACATAAAACTTAATAACCACATGTGAAATGCCAGAAATATCAGTTAACGTGTCAGGTATTGCGCCAGTGATGCCTTGTTGTAGCGTGTATTGCGGGCCAATCAATCTCCAATTATGCGGTGCGCCCGACCATATAAACAATTGTTTATTAAAAGTGTCAAACCACTGATCACCAATTGCTGGTCCAGGTGGGGCTGATCTAGCTGCGGTCGCAGCACTGATCGTTTTCCATGTTCCGCTAGCTGTATAAACCTTCATTTGGCGATTTTCTGAATCAAACCAAAGTTGTCCAATTAGTGGATTGACTGGGGGAGCCGAATTAGAAAAATTTTCCAGTAGAGTTACTAAATTTTCATTCATGAACTGGCCGTAGCCAGCGTAATTTTTACCAACCAGCGTTAAACTAGTGTAGTTTACATCAGCGGTGCCATCTGCTATGGTTACCAGAGAGTCACCGTTTGATAATGTAATGTTGTATGCCATTCTAAAATACTCCGCAATTAATGTTATTTACCAGTTTGCAGTGCTCCATGCTACTCGTCTCCAAATCTTTATTGATCCGTCAGTGTAATCATCAGAACAGTAATACAAATATGTATAATCAAACGATATCATTCCACGTTTGTTCCCGGCTAACCCAAAACTAGTAGCAGGAGTGGGAACTCCTAATATAGCGCCACCACTGGTGGTATTGGTTCCGTCATTGAAAAAAACTGTGTTAACGTACAAACTTTTCCATCGTTTGCCACTGGTACCAAGGGTAAGACCGCCACTCAATGACGGATATAATGCAGCATTTGATGTTCCTACTATTTGTACCCCACCAGTGCCATTTGGGTTTAATATAATGGGCTGATTAGTGTCTGTGCCGGTAATTGTTTGTGTTCCAGGATCAAATGCACTGTTGGGCCCTTGTGGTCCAGTTGGCCCGGTGGATCCCGTATCTCCCCTAGGACCGGTAGCACCAATTCCGGATGGTCCTGTGGGTCCTCTGGGTCCAATTGAACCAGTAGCACCAATTCCAGTGGGTCCTGTGGGTCCTGTTGCACCAGTAAATCCAGTAGGCCCAGTAGAACCAGTGGCACCTGTTAATCCAATTGGGCCTTGAAGGCCAGTGGGTCCGGTTCTACCAGTTGGGCCTGTTTCGCCAGTTGCCCCAGTAAGACCAGTGGGCCCAGCACCTGTTGCGCCTACAGGACCAGTGGGCCCAGTAAATCCTGTTGCGCCACGTGGGCCTATACTTCCTGCCTGTGCCACTGCTTGCCAATCACCAAAGTTGTTGGCATCAAGAGACCAAACTTTAAGTTTTTTAGCTGTACTGTCGTACCAAACTTGTCCCTCTAACGGGTTTTGCGGGGGCGCAATATTAGCAAAATTTTCAGCCAATCGCACAAAATTATCAGCTAAAATTTCCCCGTACCCAGCATAACTGCGACCTATTAGGTACAATCCAGTAGAAAAATCCAATGCCCCATCTTGGATAGTAAGTAGATTTGTCCCGTTAGTTTTTCGTACTACGTATGGCATATAATTAACTTGTTAAATTAGTGATTGTCTGTACGCGAACAGTATAATCTATTTGTATCTGGCGATTTAAACTTTTTTGTACTGGGTGAAAAATTACATGCGTTAGTAGCTTGCCCAGGCCGGCACCGGCTTCGTTATAACCTTTAAGTCCTAATTCGTCAAATACATAATCGTAATTGGTATTTTGAGCATTATCAAACGGCAGCTGTCCAGTTTCGGGCTCACCGTAGTCTAATAGGCAAGTGACTAAAATATCAGTATACACAGTGCCGGGAACATGCACAATTGTCATTTTGTTGTGCAATGGCGCTTGATTGTGTATGTTATTGTTATCAACAATTTTAAAATACGTAGGGTTGTACAAATCGCTGTTTTGAGTTTTAACGTTTGGGGGCAAATAGTTAATAACCCCAGTTGGGTCAATTGTAGTTCCACCGTTACCAAAATGCATTTCGGCTATAAAAGAATTTGCTTTGTTGGCTAAACTGTAAGCCATCGCTTCACTGATGTTCTCATAATGAATGGCATTTCGCTTATTAACAAATACTTCTCCGGACTTGGGATCAAAAATTTTAATATGTCCTTGCACTGATACCCCAGAGTTTTCATCTGGCAATTTAGCAGGCACTTCTTGGGTAGGGTGTGATATTGGGTTCATGTTATTATTTATCATGATTAATAATAGGGTTTACTCTTCAAAAATACTGCTATAGGAGTGGTTGAGCTACCTAAAGTAGTATTATAATCTTGCCATTGGGCATATTCACGGTACTTGGCAACTACTTTTATACCATTTGCAATGCGGGCCACTGCATCTGCTGTAAATGTTATTACTGCGCGAGAGTTAGATATTAGTAAGGTATAATCAATGTCTAGCCGTAACTTAGTTATATCAATATACACACTCAATTGATTTTTTGTTACTTCTAATAGATCTGCTACCATAAAACCGGTTGTAAAACTTGGGTTGGTTTTCTTAAAAGTATAGTTTGTGCGATATTCGTCAAATCTATTGGGTATAGCTAAATCGGGGCCTGCTGATTCAACTCTACTGTCAACGCTGTGAGCAGCTGGAATTGGGGTTCCGCCCACACCGCGACTTAAATGTAACAATCGATTGTTCTCAAAATCTACATCACGGTAGATAATTTTTTCGCCGTTAATAAACACAGATCCGGTAGTTACCCCACCAAACACCAACGATACGCTTGCAACATTAGCAGTAGTATCGGTTCTATTCAATGTTGAAGTTAACAAACTAACATTACTTCCGGTTACTGAATAGTATTCAGTATTTTCATCAATGCTTTTAAACATTCGATAAGCAACGTTGCCTGGCGCTCCAATGTTTGCACTGATATCAGTGATAACAGTCATTACTAGTGTATCCAGTGTGGTTCCGGGGATTAGTTCTTCCGGAGCGCGAGCTATCTTTTCTTCAACAAAGGTGCCACCTGATAAATTAATATCTGTTAAATTTGTGCCTGTTGCATCATCATAGTTCATTGGAGAGGCTAACGACGTATCATTATAAATTTCAGTATTGTCATTGACACGATAATCAGCAACCGGAACTATCCTAGATAAGTTTATTACCCCAGTAGCGGGATCAAATTCTCTAGGCACTTGATGTTTAGTTGGTTGGTATCTAGAAGCAATCCTGTCAACGGCAGATTTGTAATCAGTGTCTGCTATTTTGTCAAACAAAGCAAAATTAAACAATTGGCCTGCAGGAACTGCATCTGTTGCTACGTAACCTTGGCCGCCATAACTTACACGGCGTCCACTAGCGTAACTGGTGTTAGGTAACCACTCAGTTATATCTGTAGAATAGTCAACTCTATCAAACTTCAGTGTTGTCTTAATACTACGAACTTTATTGTTAGCTAGTCTAGCAACTGCGGTTGCTCCAGTACCAACTCCACTGATAAGAACTTTGGGTTCGCCACGGAAATTTTTCCCAGGATTAACGATAGTAATACTGTCAATGGTGCCTGCTATTTCTCCAATAGTTGCGTATGCTACTACACCAGTACCGGATCCGGCACTGTCAACAATAGTAATTACTGGTGCTTCGGTATATCCTTGCCCGCGGTTAGTAACTGTAACGCTGGCAATGCTGTTCAAATAATTATTATACCAATCTTGATATTCTGGTAGCAAAAATAATTTGTTGTCTTTTGCAAAGTATTCAGTACTTGGACTACGGAATCGTTTTAGATCAGAGTCGTAATAGCCCGGCAAATCAAAATCAGATGTGTATGCAGATGCAACATCCATGCCAGTATACCCCACACGGTAATTGCGTATCTTTGTTCTGTAAGGTTTAACTTCTTCTAAATATTGTTTATAGTACGAAGTATTATCTTTAACATAAAGAGGAAACTGATCTAGATCGCGTATCTGATGTAACACATCAATGAAGCTGGTTTTAAACGCCCAATCAATATTTTTTTGTTCACTTAGTATGTACTCAACTGCAACAAACATTAACTTATTATAGTCATCGGCTAAATCTTCAATTAATATGTTTTTTTGCAATCCAATTAAGATGTTTCTAATTTCTTGACTGTAATCATTATCAAATGAACTGCCATCAAATACTGCATTATCAAATCCAACACCGTTAATGTCAGTATTCCAAATTAAGTCGTTTATTTTTAATGTGCCAAACTCTAATGCAATCAACGCACTATCAGTTGCCGAAGAGAATTTGTAAATTTCAAATCCTTTTTTAGGACCATTTAATACTTTTACTATGTCACCGGCCACAATATTAATTTTTTCAATATCAGAATATTGTTCAACTACATAGTTTATTGTAGTACCGCTGGTGAACTCGCTACTGTACCAAGTGTCAAATCCCCAAAGTTTCGTAGTATTAAATTGTTGGTTTTTAACTACTGCATATTCACCGGCTGCTGTAAGCTCTCGTAGTGTCCATAGTCCGTAGTAGTCTTGATCATCTGCTACTAGTACACGTAGACCAACTTGTATATCACCAACTTCGTTAAACTGGTTTACATATCCTAATTCTGTGATATTTTCTGCCCTGAAGTCATATTCGGATGCTGGCGGCTCTGGATCTTTAGCAAACCAATTGGCTAATGTGTAAGTATGTGTACTTTGTATTTTAGTTGACGCTGTAGTTCCGGAGAATACTAAATTAGCATACTCAACTATATTTTTAAGTGCTGTATTTCTGTTTCGCACCAGTGTTTGGCGTGGACGTAATCCCAGTCCTATCTGTTGTGAATATCGCAATTTAGGATCAGGTACAACCATACCCAAGCGATCTACTCCACTTAAACTGTCAACTAGCTTATCACTAATTCTAGTAGGTAAAATACTATTACCATTTCCTTGTTGTACTAATTCAAATTCGTTATGCATGACGTTGGTGTTTAACACGCTGTCATAATCAACTTGTAAAATTGTATTTGTTCCCGATATGTATTTTTCACAGTTGACTAAACCAATGCTGCGATCTGATAATATTTCAGCATAGGGTATATTTTGTAATTTTGGATTTGCAATAACATTTTCAATTCCAGTTGCACTGAGCAATCTTTTACCGTTGCGCGGAACATCACTGCGACCCTTGACCCAGTAGTAATAGGTGCTGGTAATTACTCCGTTTATATCAAGTCCATATGTAGTTACATATGCACTGTTATCTGAGTACAACGGAGTTCCTTGTTCAACTGACGAATACTCGCTGGGTAGTAAATTACTTGCGACCCATTCGTATACTGCTACATCACTGCCAGGGAATAATTTACCCCAATTTTTTAAACGGTAATTGATATCCCCTTGCTCGTAATCAATATAACGAAGAGTATTTAAATTCCACCATGTAACGCCAACTTGCGCAGCATTCCAGTGGTATTCGTTAGATCTTGTTTGGTCAACAGCCGTACCAGAGTTGTAACTTGCAGGATCGTAACTAGATTTAAAATCTAAATCTTGTGCTGCTATCCCTAACACTTTACCCTTTGCAGGATCTATGTAGTCCAATGACGTTAACATAGATTTTGTTTTAGCATCGTATAAAAATATACGATTAATACCGTTAACATCAACTGCTGGTAACTGATGCTTTATTTTGTTCCATCCAATTTTACCAGTTGCGTTTTCGTAACAATACACTTGACCAGCATCTTGTTTAGCAGGTAAAGTATTGTCGTGTAAGGTTGCGCCGATTACCAGTGAATTTAAATTAAAATCAACGCTGTCTCCAAACAAATCACCAGCTCGTAAATTAGCAGCACCAAATTCTTGTGCCATACTAAAGCGCCCGTTGGGATCTAGATCTTTAATTGATGATGGCATAAAATCGTATGTGTACACTGCCCCAGTGCCCATAAAATAATCAATAAATCTTGTAATTTTTCCATCAAACGTGGTTTTTGCATTATCCAAGTTGGCATACAATTCAATTGACCCGTTAATACTGCTGATCAACAAAGTTTCAGCATTGGCAGAAGTTCTTACTTTACTACCAAATTTATCGCCTGTGGCTTTAAATGGTTTTACTATTTTTTCTGTTAGTTTATATACTGATATACCGTAGTAATCTAGTGAGTTACCGTAAGGCAATACTTCTAATTTATTAAATGATGTGGTTAACGCAGATTTAATAGTTAGTGTATTCTGCGATGATGTTGCTGTTATTCCTTTTATGTTAGCTCGATTTATTGCAGAGGCCAAGTTGCTGATTAGTCCTCCAGAGAAATTAATCAAAGTATTGTTAACAACAATATTACCCGACAATAGATTATTAGCAATTGGCATGGATACTACGCTGCCGTGCAATAGCCCAGTATTAACAAATCTAAAAACTGCACCACCCGAATATTCATTATAGCTATAGCCAGGTGCGCCCACGTAGATGTTGCAATCATTATTAGAAACTTCAACGCTTGTTCCAAAATTTGCACGATAGGTGGACACATCTGGTTTAATTTTTTCTACTAGACTGATACTATCATTGGTGTTTTTATAAACGTATGCTGCGCCGGCATATAGTTTGCCATTTACGCTAGAGTTTGGGGCGCCAATTACTAGAATTTTTCCTGTACTTTCAGTTTTTACGCTGTGCCCAAAAAGAACTCCGGTTTCTGCCCCGAGTATAACACTTAGGTATTGATAGTATGCTCTGCGAGTTATAACTATAAACCCATCCTCCTGCTCAGTGAATATATCAAACTCGTTGATATTAAATACTGATGAGTTAACAACCACTGAATTATTTGATACTGTGTAATCAGTACCTAAGGTTAATAATTCATTTTTATAATATACTGCTAGACTTTCGGCTGCTCCAACTGTATACGGTAATGTATACGATTTACCAATTACAGCTTTAAAAGCTGTGGTATTAAACGTATGGTCAACTAATTTATAGCAAAATACCCGATCAACCCCGGGGCTACCAATATAAAGGTATTGTCCATTCTGACTTACTGATATGCTTGATCCAAACTTTGATGCTGGTAATCCACTGGGGTTATCTATTATCTGCACTGGGCGTACATATGCCGGATCAATTACAGAATATACAACAACCTTGCCTGTATCTAAATTAGTATTAGGTGCACCTACTATTATGTGTCGATCACTGGCATCAACTGTTGACCCCAATGCAGTAATATTAGATTTTGCCAATGGTAGGACCGCTATTTCTTTTTTTGTAGTGTTGTTTTTAAATACGTGCAGCGCCCCAACTCCACTGTAATCCCCCGGAGAGCCAACTGCAATAAACTTTCCATCGGGACTAATTTTAACTGAGGTACCATAATGCGAGTACGCCATGTGTTCTCTGGTCTGCATATCTAATAGAGTAGCATATTGCCATGGCGAACTCTTTTCATAAACTACCCAATTGCCGTGTTCATCAGCATCAACCCAGGTCAGATCACCGTCTTTCCAAGTATGCAACGGTGTTGCATTGGCAATTTCTTTTGGAGAATTGAATCTTATTGAATTCAATACAAACAAGATTCCAGATCCAGATATTGGTGAATTTTTTAACAGTAAATTTTGTGCAATTGTAGTTGCAGTCACAAAAGAAGTTAATGTGTCAACTTCGACTATTTCTTGAAATCCATTAAACAAATCATTAAATTGTTTAATAAGTACTATATCGCCTACTTTAAAATTATGTGGATTTTTAGTTTTAACTCTTCCGCGGAGATCTAATGCATATTCTACATCGGTGATTATGTTGTTAGTCTCGTTGACTCTATAGATATCCCAATCCCTGTTGTTACCTTTTGCTACCCATATCGTAAACCCGCTGGTAATTACAGTGAGATCTGTAATAGTAGTATTAAAAGTAGAACTATCAAAAATTGTAGCATCAACATCATCAATGATTGCATATCCTGCTGATTGGATATCATTTTCAATTGAAGAATTGGGTGTTCTATTAAGGAAATTTACAGGGCCTCTTTGCAAAGGCCTAGCATATAAATTTTGATCACGGATGGAAATTATTCCATTGATAGGCTCTGCATCATTGTCGATGATAGCTAGTCCTAAATCTCCAGTATATCGCCATGACTCATCAAGTTGAATTTCAACTGTGTGGTTGCTATTTTGTGCGCCATACTCGCCTACTCGGAATCCCCATTCTTCGTAGTAGGTAACATCATTTTTTAAATTATTAAACAATGAATTTTTTAATGCATTGATTGCATTTTTAGTACCCTTGTCTTTAATAAATCCCTGATAAAATTTAATTTGGCTTGTTACACTGAGATTTAAATCTGTTAAATAATCTCTTTTTCTAAATCCGATTAATCCAGCGCCAAATTCTTGCAGTTGTTCGCTGGTGGTGCTGCTATCAACGTCATATAAATCGTTAAATTTTGCCGCATTGGTAGCAAAGTTTGGCAATAGACCAGTTTTAACATCTTCTTTATTAATAATTTTCCAATCTTTTAAAATAAAAGTATCGGTTGCTGCTGTATCCTGTATTGCTGTATAGTAAGTGTTTTTGTAATCAACAATATCACCTTTGTGATAATCTGTACTTGCTTTCCATAATGCAATTTTAGAAGAATTATATATAAATCCAGGTGCGTATAAAGAACCATCCCAGTTTGCAGTTTTTTCGCCAACTAATTTTAATCTATATTGTCTACTACCCAATTCAGGAGAGTATATAACGTCATTAAAAATAGTGGCATTATCAAAAACTAATATGTGTTCGTGCTGCACTAAATCAAGTTCTGCATACGCAATTGTTTGATTAGTAGTAGTTTGTATTACAAAATTTTCAGCTTCACGTACAATGAATAAATTATCGTTTTTAATTACTGAGAAGTTAGGATCAAGTATTCTGCTGCCCAAGTATTCGTTTGTTATTTCGTCAACAACAGAATATGAACTGATTAAATTTAACTTGTTATTGCATGGGCTTACAATCATCATGCTGCCAGAATTCCATCCTTGCAAAGTCCAGGTCAAGAATTCATGAGCACTTAAAACCCAATCTTGTGTCATTGCTAAATCTTGATTGTATTCATCAAATATAAAGCCTTGACTATTTAAATAGCGTTGGTAACTAACTAAAAAATCTACTACTTGCTGTCTAGAAGTGAATTCATACCCATACGGAATAGATAATTTAACAAATTGGTAATTTTTATATATAGTGGCGCCAATATTTTGTACACTGATATTATAACTTTCACCGTTGGTATCACTTGGTATGATAACAAAAAATGGTGAGTTGTTATCATATCCAGTTACTGAGTATCCAGTATCAGTTTTTTCAATTATAACCGCACTGTATGTTACACGATCAATTGGTACACTCTTATTCAGATATATTTGATAATTTTGATCTGGTATAATAATTGATTCATTTATACTACCGGGACTGTATTGCTCGGCTAATACTGTTAAATAATTTTTATCAGTGAAGCCAGCAGTTTTATAGCACAGTTGCACATTAAGATTAGATAACAATGATCTAATAGTTGCAGGTCCATCAATACCCTGACCAATTAAATAATCACTAATGTAATTAATATATCCTGCGGCGTTGACTGGGGATCCGTTTACTACTTCCCGGTGTATGGTTATGTCAGTGGGATTTAATCGCTGCCCTGTAGAAAGTATTTGATACTGGTTAAAATAATTATTTTTTTGATATACAGTAGTGTCAAACAACATGGCAAAATACATAGCTGGTTTCATGACTGCTACTATCTGTTGCAATGCAAATGGATAATCACTAGAGCGCATCCATGCACTTTCAGCAGGTGATTGGTCGCCAATTGAAAAACTTTCAGCTGTACGGGAACCATTGAATTGTTTTGCAATTGATCCCAGTGGTGGTAATAAATTCCCATGTAAGTCTACAGGGATAATTGACAATAATTCTGCCCGAGCATATTTTGCATAAGTGCCTGCGCGGGCGCCTTTACGAATTATGCCCAAACTAAGGTCTTTCCACAACGATTGGTTTTCAGCTGTATATGGTGCAGGTCCGTATGTTTCAACCCACCATGATGGGGGTTCTGTGAATCCCAACATTTCCCATGGATGTGTGTGTGGCCGATCAGTATCATAAAAATAGTTATAAATTCCGCGCCACCAGCCCGGTAACGGCTTATTAAACAAAACGTCAGTACTAGACTTATAATTGTAAGTGAAAGGGTCACCAGATTTATAATAGGTATTAGTATTAAAATTAACACGATTAGCGCCGGCCCATTTCATAAATGATCTAGCTCTGATTGCGTCAAATTCTTCTAGAGTATATTCAGTCTCTCTAAAGCGTCCGGGGATGTAATCTCTTAGATCAAATCCAGATTTTCCGTAATTGGTTTTGATATTATTATAAATTCTTGTTTCTAATTCTAATAAAAACAAATCCCTATAGTCGCCAAAAATTGGAGTTAGGCTACCGTCGTGCCCTTGTATTACTTGTATTGGATTTGAGTAAGTATTATCATTGAATATAGCAGGTAAGAATTTAGGGTACAGGCCTAACTTAGTAGGAGTTTCGGGTATATAATTACCTTCGGTATTGTATTCTCTTATTTCAATTATTGATCCTGCAATTAAATCAACAGCGTCATCAATGATGATCGCCGGACGATCTAAAGGAAAGTAATAGTCTTTGCCATATACCAGCTGGTGGGAACCGCTATAAACTAATATAGCACGAGTTTGTAATTGTGTTATATCAAAAATAGAGTTTATTTTGTATTGGCGTTTCATTGGATCTACAACCGTATATCGTGTTGCAGTATATGTGCCATATGGCACCATGTCACTGGCATTCCAAGGAAACGATGGATTTTTTGCCTGATTAATTGTTTGTAATATAACATCAACCGCAGTTGACGGGTTGTTATAATCTAATCCACTTAGAGTTAGCGCAGTTTCTAAAAATTTATTTTTAAATTTACTGTATTCTCTTCGTGCATAGTCAACACCATTGATAAAATTAGCTTGCTTAGATATTAAAAACAAACTGGCGTATATAGTAGGTGCAGCTGATTGCAATATATTGCCGCCATGATTTTTTAAATCAATGTCTCTTAAATTACTATTACCAGGAACTGCACCCGATACTCCAATTGAATTTTGACCAACTACGGTGACATGATTTCTGAGTTGCCCAAGTGTCAGTGTTGTTAGCGGCAAATTTTTACTGTTATAATCTAAATTTTGTGGCACCTGATAAAAGCCAATGGTGCTGGGTTCTAGACTATAAATTAAAATGTTAACAATATCGCCAATGATCATTTGTTTAGTAACATGTATAGCTTTCTTGGCTCCCACTGTTACCAATTGGTAATTGGTTGAATTTAGCAATACATTGTTTAAAAACACTTTAAGATTAGGAACATTAATAGCCGGAGCAGGCAACACATCAATTTCAAAGTATGTACTATCGCCAGTATAAGTGGCGCTGATAGATTGATATTGTTTATCTAACTCGTCCCGGGTACTCCAAACATTTCGTTTAGTATAGTCCAATCTACTGGTATTTTGGCGCAAGTATCCAGTGTTAACATTTTTAGATACAATTTTTCCGTTGCGCACATAGGTAAATTGATCATTATCAAAATCATTATTAAACAATATGTCTGCTAGTGAATTGAAATTTCTATACGACAACGGGAATCCCAACACCGAGTCATTGTTGCCAGTTCCTACGCTATAAGAAAAAATTTCGGTACCAGCAAATTTACTTGACGTATATGTGCTGGACAAAAATGATTGATCATTTAAATCAAATACATCAAACTTTGGCGGCTGATTAACTTTAGTTTTTTGCTGTGATCTAACCCATTCGGTACCAGTATACCACAGTGATATTCCTTGCCATGGCCCCGACAGTGCCACAATGCTATCAAATTCATCATAAGTGTCTTCTGGATCTTTTGATACTATCAATTGAATTCTTGGATCCCGGTATTGGTATTCTTGTGCCAGGAGTATTGCGTTAGATTTTTCTTCAAGCCGCAATTTAGTATCAGAGTTAATATGTGCAATGGTACCTATATAAACACCATCCATGGTATACATAGCCCCACCAACTTTTAAATCAGTAGTAAATTTTGTGTTGCCACCAAATACATAGTCACTGCCACTAGATCCAATTAATTGGATATCAAATATTTGATAACCAGTTAGTTCATAACTGGCTGTAAAATAAATTAAGTAATGTCTATTACCAGTGCTAACAACTGAATCCACAACTCCTATAGCTGCGCCAGCTGGGTAATCAAGTCCGCGAATTTCGGTTGCAGTTAATATATCACTTGATCCTATTACTTCCCAAACATACCTATTAGGAATTTCGGGATCGCTGTCGTCCACAGCTGGATTGCCGACACTTACAAAACTAATATCAGATGGTTCAATGGTAATTTGGCCACTGCCTTTTCCGTCATAATATGAATATCTAGTAGAATCATTTTGTATAGAATATTGTACAGTATATGCTTGAGTTCTTACCAAAGGATCATGATCTGCTGCAAATAGTACACGCTGCCCTTGTTTGAATTCGATGTCGTTTACTACTAGCGATCGGCTATTTTGCACACTAGATTGCCGGGTAGACTCAACACGAATATCAAATCCCATCTGTAGAGAGCGCAATGTAAGTACGTTGCCAACAATACTATATTCAGATTCTGGGACCCGAATATTGCCAGCAGTAACAATTATTATGTCACCAGCGTCAGGCGTAAAATTTAATGTATATGTTAATCCTACATTAATAAAATCAACCGTACGGTTATTTGAAATACCAAATACATCTGCTAATGTCATATCAATAACATCAACAGGTGGCTTTCCAATTCTGCCAGAATTGGTTAATTGTATGCTGGCATCAAACTCAATGATTGGACGCTGTGCGCGACTGGCTTGATCAAATGTTGGCACTGTTTGATTATATCTGGCAGTTGCCTCAATAACATCAATGTGAAACCAACGATTTTGCCTAGCCCATGGACTTAAATCTAAGCTGGCTCGATTACACAAAATATAATCAGGAGTAACTGGTCCACGATAGACCTCATCAAACGCCCCAGAACCATATGGTACTTTGTCAAACGGCACTTGACTAGTTAATACTCCAGGTTCTGGGCATACTAAATTAGCAAATGCCACTAAAGAAATACTTTTACCTACACCTTCAACAACATACGTTTTATTTGCATAGTCGGATGGTGTAACTGTACTGTCAAATGTTACCATTAGTCCGTTAGTAAATTGTACACCATTAGGACTAGTAAATTTACTATTACCAATAATTTCATCATGTACATCAATCGAATCTACCGCGTTATTGACAATGTCAATAATTCCATAAGCAGCAGGATTAGTAGCATCTTGATAATATAATCTGTTAAGTTGTGCAGTCAGTGCAGGAATTTGAGTAAGTTTATTAATTACAGATTTATTAAAAAATTCTTTGCCGGCGTAGGTATTGCCGGATCTCACGTATACTTTATGATTCTCCGGCAATGCTTGAAACACATCTAGTGCAATAATATCACTTGATCCGCCAGCTGTGGTCATACGAATTTTCCAAACAGTTGGCATGCCATCTGTAATAAAAATTATAGTTTTGTTGCCGGGTGACAAAGTTATACCATCAATACCGCCTAGGGTATTAACTACATCCCGAAAACGTTGTCCAACTATTTGATTCATTGGGGTAGTGGTTGCGTAATCCACAGAACTCAACAATGGCATTGCTAAGAAATTGTCCTGCACGTCAATAAGCGGAACTCTAAACTCAACAACTCCTACGTCTGCTCCGTTGTTGCTAACTCCCAATACATCCCTGCTGCTGATTCTTGGTTGTCCAATTCTAGTACCAGTTTTACTAGGTTCGGTCTGTATCCAAAATTTAGAGCCAGGCTGGTTGACTTTAAATTTATAAAGGCCGCCGCGCACCACCACCAGTCGAGGATTGCTAAGATTGCTGTCAATATCAAAAAGATTTGTATTTGTATTTTTTGTTATAGTAAAAGTTTGTTGACTATTAACAATTGCAGATGTAACTGGTACTGGATCAAGTCCATTAGGAACCCAGTAATACTGGCTGTAATTAATAAATTTATCAAAATCAAATAAACCATCATAGGTATAAGATTCAGAAGAAAATAGTCTGTCGTGATTTGTAGTTTCACCACCGTAATATTGTATTTTATTAATTAAATCAGAGTATCCGCTGTACTGTTCAATTTCGCCTGCTGCATTTTTTATTACTATGCTAGGCTCAAGTTGGTAATTCTGTCGGCTGCTATCTATCTCACTAATATACGTGTCAGTCGATTTATATCCAGGTGCAAAGTTTCGTCCAATATAACCATTAAGTCTAGTGAACGACGGCTCAGATATCAATTGATCCAGTGTAGCTGATAAAAACTTTTTATTGGTATCAGTCTGAAATATTTCTGGTAAAAAATTTAGTGTTCTGCTAGCGGCCATATATTAATTTAGTCCCATGTTCAGCTGAGCTGCTGTTATTGAAGTTATAATTTCTACGTTTTCTACGGTTGCTGCACTAATGATAATTTCATATGGCTCAGCATTGATTTGATACAGATTACCAAACCCTATATTAGGGTTAGATGGTACTACTACAATTGATGATATTGTAGGGGTCAATGCTTGGTGTAGATATGCACTTAATTCACTGAAATAAAATGTTTCTCCAAAATCCCAATTATTAATATCAAAGTAAGTATTGATTGCATTAACCACCGATGATTTAACATCATTATCACTAATTGATAATGATGAATTTTTAACTACTTTAAATGTTGCCTGTAGATTAGACTCAGATTTATTACCAAAAATTGGTTTAAACACTGCACTATTAAAAATTATAGTATCACTTACGCTGCGTTGATCATTTAACGAACTAAAATCCATGGATAATTCTTGGCTGGTGGGCGCGATTGGTTTTGCAATGCTGTTGCTGGTATCTTTAATCCAATTTTGATAACTGGTTTGATAGGTAGCTGTTAGCAAGTATAAATCAATTATATTGCTATTAGAAGGATCAATTCTTCTATAATCAGGACTATTATGACGGTACTGAAACGAAATATTTTGTCTTCCAATTTTAGCTTGATAATTGTGTTGGCGTGTTACTGTTTGGGGACCTGTCAGTTGGAAAAATAATTTTTCTCCAGTTGCATAAAATAATTGTCCAGGTAAAAACACCCCAGCATTGGCTATAATGTCTTGTTCTGTAGCAAATTTGTTGCTGATTAGATTGCTGTCAACTGGAACTAATTCACTGAATTTTTCATATCCATCAACCATTTTAAAATAAACTAATTTGTTATTGGGATTAACGTCGGGCGCTACGATAGATTTAAATAACAAAGGATTGTCAGGCAACGAATCGCTGTTACTGTCTTGGAAGGTGACTAAAATTTTATCATTGTTTGAATATCCATCGTTCTCAATTATATTCTTATCAATATACCATACATAATCTTGTCCTAATGCACTGGCAGAATCTGCCTGTGAATTTGATTTCAAGACAGTGATTTGATCTCTTAATACTGTTCCGGTTTTGCTATCGTAAACTCTAGTTTTTCCATCGTAAAAGAATGTGGTTTCTCTAGCACTTTGAAAAATGTACTCTAGTCCCTTGTAGTATATGGTATAACTTGAATTGGCAAACACTGCTTTAATAATCCAGCTGTTATCAATTCCGGTGCTACTGGTGTCTCCCTGATTGGCTAGACTAAAATTACCAGATCCAATATTTTGTTCAGTTATTATTTGCCAGTCTTGTTTAACTTTGTTATATGTTAAACCAAAAGTTATAAAGCCCTGTAACAAGTTAGTCAACTTTGATATGAACGCACTATTAAAGTTATTTTTAAAAATAGGATATATCATGCCAATAACTGCGTTAGTTGGCACTTTTACATTAAGAGTTACTGGCCCAATTCCGGTTGCATAATTACCTACTCCGTTGTTGCTGCCGTCACCCAATAGTTCAACAATATTAGCATAAAGATAATAATGATCCGACAGCTGAGTTGCCTGCCCCGGCAATAAATTATTGTTACTGTCAAAATAATAGTTAGGTGGTGCATCAAATCTAATAACTGCACCTTTTCTAATATAAGTTGCAGTGTCTTTTACTACTCCGCCCACTTGCGCTGGTTTTAAATTTTTAACAAAGTAACCAGTAGCACTATTAGATCCGGTGGTGCTTAGATTCCAAGAATATCCAGCTAATGTATATGCAGGAAATTCAGAATAATAAAGATGCTTGGTTTCATTTGACGAAATTATCTCATTGACAATTTTTTGAGTTATCATCTTATTAACATCTGCAAATGAAACTAAATTAGTTTTAAAATTTCTTGTAAAATAATTAGCATACAGTATGCCGTCACTGCCAATGATGTTGGTGCTTGAAAATTTCCCCGTTGTGTCTAGTGCATCTAAGAATCTGCTGATCCCTGAGCTGGTACGATTAATACTTTTAACTTTAATTATATTGCTGAAGCTGGTGAATGGTACTATGTTATAGTCTTCACCGGTGATCATTCTATTTTGAGTATAGTATGCTTGCGGCGCACGTTGACGTATTTCGTCGGACGTTTCTCTTGCTGCTGCGTTAGTCACTGTATACTTTAAGCTGGCACGAATAATTAATGTTTCGGCTCTGCCTGATCTGCTGACATAATTAAAAGGTATAACAATGTTTTGCATTTCATCAGGCGTTATCTTATAACTTAGTCCGTTGCTGCTTCTATAATAAAGCCTAAAGTTTCCTTGTGGAATATTAGCAAAGCTACCGTCGCCAAAAACTAAATCAATTTGATCTCCTGCTCGAGAATTAACTTGGTAGAGGTTCCTTGCAGATAATTTATTATAAATGACATTTATGCCCGCCACTGCCGGTACCCCGGTCCACAAGTCCTGCACAGTTCCGTTAGTGGTTAGGCTATAGAGCCAAGTGTCGGTATTGTTAACGTTATTGTTGTTGAAAGCCACTATCCTATTAGGGATTGAATCAGTCAATGAAAAATCTTGACTGTCTAATGTGCCTTGTTTGAAGTAAATAAAAAATCCAGTATTGTTTGAGCCATTGCCGTAATTGTCGTTGCGGTATAAAATATTAAACAACGAGTTAGCCTTGGGTGCAGATTCGTAAATATAATTCTTGCCTATACTAGATGCGCTAACTGCTTCAAAATCAATTTTGCTACCTTCAATCTGAGTTTCAAATTTATAAGTTCCAAGTATATTTGATATAAGATTTAATCCGTACTCTTCTGTACGTACCCCGTTGATAGTTTGCGTATTTCCAGGTTTGCCTACTACTTGGCTAGTGGCCAATGCTGCATTTAAAATTGTTACAAATTGTTCGTACCAGTTATCGTTACTGCTGTCGTTCCAATTGATATTGGAACTGCTTAAATTAAGTCCGTTGCTATCGTATACTGTTTCGGTGGTGTTTACGCTTTCGATTTTTAATAGTCCACTTGCAGGTATATTACGTTTAGGATTATAGCTTACTAATCGGGCTAGTTTTAATATGCTGTCCCTGCGTTCAGCAGTGTCAATAAAATTTTCTCTAGTGTTTAAGTCTGCTCTGAAGGCTAAACTTTGTCCTAGGAACGCGATCAAGTCAATTAAGGCAATAAACTCACTGCTTTCGGTAAAATCATTAAAGTCCTCAGGGTAATATATCCTGAGGTAATCAATCATACTTTTGCGCAGCGTTTCAAAATCGTAACTAGTAAAGTCTGCTTCTTGGAAAGTTTGATATATCTTCTTCCAATTGTCAGCTACTAGTAAACTGTGTTGTCTTGTGTTAATGGCCATTGTATTGTCCGGTATTTAATATTTATAGCATTTATAATACACGCAGTTAATTGTCAACTGACATAGAATTTAGCTTTTGATTGAAAGAAACGGCCATGGCCTGTGTTTGATTTGTTGGAATATAAGTTAATGCTAACTCAATTTGTATCCCGTATTGGTATTGTGTTACTACAATATCGCTGATTGATAGTCTAGGGTCGTACTTGGCCACGCGAGTTACATCGTTAACGATTAATTGTTTAATTTCTTCAGTGAAAGGCTCAAACAGCACATCCCATATTATGGTGCCAAAGTTGGGATTCATTAATTTTTCGCCCTTGCGTATATGAAAATGGTTAAACAAATCTTGTTTAGCCAGCTCAAAATCAGTTAAGCGAAACTTTTTGAATCTATTGTAAGTACTAAAACCTTTATACGTGATCATAATGTATTTAACCCTATGTCGTAGCTGCTAAAACGTCAACAGCATATCTTCCCATATTAAAATAATCAGTACCAGTTGTTCCATTGGCATCACTGCCCTCGCCTGTTTTACGCCATGTACTTGCTGCACCGGCGCCAATTAGGTGACTCGCACATATCATTCCGGCAACTGTACACAAATCATCGCCTTCTTTAATTGCGCGTTTTTGAACCAAACTTTTGTAATTAAACGAAGTATTTTCCATCATTACTTTTTCTTGGAACGCAGGATTGTTTAAAAAATCTTCTTTTGATGCAATACCTGCCGTGTTTGCTTTAGTAGTCCAGCTGGTTGTATAATTCATTGCCTTATTTCCGTACTGCTTATAGGCATCATTTTTAATATATCCTAATGTGGTCAATGCGATTGCACCCATTTGATATTTGCCTAGGTAGTTTAATTCGTTTACTGTTGTGTAATTCCAAGTACTCTCGCTCCAGGCCAGCTGCGCAAATACCGCTCTGGTATGTGATTTTGGTAGCGGGCCAATGCCAGCTGGTGGGTTAGGGGCGTCGGGCCTAGTCAGATATTTTCTATTTAATGGCTTAGTTACTGGTTTCCCTACTGCGGCTTTTGGACCTTGGTCTGCTACTGCAATAACGCCTTTGCCTTCACACTCAACTATTGGTATTGGTTTTTCTAGTGGGCTAACTTTAGCAGGTTTGGCGTCCACCGGCGCTGCCGCAGCAGGCGTTGCGGCTGGTGTTGCAACAGGTGTTGCAACAGGTTCAACTACTACAGTTGGTCTGGCAACTGCTGTTGCTGCTGGGACCACTGCCTGTGTAACTGGTGCTATATTTTGATGTAACTTCCATGGCTCGTGGGTTGGTGCTATCGGAACTATAGTTTCTAATGCTCCATCTACACTTTTCCACACCAACCCTTGTTTACCAGTATCACTTAATTTATTAATTTTAAGTGCTGTGGGTCGTGCTACTCCGACGGTTCCTCCCTCGTTTAACGTTACTTTAGCGCCAGTAATCCTAGTTCCGGCACTGCCGTTTATTGAAGTTACTCCATTTGTGTTTAGATTTAATCCGCCATCGCTGCCAATATTTACTTGGCCACCATACATTGTTAATCCCTGAACTGCATTTAAATTAATGTCGGGACTTTGTGCAACAAAAGTTTTTCCTGCACTGACATTTATATTTTGACCAGCATGAAAATTTATATTATTATCAGCATGAAAATTCAAATCAACCCCTGCACGTACATTAATGCTATCTGCAGAGTATATGTTTAAGTGGCCTTCTCCAGTTAATTCAACCCACACACTACCATTGCTGTTGCCAATATAAATCACTTTTTCGCTATCGTTCATTAACAATTGATGACCGCCGGCAGTGCGTAATCGAATTAAACGATCTTTGTCGTTTAAATCTCCGTCATCCATAACAAACTGATGGCCGCCGCGGCGTGCTGCAACCGCATAGTCTACAGGATTTAGATCACCAGATACTAATTTTTTTTGGAAGTCAGGGTCTGGTGTTGGGTCATTGATAGGGCGACCAGGAGTGCTTATACCAAAAACTGCGCTGGGCATTTCGCGCTGAGAACTACTGGATATTATACCACGAATAAAATCTTTTTCTAGTCCCTGTGCCCGTAGTACTTTTAATTGATGTTCGTGTACTGGTTTTTTAATGTTTGGAAAATTTGTCCAGTCTGGTTCACTGTTTTCGTTAAATTCTGCCACAATAGTTGTTTTATCTATAGATGCCAATAAAGAAGAATCTTCAAGAGTTGATGTATCTTTATTGCTACTACCAGCAATACCAGGCACCATATGATTTCCTAGGGTGTTTGGTACACAAGCAAACCAAAAGCCGCGCTCAGGATCTCCGGCAACAAATGTACAGAGCACAAACACTCCTATGTCCGGAGGGACGGCCCAAAAGCCGTAGGTATGCCGCACTTTACTGTAGGAATTTGTTTTGGTAGTGTCTGGTTGATATGTGCTGCCAAAAAACGGACTAGCATAGGACACCGTACGCCAATTTTCAGGATTAGCTTCATCGCCTGCTCCTAAATCGGCAATCCAAACATCCATTCGTCCGCTCCTAGTAGGATCTAGATTATTTTTTACCTTACCAATAAACGGGCCGCTGTCTAATCTAGCACTAGACGCTTCCCGTAAGAAATGATCTGGTGGTTTCTTGCCTATTCTTTTATCTCGCATGTTGATGTCCTTGATTAATTACTACCGTACTTGTTTTTAAGTCGTCTATTGATTTCGGCTTTATACCCTTTGGGATCTTTGACTGGGTCTGGTAATCCTGTACTGACTGGTGTTGGTGGAGGCAGAGGGGGTGTTGATTGCCTGGCTTCGTGCATGATAGCTGCGCCGTCACCGCTGCCCATGGGATCGCTGTATGCTTCTGGGTATCCTGCAGACTCTAGACTAGAAGAAGGGGTCACTTTGCCGCGGCTGTTGCCACTGCTGGTATTACTTAAATTTACGCCAGTTCTAACTGCGGTTTCTTCAGTTTTATTTTGAGGTATCGTAGTTAATTCAGGTTGGCGTTCCTCGGGCTCAACCCCGTTAAAATTTTCAAAAATTCTAATAAGGTCTAGAGTTTGGGTAAATGCTCCACCAGTAAACTCATTGTCAACAGTGATAATTTTGTATATACCACTAAATGCACTGGTAGTATATTTTGAATCAACTACCATTAGTCCTGATTCAGGGTCTACATCCACTGGAGTGTTAAAGGTTAGTAATACAAATCGTTCAGCACTATCAAACATTATACTGCCGTTTTTATCAATCAGTTTACCACTATTTTGATCTGGGTTTGTTCGAGGATTAAAAAATATATCATCTTGTTTAATAAATTCTGGATCACCTAAAATTTTAAGTTTAACGTTGATCATATCCCCGCGACTTGAGCTTAACGTGCTTTTATAAAAATCAGTAACTAATGCAGCTTTACTATCAGGATTGGCTGCACGAGGTATATCTGCATGACCCGACACTAATTTTATTTGATGGTTGGTTATTTGTACTGAGCCAGTGGAATTGTTTAACAATTGCCTAGTACCATCGGGATTTTCTTGTTGCACTTCAGTTTGTTGAATTTTACTGCGGTCAGCGGTGATCGCAGTATAAAACATAGTGTCAAAATCTAAACTAAAGTCAATGATGCTATCGTTGCGGCCACTATACATATAATGATATTGTTTAGTGACTGATTTTGGTTCTGACTTTGGTGCATTTGGAAATTTTGTATTAAAGATAGCCGTAGGCATTATATGGTATGTAATCTTTTTACTGTACGTATCTCTAATAGAATCAAATTCTAGTAATTCCACAGTGCTGGTTATTTTAAACCATGCCATGGGATCATTTTTATCTTTAGTTATTTTTTTAGCATCTGTAGCAGGATCGTAAATTTGATCTCTTACAAGATCACTGGCTCGCATAACCATATTAATAACTTCGATGATTGATGTTCCGGCATTTATGCTAAACCCCGATTTGGATTGATCAATACCCACATTGGACATTTTAGCATTGTTGCGCAATGCTTTAACTGGGTCTGTCATAGTAGTACTTGCAGATGTAGTAGTTTTTGGTATTACTATTTTTGATTTTGCTATGTCAGGATGAATATCAAATTCATAAATTTCGGCATGTTGTGAGTGTCCGGTTGTCGCCAGCTGGGACTGGTAACTATTCATTGCCGCAGCATAGCTGCCGACTATGTACGGAGTTTTTGCTAGATCTTTGGTAACTGACTCGGCTTTTGACTGCAAATCTGCCACACGCTTGTCATCAGGATTGGTTTTCTTTTTTTCCGCTGCAACTTCTTTGTAAATTCCATCGAGCCGTTCTTTATCTAATTGCTGCACCGCAATTATAGAACTGGCCTGTCCGGCATTGCCTTTACTACTGAAAAATTCTCCAACAGTTGATGCTTGTACTTCTAATATAGCCGGAGTACTACCAATGCTTTCAGTGAATGCTTGTTGGCCAAATGGCATTGCTTGTATTTGATACTCTGCACCCTTAGTAGAAATGTTTATCTTACACGCAAGTATTCTAATAGGTATGTATTTGGTTTGATTTGGAATAGGAGTTAGCAACTCGCCAGCAGAATTATTACCTAAAAAGTCCACCTGTAGCATATAGGGGATCTGCATCCAACTTTTAGTACCAATTTGTTTTGTTACTTCTAGCAAGCGATCCAGTAGAGTCACGCCATATGGTTCAACTATAGTAAAACTCATTTCAATAGCATTGGTATTTTTTGTGCGAACATTCATACCTACTATGGTTTTCATTGTTAGATTTTCAAAATAAAAATCTTCTTTAAACGCAGGATGTCTATTATACTGATCACCGCGGCGGCCGGCACTGGAAATTAACACCGTGCCCACCAGGCCTTGCAATGTACCAGTGTTTCCTGTAGAGGCATCAGTTATTGCTACTCCTCTATCCCATTCTTCTTTAGTAATTTTTCTAACACCAGATTTTTTTGAAGAGCTGGTAAAAAATGGATCCCACATGGTATTATAAACATACCCCGGTGTTAACACCATATCGTTATACTTTTTAGGTGGAATTATGTGTAAACTTAAACTATAGGTATAGTCTGCATATTCTAATAATAAATTTGATCTTGGTTCAAACTCTACGTATTTGTTTGATTCAACTACTAGTTCTTTTTCTTTTCTCGCCAGTCTAGCAGTCTCGGCTGCAGATTCATCGGCGTCAGTTGTTCGTTGTTCGCCCGCTGCTGCTTTTGCTGCGTCCCACTCTTCTTTAGTGATTTTCCTGCCGCCAATTTTGCCTGCAGAATTAGTTGAGGTTGCTGGTGGTGGTAACGACGGAGCTGCGCCCTGACGATTAATTCTTGCCGATGCCTGTTGATTATTATGCTCGTTTTCTAAAGCTAACTTTTTACGTTCTTCGTCGGCGGCTTTTTTACCTTTTTCAGCATTGGCTTTAATTTCAGCCTGTCTTTGTTTTTCTAAATATTTTTTATAAGCGCCATTGTCCATATTACAGGCCTAAGGTTGATATTAATGTGTCTTTAGAAGGAATAAAAATCGTTGTACCTGATACAAAACTAAAAAGTGGATCAATTAATACGTTGGGATTTCTGCTGGCAAATACCCACCACAGTGCAGGATCACCGTATAAGTCAAACGCCAACAGTTGTGGTTTTAAATTATAAATTTCATCTATGGTATAACTGGTATCGTTGATATTTTTAGGAATATTACGATAAGTTAACGTATCTAAGAAAGGACCAAATTGTTGGGTTTCGTGATACGGGCTCGTTTTTGAATATACCGCCATTATAGGAATCCTCGATCTAATAACCGACCCTGAGCAAATTGTTCAAGGTCAAAATCAGCAATGCTTCTGCGACTGTATACCGGTTGTAATGTTATTTGAATTTGGCTATTTGTTGGAACTCGAGTCAATTGTGAAACTGTCCTAGCAGTGTTTATTAAATTTTCTTGGGCACGTTGTTGTGGATCTTGCAGTGCGCTATTTGATTTACCAGTCAACAGCTCGGATCCGGGAATTTGAATATAATCAACGTCAGCTGGCATGGTATGTGTAAAGGAAGTCAGCACACAAGGTACATGCGGGAAATACTGTTTACCATACCCATCCAGAAATAATATAGGAGGCGGATTTCCGGTGTGACTGCCAGATCCATAAAACATTTTTGTAGCAGCCCTGAAAAAATAAATACATGCTAACAGATATTGACCTTCGGTTACATTTTGTACAGTAAAGTCGCCAGTAATTGATATAGCGGCAGTGTCGCTGCTGTCATAATAGTACGCAGGATAATTACTGTGGGTTAGTTTTTGTGCGGTATATCCGGCACTAAAACTAGTAGTTATACTCGGAGTATAGGGAAATACAACACCTTTGGTGCTTTGCAATGGAGTTAAAATACCAGCATCGCTGTTTTGATAAAATATGCCAGAATTCTGTCCAACTGTAACTTTAATACGCCAATCATCATTTGGCAATCCGGGAGCAAAGACATTGACACGAGTTTCAGCAACTTTAGGTTTTTTCTGTGTACCACCTTTGAGTAAATTGGTCAATGACAGTCGAGCATTACTGGGGTCTAAAATGTTGCCAACACTAGCACCAAATTTGCTACTTGCAATACCTGAAACTGCGCTACCAATAGTATCTAAAAATGACATAAAAACCTCTTGTGTTTAATATTTATTCAATGTAAAATGTACATATATTATAAGGAGAACTACCATCAAACATAATTATCTCAACAACAAAGACATCTTGAAAGAGATTCATAAGAGCAAAACCACATACTGTGCGTTTTTAGAAACCACAGATGCTGATTACGACATGATCTTGCATGACGTCACTGAGATTACTCCTAAAAGTATTTTAGAAGCACGTGAGACAAGATCCGAACGTTTAGCCAAACTAGCACACGAAGCTGCGGTGGCTGCGTCTGGAGAAAAACGCAGACTTGATGATTTTAGCATTGACGTTGCTAGTATCAAAGATACTGATGTGGTTTTTCGAGTTATGACTTGGGAGCATATCCCAGTGGATGAGGTTAAAAGTGCCAAAGCCAGAGCTAAACTTGATTTAGAGGATGAGGAGGAAGATATCGTACGTACCGAATACGACGAAGATGTATTAGCCACTACCAAATACACCAAATGCAACTTTCCCCCGTTTCAACACTATAAAGTCAATGACGCTATTCAACCATTTTGTGTAGGTAAAAGCCATTGGCGTGGTGATTTAATATCTGGAGAGTTTAACAGGGATCACGGCGCAATGACTAAAAAGTTAGCTCTGATGTTTATGAAACTGTGTGAGCGCTATGCTACTCGCAGCAACTGGCGTGGTTACACTTATAACGATGAAATGCGCAGCCAAGCCCTGCTACAACTGAGCCAGATTGGACTACAATTCGATGAAAGCAAAAGTCAGAATCCTTTCGCGTACTATACCGCCGCCATTACTAATAGTTTTACTCGTGTGCTTAATATTGAAAAACGTAATCAGAATCTTCGTGATGACATCCTAGAAATGAACAACATGAACCCCAGCTACTCAAGACAAGCAGATTGGGGACGGGGTGGTGGGGGTGGGGGCGGAGACGAGTAAATTGCCCGTCGCTTCTAGCCACTGTTTTCTGCTATACTTGTATCAATGACTAATCTATTTAAAAAAGCCGCAATTTTTACAGATATACACTTTGGTCTAAAGTCCAACAGTCAAGTACACAACGACGACTGTTTGAATTTTGTCAAATGGGCCACTGCCAAGGCCAAGTTGGAAGGTTGCGAAACAGCCATGTTTCTTGGTGATTGGCACAACAACAGAGCCAGTATCAATATTGTAACTTTGAACTACAGCCTTAGAGCACTAGAGCATTTAAATGATAACTTTGATCGTGTTTATTTTATTCCCGGCAACCATGATCTGTATTATCGCGATAAACGCGATATCCAATCGGTTGACTGGGCTCGTCACCTCCCGAACATTCAAA
>Ga0209084_1000442_pt1 | contig 39244 bp, 45 predicted proteins | sample C_130820_MF_Meta_FD_187309 | JGI IMG/M metagenome (GOLD analysis project Ga0209084, IMG submission 187309) | Freshwater microbial communities from Lake Croche, Canada to study carbon cycling - C_130820_MF_MetaG (SPAdes) (version 2) | ecosystem: Environmental > Aquatic > Freshwater > Lake... | reverse complement strand
TTTTACAGAATCTTTCAATATATCACGAAAATCCCCCTGTATACTATGAGCTTCTTTAAGATCACTTAGTAATTCTTTTCCGACTTTCTTATTCTCGTCTGCCATCTGCTAATGTGTATAGGTATAAATATCTGACATGACTACTTTTTAGCTCGCGCTTTAGAAACAAAATCTGGCGGTTTAACCATCGCATTCTTTGTATCATCGGACATCTTGAACTTCTGCATATCAGTCTTCTCGGTTATCGTCTGGGATTGCTGGTTGCGCTGATCTTGAACTTTTCCTAGGAATTCATTGATCTTCTTAAGGCTGAATTTTCTATGAGGAATTGGCATACTCCAGACGTCTTGCCAGCTAAATCCTCCATTTCCATGATAAACTAACTCAAAAACTTCCTGGAGAAATACTGGTCTATACTCTAAGCTTGGAAAAAATGGACAATGAATATATTCAAAACCTTCTTTGGGCATAATTTTTATTTTCTCTTACAGTTATCAAAATGATATCGAGTCATTAGTGGAGCTGCTCCTTCTTTATTTCAATGAGGACATTTTACTTTTCTATGAGGTACTCCAATATAAAAAACCTCATTCTTGTCCAGTCTTACATGTCGATATACGTACGCCATATACTATACTTCTGTTCCTGGGAAAAAAAACGAAGCAAACATTGGCAAATCTATTTCTGATTCTGTTCCGTCTTTAAAGGTAATATTAATTTTTGTTGATATATCAGGAGTCACTGAGTTTATGTATTTTCTTAGCTCTACTGAATCTCTTGACATCAGGGCTTGATCTACAAACTCACGAATAGTCTTTGTTGTATAATCTCCATTTACTGATGTAATCTGATGTTTCATTCGTAAACTAATAGCCCCTGGCTCAGTTCCTAGCGCTTTCTTTAGACCTTTTGCTTCATTATCGATTCGCTTATCGTCTCCTACAGTAAGTAGCCTAAATGTGATCTTATTCTTTGAAAATGGTAATGTAAATTCAAATTCATTCTTTCCAGTAAATAGACTCTCATCTATCTTCTTATATTCCATTGTTTGAAGATCTGCATTAATAATCTCTTCTTCTCCGGTTTCTGGATGTTGGTATTTGAATTGATAGTCCTTGCCATAGGCTAAAATCCTTGCAGCAATTAAAAGTCCATTTCTATCTCCTAATATTAGATCATCATAATTAATGTCTGTGGAGATTAAGGCTTTAAGTGTCTTCTCAATTGCTGTGCCATTTTTGAGATTATTCACATTAGTGAGTATGTCTTCGTGTCGAGCTGTCATATACTGCATTTCAATTTCTCCTTTTGAAAGAGGATTTTCTTTTGCGTAGATTAATCCCTTGCTTGGGAGTTCTATCATCTCTGTTGGAACTGTAAATTTTTGTTCTGCCATGTGTAACTTTGTTTATTATATATATTGAGGTTATAAGTTTTCCTCTATCAAAAGAATATAATGAAACTTTTTTAAAAAGAAAAAAGCTCCTTTTGAGTGGAGCTTCTTTTTTTTATGGTGTTTTGGTATTGCCTTTTATTTATAGTAAATACTGTGATCTTGTAGAAATTGATAGTATTTACTGGATTTGGTTTTTAGCTTTAGATTATTTTCATACTTTGCTCCATTTAAAACTTCGTGAAATATAGAGCAATTCATTCCTAAAATCTTTGATAATTGTAATGCAGATCCAGCTTCTATTTTCTCTCCAGTAATTTTATTTTTGCAAATCACTGAACCCTTACTAGCTCTAGAATCTTCTCCTATTTTACCTAATTTTGATAGTGTAGCAGATTTTGATATATTTAATCTTTGCTCATCTGTAGGAATCCAATCTTTTTTACCCCCTATTCCATTTTTATTCCCCTTTAGCTTTATTGCTATATTTTCTCTATGAGATTTAGATTTTTTTCTTTTCCATAGTTTCATAAGGGCTTCTCTGGCTACTGCATATTCTTCTTCACTAAGTTCTAAATCTCCGCTATACGTCATTCTATGAAATGCCCAAAGAAATTTATATCTATATAGCGGATGTTCTTTATAGCATTCTGCAAGTATCTTATGCGTTCTATAATGTTCTCTAGCAGTTAGTAGTACTGTAGAGCTTTTTTTACCATACTCAGCTAAACATTCTGGGACTATATGATGTGCTTCATAGTATGTATCACCACCTTTTTGTCTATTTTCTAATAAAGCCTGTCTTATTATTTTAAAGTAACTTGTAAGCATGAAAAATCCTCCTTTATTATAAATATCGGAGGATTTAGTTCGTTAGTAATTTAGAATAAAAATATTCTAGTAATTGAGGATTAATAATTTAAAATACAAAAATCGCAACCGAGTGTCAATGTTAACTCTGTAGGATCTGATGTAGACCAGTCATAATTACCAGCTGAGAATGTTTTTATAAATGCACCTTTTACGATCCACTCACTTACTATATCTCCTACTGGTCCTATTATATCCAATGTTACATCTTTCTTATAGAAGTCAGAATAGCCGTCGCGACCAGTAACTGATTCATGGTGTAATCTGACCCACTCCATACAAGCCTGTTGACCTGAAGGTGATATTGGATTGTAAAGAGAAAGCTCAATGTCTTTCCACTCTGCTTTACCTTTTATCTTGAAGTAAGTGTTGATGTGATCTAATTTGATCTCTCCCATTTCAACGCTTGGTGCTGATGCCTTTTTAATCATGTATGAAGGAATACCGTCAATGTACATGATAAACCTATTACTTACTGTAGGTTCAAATGTTGTATAAAATATTTCTGATGGATCCAAAAGACCTGCCATATTATTGTAGTTTTATTATTGTTGTTCGTTTATAAATATACTTACTTTGCTTTTTTTGCCTGTCCTTTCCACATTGCTGCTGCTGCAACTGCCTTAGGATCTTTAGCCCCTGATTCTTTTGCTTTCTTTTCTACTGCTGAGAATCCTTTGCCTTTTTTACCGATGTCTTTTCCAGCTTTTGCCTTTTTAACTACTGCAGATTTCTCCTTTTTGGTAAGACCTGCAGATGGTTTCTTTTTAGCTTCATTCAATACTTTTCCTTTAATGGACTCGTATAATGCCATTGGTATTGTTACTCGTACTATTGTATCTTTGTTCATATTATATGTCTATATAAGTAAGCGATTAACCAAAGGAAACTCCTGTTGGTAGAATATTAAATGTCAAATAAATAAACTCGCTTGTGCGCGTTGGTTGTAAGTATATTGATCCTATAAGCTCGTTTCTGTCTATTGTGGCAGGTGTGTTATTTGTATCATCCATTACAACTGAGAAGCTGTAAAGACCTTGTCTCTGCTGTACGCTTGCAAGATATGGATTCACTGCATTCAGGAATTTATTTCTTGTTACCTGCGTATTTGGTTCGAATACTAAGTTATCCGCAATCTGACCAATATAAGACTTAAGTGCTATTAGCAATCTTCTAACATTAACTCTGTCAAGTGCTGATGCTTTTTGTTGTAGTGTCTTTTGACCGTATATTACTGTACCAACTCCTGGGAATATTGATATTGGGTTTACTTTAGATGAATATAGAGTATTTCTATCGTCAATTGAAAGTTTTCTTTCTGGCTGTAGAACTGTACTCATTCCACCTCTTGTAAAACCTGCTGGAGCAAACCACTCTGCGCCGATCTTATCGTTATATTCATATACTGCTGGTACCATTGTAGAAGCTGGAACAAAATTAGTTTTTCCTGTTTCTATTGATCTTACTTGTACCCATGGCCAATATGTAGCACCGTATGAGTTATCGTATGATTTAGCCAGTGTAGTTATCGTTCCTATATTCTGAGCATATCCACCCATATCTACTACTGCGATGTTGTCTCCTCTATTCTGTGCAAGAGTTAAAAGAGCGTTGATCTCAGTAGATGCATTCTGTGCTGTTATACCTGGAGCATATACTGAGTTGAATTTATATGAGTCTTTATTTCCAAGAAGGTTTATTGCCAGATCATAGTCTGCTGCATGTAGACCCTGTATATTTGAATTTGGAGTTGATGTTGTAGATGCTACTGTTGGAATTGCTTCAAACATATTTAATGCCTCTATTCCGAAAGATCCATATAGACCACCAGTTGCTCCATTAAATGCTCCGTTTATAGATCCTGATCCTACTAAAGGAAGAGAACTTGTATATTGGCTTTGAGGAGTACCTGCTGCATTAAAGTAGTTTGGAGTATTCAGGTTTACTGATTTTACTCTAACATACTTACTCTTATTCATATAAGATCCAGTAGTTTGCAAGTAGTAATTACCCGTGCTAGGATCTTGAATTGCATTTTGGGTTTGATCTCCAATTACATAAGATATATAAGTGTTTTGGTTTGGATCAAGAGAAAGATTATTCCATGTTTCTAATACTGTTGTATTATTTACATAGTCATCTCCTCTGCGAATTACCAAACTAAATAGACCTGAACCTGAATCAGAGCTTACTGTCTCCCATCTTACATTTGCAGATGAACCAGAAACAAGAGCACCGGTTGTTGCGCTACCTGAGTTATTCATTACTGTACCTGCAGACAGTGTTTCTAAAGTAAATGCTGTTATACTACCAGATGCTATAACACTAGCTGTAGCTGGAGTATAAGATCCAGAAACTACTCTGGTAACTAGCAACGAAGAACCTCCTTGTTGGAAGTATCCATTTGCTGCCATGCTTGTAAGATATTCATATGAAGTACCTCCTGAAACAAAAGCTGCTCCGAATATTGCCTTGTATTGCGAATATGAAGTTACTATTGTTGGGATATTAACCGGTCCTAAAACTGTTGGTCCTATTAATGCAGCACCTGCTTGGATTGGTCCCTGTGTTATCTGAGTCTGGTCGTTCTCAATCGAGAATACTCCAGGGCTTATGAGTGTTTCAGCCATTTATATTGTTGTTTTTTTCTACTAATAAATATTGATAATTTCTTACGAAATATCTCCTGTTTCTATATTTATCGTAACATTTCCATACTTTGACTTTATTTCTTCAAAAATAGATTCTTCTCTGTGTTTTAAAGATATAATTTCCTTTTTCTGCTCATCAATCTTAAGTTCTATTGAGATCTTTTGAAATTCTAATTCTCCCAATGCTGATGCTATATCTAGAGCATCTTTTCTAATCAGATTAATTTTGCTAAGTTCGTCTTCTGTAAGTTTTGCCATAACGTGTATTTTTGTTTATAAATATCAATTATTCTTCGTCGTCTTCGTAATCTTTAATAATGTCACCAGATTCTTTCCACTTAAATGCTATTATTATTGCTATTGCTAACACAATCGATATAGATAGCATTAATAAGCACATTGTATTTACACTTTATTATAAATATCTGCTAGTTCAGTAGATTAACTTTTGACACATCAATTAATTGCATTGTTCTATTAGGAAAGCAGTTAATATAATAATCTGCCATATCTTGAGACTCTCCTATAAGAAAGTTTTGGTATAGATCAAAATTCATTACATACAATCCTGGAGTTGTAGTTGCTAATATTGGTACGTTCCAGTCTGCTCCAGCTTCTAATTTTATTTTTACGTCTTCTAAAACTTCTATATATGTCATGTTGTATTCTATTAAAAATATCCTGATGTATACCCTGATGGTACTGTATATGTAAATGCTGATGCTCCAAAATTAGCATTTATAGTACCGCCGTTTGTTTGTAAAGAGCATGCTGGGAAATAATTACCTCCTGATAGTGTTTGTGTGGGTGACATTTGTGTTCCATTAAGGTAAAATGTAACTTGATTTCCTGTGGCATTTAAAGCTACACCTATTACGTCTCCCTGGTTTATGTTTGGATATGTAGCTCCACCGTTTGAAGTAAACACGTTAAATGATAGGTTATTTGTTGGAATCCACCAACCACCAAAAAGAGAATAATAAGCATAACCATAAGCATTAGAACCAAGAGCTCCATTTAAAGGTAAACCCGTTGTACCTGAATAAATTCCGAAACCACCTTGGTTAGTTTTTGTTGTATATTTAAACTCCCAATACCACTTACCTATTGATTTACCTGTTGTAGAACCTCCTATAGTAGCTATAGCTGTTCCATTACCACCTCCATTATTTGTTACTTGAAGTGAATTATCTCTTGTTAAATTTGTACTTATAAGAGACGCATCAAATGTAGCATATGTAGTACCTGGTGTTGTTACTATATATTGAGATGATGCTAATATTCCTAAACTAAAACTCATATTATGCTATTAAGTTACCTATTAAAAGCCAATTATTAGATCCAGAATAATAAACCAATGTTGCCGCTGAATATTGACCGTTTATTGATTTTAAACTTCCTGTTGAATTTATTGTTACACCAGATCCAGTTGCAAAAGTAACTTTACCTGCCCCTAATTGAACCACATCTATTTTTGTATTTAACACCCAGTTTACAGAAGAAGTTGGTGGTACTGTTACTGTTAATGCAGACGCAGAGTTAAATATTTTAATTTGTCCTGCATCTGCTAAAGCTAAAGTATAAGATCCCGCTTGAGTACTTATAGGGTAAAATCCTGACCAATATGAAGCTGTAGAAGCATAAGAAGCTGATGTGCTAGAAGATGCATAAGATGCGCTTGTTACTGAACCGCCATAATAAGATGCTGTAGTAGCAAAAGAGCTTGATATCGCCTGTAAAATATAAGAGGCTGTCTGAGCTGTGGTTATATAAGATGCACTTACTGCATTTAAGACATATGAAGCAGTCTGAGCTGTTATTATGTAAGAAGCTGTAGTAGCAAAAGAACTGCTTACTGCTTGTAATATATAACTTGCTGTTATAGCATTAGAGGCACTAGTAGAGCTAGAAGCATATGAAGCTGAAATAACTGAACCACTATAATAAGAAGCTGTACTTGCATAAGAGCTAGTCCCTGTTAAAGATCCTGTAAAACTTAACGCTGTAATTGAGCTTGATACGTAAAGTGACCCAGATATTGTAGAATCGCTAAGTGCTATTAACCCATTACGGGCTATGAATTCGTTTGCCATATATTTTTAGTTTTCACTGTCCAACTAAAGTATTATCTATTAATAAATATTACATAAAAGTAGTTATTACTTTAATAGTATACCCTCCTGCAGATGACCATCTTAGTCTAGCAAGTGCTACTGTTGTTGATACATTTAACGTTTCAGTAATAGTAGATCCTATATCTGGAGTAGAAGTATCTGTAAAAACACAGTTAGTTCCTATCCACGTTGCCATTATTTCTCCTGATCTAGAATTTATTGCACCATCAGTTATAGTATATTTACAAAACATAGAAGTCCATGATCCATATGGTATACTAAATACTAGATTTGTTCCAACTGCAGATGGGCTTAAATATGATGATGTTGTAAATGTTGTTCCTAAGTAGATAGAGTTTGTTGCTGATATAGATCCAGTTACTATCAAAGATCCTGTTATGATTGCAGAACCTGTATAAGGGAATACTGAAGCATAAGAAGCAGAGGTTGCGTATGAAGCGCTTACTGCATTTAAGACATATGAAGCAGTCTGAGCTGTTATTACATATGATGCTGTTTGAGCATTTTGAACATAGGAAGCCGTTAAAGCATAAGAACTTGATATAGCCTGTAAAACATATGAAGCAGTCTGAGCTGTAGTTATATATGATGCACTTACTGCCTGTAATACATAACTTGCTGTCTGAGCTATTGTAACATAACTAGCTGTTATAGCATTAGAGGCACTAGTAGAACTAGAAGCATATGAAGCTGAAATAACTGAACCCCCGTAATATGAAGCAGTATTAGCGTATGATGCTGTTCCAAATAATGATCCTGTAAACCCTAATGTTGATGTGGTTGAACCTGTTACTGTTAAACTTCCTGTTATTATTGCTGACCCAGTATATGGAAATGACGATGCATTTGCTACATATGAAGCAGTTAGAGCATATGATGAGCTTATAATACTATTAGATCCATAAGGTCCATATACATTAGATGCTGTTACATATGACGCACTTACTGCATTTAAGACATAGGATGCTGTCTGAGCTGTTATTATGTAAGATGCTGTTTGAGCATTTTGAACATAAGAAGCTGTTGCAGCGTAAGAACTTGATATAGCCTGTAAAACATATGAAGCAGTCTGTGCATTTTGAATATAACTTGCTGTTTGAGCTGTGGTTACGTATGATGCTGTAGAAGCATAAGATGCACTAATAACAGATCCATTATAATAACTTGCAGTTGAAGCAAAAGAGCTGCTTACTGCCCGTAATACATAACTTGCTGTTACTGCATTTTGTGCTTGAGATGAACTTATAGAGTAAGAAGCAGTTAATACGTAACTAGCTGTTTGTGCAGTTGTTATATAAGAAGCAGTAGTTGCATATGAAGCACTTATTGCTTGTAAAACATAAGATGCTGTCTGAGCTGTTATGATATAGGAAGCAGTAGTTGCATATGAAGCTGATAATGATTGGTTTGAGTACGAAGCAGTTCCTTGTAGTGACCCTGTAAATCCTATTGTTGATATTACAGATCCTGTTACTATCAAAGATCCAGTTATAATTGCCGAACCTGTATATGGAAATGATGATGCATTTGCTACATAAGAAGCAGTTAATGCATAAGATGCGCTTATTATTGAACCACCATAATAAGATGCTGTAGTAGCAAAAGAACTACTTACTGCTTGTAAAACATAAGATGCTGTCTGAGCTGTTACTATGTAAGATGCTGTTTGGGCATTTTGAATATAGGAAGCAGTTGAAGCGTAAGAACTTGATATAGCGTTTAAAACATAACTCGCCGTTTGAGCTGTAGTTATATATGATGCACTTACTGCCTGTAAAATATAAGATGCTGTAGAAGCAAAAGAACTGCTCACTGCCTGTAATACATAACTTGCTGTCTGTGCATTCTGAACATAACTCGCCGTTTGAGCTGTAGTAATATATGATGCTGTAGAAGCATAGGACGCACTAATAATAGATCCACTATAATAACTTGCAGTTGAAGCATAAGAACTTGATATAGCGTTTAAAACATAAGATGCTGTTAGCGCATATGACGAGCTTAAAGCCGGGTTTGTACTATTATGTATTGATCCAGTAACATAAGAAGCTGTAGTAGCATATGATGCGCTAATAGCTTGAAGTATATATGAAGCTGTAATTGCATTTTGCGCTTGTGATGAACTTATAGAATAAGATGCGCTTAAAACATAACTAGCTGTTAATGCATAAGATGCACTAGTAGAACTAGATGCATATGAAGCTGAAGTTACAGTCCCACCATAGTAAGATGCTGTAGTTGCATATGATGCACTTATTGCTTGTAGCACATAAGAGGCAGTTTGAGCCGTTGTTACATAGCTTGCTGTTTGAGCATTAACCACATAACTAGCTGTTACTGAATATGAAGCTGAAGTACTGCTTGATGCGTATGAAGCTGAAGTTACTGAACCTCCATAGTAAGATGCTGTAGTTGCATATGATGAACTTATACTATAACTAGCAGTAGTTGAATATGAACTTGAAACTGCATTTAATATGTAAGAAGCTGTTTGAGCATTTTGAACATAACTAGCAGTTAATGCATATGAAGCACTTGTAACTGAACCACTGTAATAAGATGCTGTAATTGCATATGATGAGCTTAAAGCTTGAGTAGCATAAGATGCAGTTCCTAAAAGAGACCCTGTAAAACCTCCCGTTGATGTTGTAGATCCTGTTACTATCAGAGATCCCGTTATAATTGCTGAACCTGTGAATGGGAATGAAGATGCGTTTGCTACATAAGAAGCAGTTAGAGCATATGAAGAGCTTATTATACTATTAGACCCATAAGGTCCATATACATTAGATGCTGTTACGTATGATGCTGTTTGAGCAGTCGTAATGTATGAAGCAGTTAAAGCATAGGATGCACTTGTAGTACTTGATGCATATGAAGCTGTTGTACTTGTACTTGAATAGCTAGATGTTATAGAGTATGAAGCACTTAAGGTCTGAGTTGCATATGAAGCAGTTCCTAGTATTGAACCTGTGATTCCTGCTGTAACATTTAAAGACCCTGTTATAGTAGTACTACCACTTACTTTTAAACTTCCAGTTGGTATTGTAATTAACCCATATAAAGTTTGAATATCATCTGCTGCATCTCCAAACTGATTTGAACCAGTTGAATATATTACAGATGCAGATTCATATGCAACATTTAAAAATGATATTGAAGCAGTTCCATTTATAGTTACATTTCCATTTATAGTACCACCTGTGAGAGGTAAATAAGCTGGAGCATATGAAGCTGTTGCTGAGTATGATGCACTTACTACTGATCCTCCATAATATGAAGCAGTTGTGGCATAAGAAGCACTAACTGCCTGTAGAATATATGATGCTGTTACTGCATTTTGTGCCTGTGAACTACTTAGGGCATAAGAAGCACTTAGTGCCGGATTTGTACTATTATGTATTGATCCAGTAACATAAGAAGCAGTAACGGAATTTTGTGCTTGGGATGAACTTATAGAGTAAGAAGCACTTAAGACATAACTAGCTGTTTGAGCTGTAGTGATATATGATGCTGTAGCTGAATAAGATGCACTGGTACTAGAAGAAGCATATGAAGCTGAAGTACTGCTTGATGCATACGAAGCTGAAGTTACTGAACCTCCATAGTAAGATGCCGTAGTTGCATATGATGAACTTACAGCATTAAGTATATACGATGCTGTTTGAGCATTTTGCGCCTGTGAACTACTTAAGGCATATGAAGAACTTGAAGCGTATGAAGCTGATAGTATTGAATTTGCTCCGTAGGGACCATATACTTTTGATGATGTTACAAAAGACGCTGTTTGAGCTATAGTGACATATGATGCTGTAGTAGCAAAAGATGCACTAGATACAGTCATTGAACTCGTCTGTGATGTCAATACATATGGTGACAACATTGAAGCTGTAGCACTTGTTAACACATAATTAGGAGCATATGATGCTGTAATACTATAACTTGAACTTAGAGATGTCAATGAATATGATGCACTGGTACTAGAAGAAGCATATGAAGCTGAAATAACTGAACCACTATAATAAGAAGCAGTACCTTGCAAAGACCCTGTGAAAGTTCCTATAAAAGATCCTGATATTGGTTTTAAAAGTTGTTTGCTATTTATTTGAGACATTCTTTATGCGAATTTACCGATTGCTAATATAGTATCTGTTGAATCAAAACCATATCCTAAAGCTGTAGGATCTATTACCAAAGTTGATGTACTTACTCCATCTGTGGTAAAAGTTACTATTGATGACTTTTCTATAAAAAATCCATTAACAAAGAAATTAAAATTATCTAAACTTGTTGCTGGTAATCCTGATGGGGCTATTAACCAAACTCCACTAAAAGTTGTAGTTGCATTATCTATATAAGTTCCTTGTATTTGTTTACTTGTGTTCAAATATGATAGTAATAGTGGACTTACTGATCCTGCACTAACATTATAGACATTGCTAACTGAATCATTAATTAATGCTCCTTTAGCTGGACTTCCTGTCTTTTTAGCTGCTGTACTTGATGTTTCTGTTCCACTCGTAGTCTCTAATCCAAATATGAGTTTTGATATTCCATATGACTTACTTGCACCAGCCACTTTACTCATTTCTGTGTCTGGGATTAGATAACCGTTTAACGTAAGATTAAAACTATTTCTTACCAGCCTATCGTCTCCAAGATCATACGATAATGTGTCAGTGAATGTTTCTATATTGCTATAAAAAAGAAAGCGATTAGGGTCACCCCAGTAGCTTCTGGATGCAAAATTTAAAGACTCAATCAAAGAATCCATCTGTTCTACAAAGTAGGTCCACACCATGCACGTATATTCTACAGTCACATAGTCTGGAGTTATAGATACTAAATACTCAGTTTCTGGAGATCTATTATTCAAAGCAACAAAGTTACTATAAATATTTCTTTGGGAGTATTTTTTTTGAAAGAATTGTAAATTATGAGCTTGGTTTCCATCAAGTTTATTTCCCAAAGTTCTATTTTGAGTTACTGAGTTGCGTTTAAACATAATCAGAGGTGCCATCAGCTTACCTTTTTGGTCTCTGTAGTATCCATCTGCTTGTACGCTTTTCCAGTTCTCAGGAGTGCCATAGAGTATAGGAACGTTTGTTTTTGTATTATTCTGTACTACTGCTGGTTTTAAAACTTGAGTAAAATAGTACATTACTGCGTCATCAATATCTTTTATGCCTACTGAGAAAATTTTATCTTTGTCACCTTTAAGAGAATATTCCAATGCTCTGTTTATCTCTGGCTGTCCAAGTTTTTGAGGTTCTGTAAATACTGGATCTGGAGATTGTTGAACATAGGGAGTTTCGAGAGATTTCATAAACTCTCTTCTGCTCTTAGGTCTTGTTTGTTGTATTCCGCCAGCCATATTATAATCTTTCTTGCTTTATGCCTAATGAATCTGGTGAAGCATAATGCGTTTTTAATATTATAGAGTAAGATGATCCAAAGTTTTCTAGACCATCTTGATATGCGTATTGATTATCTTTACCGAGTATCAATTGATTTTCACTTATAGAATCAACAGCAAAATATAACTCATTGTACATTATTACATCTCCCACTTCAGGAAATACGTTTGCTTGTATTAAGTGATCTTTGAAGAATCTAAACTCAACTGATCTTGTATTATCTGGTCCAAATTCTGTCTGTGTAAATTCAAAGTCTCCTCTCTGTATTAAGCAGTTTATTAGCACTGGTCCTATATAGGTCTTATTAAGCGCTTCTCCATATGTATTAATTATAGTATCACTTAAAACTACTTTATAATATCCACAATTCTGAGAAATAATATTTTCTACCACTTCTCTGGTTATGTACTTAAACGTTGTTATGTCTCTTGTCGAACCGAACATTGCACACATATTATATAATTTTAATTTATCCTATATACACTAGTAACGGTATCTTTGTTAATGTATCACTCTCTGATTGAGCCTCTGCTGATTTTCTTTCTAATTGACTCTGTCTTGTCATACTCTCTAATTCTTCTCTCAATCTTTCTTTTAAAGCAGCTTGTGAATTTTGACCTTTACTTATAAGAGCATCTCCGTTTAAAGTTACTTCAGAGCCTGGAACCGGTACTTGTGAATATTTATTTCTCACTAAGCCTAGTAATTCAGAAGTAAGCGCTAGAGTATATTCATATATCCATTGTTTTCCTGGTCTATTGATCTGCGAATATGTTATTGTACCGTATGGAGCTTGAGATGGATTTGATACAAGGTGTGTACTTCCTGAATATGGACTATTTATCTGCGGATTATTGAGATCACTCAGTAGAGAATACTGTATCCATAGAGTAGTGCCATTAGATGGTATTGGGAATATTTTAAGTTTATTATTTACTATCTCAAATGTATATGCGCTTCTGCGTACTGTATTTGACATCTCTATCTCTTGAATCCTTTGGATATCCCAATAAACGGGGAATAGCGTAAAATTAAGACCAGGAGAATATGAAGCCCATCCAAAATTCTCTGTAGCACCTTGATAGTTTATAGATCCTCCAATATATGGATCATAGTATTGATTTATAGCTGGATTGCCTTGATAATATACCTGCTGTACTACAATTCTATCGCCGGGTTTCATCCATCCACTTTGACTTGCTATTAACTGTAAATCATAGATCTGCTGCGTTGATGATAAAGATATAGATCCTGTGCGCCAATCCACATTACCGCCTACACCAGCTGGAGCACCGTACGAATCTGCTATTGTAATAACGCTTTGCAGATTTGATACTACCACCGTATTATTAAGAAGAGATCCCGTAGATGATCCCTCTAATGTAAGATAGTTATCTTTTATCTTTGATTGATATATCTCTAATGCATATGTAGAAACTGCCTCCTCAAAACAAGCAAAAAATTGAGTATCTTGAAGTTCGACTTCCATCATGGGATAGCCTAATTTCTTAGCGCAATAATCAGCTACTCGCACAGATTCACTTGCAAATGTTGCATCTGTATCATAAAGTCCAAATGGCGTGCTACCCACTGTGAATGAAGCACTGCCAGGCCATGGCTGAGGAGAATTATTCATAATAGAATTTCTATTTATAATAAATATCAGGAAAGTCTATAACTAATCCTCGTATCGCTTATATACTTCTAGTATGGCTTCTACTATTGGATCTCTGTGATTTTGTTTAAGTATAACTACTGCAAACTTTGGAACATCGATAAAGTTTTTACATATGAAATCAAAACCAGAAGTCTTCTTTTCTTTTAGATCAATCTGAGAAGAGTCTCCGCAAAGTATCATCTTTGAACCTTTACATATTCTGCCCAATACCAATCTCATTTGATCATGCGTTATATTCTGAGATTCATCTACTAATACTAAACAGTCTGAAAAGTTTCTACCTCTCATAAAACCTAGTGGACATATCTCTATCTTACCTTCCTCTATAAGCTTATCAATCTTCTCTTTATTATAGAGTCTATACATATTATCAAAGATTGGAGCAGTAAATGGAGCAAGTTTATCTTCTTTAGATCCAGGAAGGAATCCTATACTAGCTGCGGCTTCTACTGTAGGTCGTGTTATGATAACCTTGCCTATATCCTTTTTAAATAACATGTCTAAAGCGACCTGAGCAGCTAGTAGTGACTTACCAGAGCCAGCCTGTCCTTTCAGTATTGTTACTGTATTATCAAAGATTACTTGTTTAGCTAAACGTTGTTCTTCATTGAGCTGTATTTGAAACTTTATAGGTCCTTTGGGTTTTCTCCCGATAGATTCTTCTTTTTCTTCGACCATAATATTTGTTTGGTTTAAAACTATTAATACCCTGGGAAATAAGATCCGCTATATATGATTGAAACTCCTGTTGATTGCGTTACTGAAGTTATATTTCCATATATGCTTTGACCTTGTGCGAATGATGCGCTGATAGAACTACCGCTTAGATTTGAAAATTTTATTATAGCTGTAGTTCCAGATGTTACTGAATAGAACCAAAAAGCATCGCAAGCTTTAGTCACTGATCCGCTTAATATAGCTCCACCATTTAAACCATATGGATCTTTTAATCCGTCTACTATTTGTGGCATATTATTGTTTTATATAAATATCATGATTATTTAGTAAACTTGCCATCTGGGGAATGTTTTAAATTTCTGGATTTAAGGAATGCACGTCTATCTTCATATTTTTGAGTGCCTATTTCTTCTCCATATCTTTCTATAAACCAAGGAAGACTAAATCTACCTTTCGCTTTTTCTTTCATCTTCTCCTTTGATTCTTCTTTTTGAGTTTTTCCATACATACCATTCTTTTCTCCTAAAGTAGATGTTCTCATCCTTTCTTGAAAATCTTTAAATTCTTGGGTATCTCTCCTATCAGTCCATATATCTCCCCCATGCTTAGTTTCTATAGTTAAATTATATCCATTTCTTATACAATCATATTTAACAATATATTCATATTCTTTTGCTATGGCCTCTTCTAAAGTATCTGCTGTATCTATTATTAATTTTTCAACATTATCCCAACCATATTTATTAAGCGCTTTATGAATAACAAAATTTTTCTTTTTATTAGCTTTTGATTTATGACTTTCTAATCTGTTTTTAAAATTCTTAGTTCTTCCTACATAATGTTTCCCATTTGGAAATGTAAATAAATAAATAACATGTGCCATAGAATTCTTTTTATAATAAATATCAGACTTTTATGGTAAATCACTGAAATCTAAAAGTATTTTACATAAAAAAGCCCCGTAAAAACGGGGCTATCTTTATATCTATTGTTAATTTAAACTTAGACTACGTTCAAATCTGATACGAACAAGTTCGCATAAAATTCCGGACGGACCATCGTCATCGCGTAACGAGTCATGATACCTTTCTTCGGAGTGAACGTATTAGGATCATACACCAGAGGAGTCATGATCAATGGTACGTAAGGAGCATAAACCGCACCGCACTCTAAGAATTGATTACCGCGGAAACCTAACAGGATAACGTTCTCCAGCATATAAGGATTCTTATACACTTTATAACGGCTGTTAAGAGAACCGATCTTCTGTACACCGAAAGCGTACTTCATTGTGTCTGCTGCGCCATCAGTATCAGCTGCAAATCCTGGTATTGATTCAAGGATAGTAGCCACTGCTGGAGAAACAACCATAAAGTTTGCTCCGCCACGCATTGTTTTCTGGTGGATAATATTAGACAACTTCTGAAGCTTAATACCGATAGTCTGGAACCAAGTCATCTGGTTGTAGAATACACCGCCGGTATTTGAGTTAAATCCAGTGTTTGTTGCATTGATTTGGTTACCAACTTTAGCAGACCAGTAGTCAACTGTTGGAGCCTTTTGAATCAACATATCAAGAACTTCAAGATCTATTTCAAGAGTGATATACTCAGAAAGGATACCAGTCAATTCAGCCTCAGCATCAAGTGAGTGGTATGCGTTAAGATCTTGTGCAAATTCTGGAGTCCACTGTGCTTTCAACTTACGTGTCTTAGCAGAGATAGTTTGACTTATCATCTGTACGTTAACCTCTGGAATAGAGATTGAAGTTGGAGAATAAGCATTAGGAACGGAAGGTGTATTAGTACGATCTTCAAAATCGCCCATTGCATTAAAGTCAGTCTGCTTATTGTAGTAAATTACAAATTGGTTTGCACTACCAGTAATCTGGTTATAACCAGCTGGTAAACTTGAAAGACCAGAAGATGTAAAGTAGAATGTTAATGCGTCTGTTGTAGCATTATAAGCAGTAAACTGATTTAAAGTTGTAGCTGCATTTAATGTAGATCCTGAAGCAAGTTCAAAAGCTCTAACACCAAGCTTATTCATACTAGGAAGAATCACACTTGCATTAGAAAGAGTACTTTTAATAACTTGAATATTAGTAAAACTTGTTTGAGCTGCTATAGATGCACTATAAGTTGAATCAAAGTCTACATCTGAAAAAGATGCTGAAGTAAATGACCAACTAGCATATGGAATAACTGATGCTGAGAATACGTTTAGTGAGTATCCAAAAGTACCAGCGCCATAAAGACCACCAGCAGCAGCGTTACCAAAATCTGTTGTATTCTTTGTACCATACATTGAAGTACCAGATGTGAAACCTTGTCCATTTGTAGTACCATACTGGAAATCAAGATAGAATACTAGACCAGCGGGAAGATTCATTGGCTGTACGCTAACGAATTCTTTAGATGCAAGCTGACCAAAGATCTTACGAACCAATGGAAGAGCTACACCAGCCCACTGTTCACCAGCGCCGGCTGTGAAAGTAGCACCTTGACCTGCAGCAGAGTTACCACTTGACGTAGAAGACTCAGTTACGAGTTGTTTAGACTGATTCTCAAGGATCATCGCCATCGTCCTAGAGTCATGCTCGTTCAAGTTTTTAAGCAGGCCTGATTTGCCCCACTTCTTAACGAGTCTTTGAGAAACTGACAGGGTAGTCCCGTAGGCATTCTGTGCAGATTCTTGTAAAAGGGAATTTACTAGATTCATTTTGTTATTTGTTTTTTGTTTTTAAATTTTGTTTCTAAATTATAGACCTGCTAATTTTTGCATTCTTGCTATGAAAGGATCAGATTCCAATGTATTTCCTTTTGGAGCTCCACCTGTTGGCTTAGATGCAAATCCTGAGAAGGACTCTTTTAATTGTTTCTTTGGTGCAACTGAGATTGACTCTCTAATAGTATTGAAGGTATTTTTAACTTCTTTTACTGATGTTGCTCTATCGAATGCATTCAGGACCTTTACTTTTTGAGCTTCTGTAAGAGACTTAGATTTGAAGATCTTATTAACATAAAGCAATTTAGCGTTAAGGAGGTTTATCTCGTTTAGCTCTGCTCTCATTGAATCGATTGCTTTCTTAGCTTCAGCTAGTTCTTTTTTATATGCAGTTTCTTTTTCTGATGCTTTTACTGGAGGTTTACCTGTTTTTGGATCTATTGCAATTTTTTTTCCAGATTTGTCGATATAGAAATTCTTTCCTGCATCTGGATCATTTGGATTTGCAGCTGCGATTACCCCTACTTCTTCGAGTTCATCTTCTTCACCTTCGTCTTCAAGTTCAGCTAAGATTTCATCAAGAGAAACTTCGTCTTCTCCACCTTCAGCACCTTCTCCACCTTCGTGGCCAGCCATTGCAGCTTTGATTGCATTTACAAGATCTCCGAGTGTTACATCAACGACTTTAGTGTCTTCTTCTGATGTTTCTTCACCATCTTCATCTTCTTCTTCGCCTTCAGACTCTTCTTCTGATTCTTCTTCAGCTTCATCCATTTCTTCAGCTTCATCAAGTTCTTCGGCCTCGTCCATAGATTCAAGTTCGTCTAGGATCTCATCAAGATACTTTTCATCTAAATTACCTGGATCTTCTTCATCCATTTCACCAGCATACTCATCTTCTTCGAGATCTTCGATAGCACCTTTAGGAGCTAGAGCATGCTTGAATCTATTTAGACCAGCGCGTTTTGATTTGCTAGTGTGTACAATGTGTTCAGCTTCGTCCATACCTAAATCGAATTCATCACCTAATATTTTTTTAGCTTGTTTTATTGCTTTAGCATCACCAGATACTTCCACTTCATCATCAAAAGTTCCAGGTTTTGCCATAGCTTTAATTCCAGCATCATCTAATAACTCTTGAACATATTCAGAATCATTGTAACTAAATGTAAATGAACCTTCATTCATTTTTTCGCTTTCTTCAAACTCGTCGTATTCTTCGAGATCTTCAATAGCACCTTTAGGAGCTGAAGCATGCTTGTAACCTGCTTGACTTGCACGAGCGGATTTTTTTGTATGAACGATATGCTCTGCTTCGTCCATTTCTTCTTCTGATTCTACGATGTGTTTCTTCAACATCGCTTTGATTTTTGGCTCGAATGCTTCTTGAATTGCAGCTTTAGCGTTGGCCATGGCGCTTTCACGAACTGCTTTTGCATCAGCAACAGCCTGAGTGTAAATAGTTTCCATACTTTTTTAAAGTTTTTTGGATCTTAATCGTTCATTGCGGATTGGAACGATATGGGAAATTAATGTAATAGCGTCATATTGGGAAGACGCATCTGATGATAAATATACAACTTTTGACGAGAATCGAGTTTTGACAAAAAAAATACGTCAAAAAGACGTATTCTATCATTTTTATTTGTATATTATTTAATTAATACAGCAAATCCCCGACTGTGAACAGATAATTTCTGAAATTAACTTACTAGCTCTGCTATATTTATTTTCTTTTAGAGAATAATCCACTGATTCTTTTAAATTATTTTTAACTTCAGGATACATATAACTTCCCCAGTTACTTGGCGTCGAAACAAAATCCCAACCTATAAGATCTAAATCATCTTCTACCTGTACTAACCCTTCTCCTATCTGAGTTACTGATCCCATTGCTCTAGAGGATATACCAACTGATAGATTATTCTCAAGTAACGTTTTTAAGATGTTTCCAGATGGTGTAGGGAGTATTTCAACTCTGCCATATAGATCTTTGCCTTCCCACCATATTTCCATGATATTATGGCTTACGTTCTTTAGATTAATTATGCTTGTCTCTGGATGATCAAGTTCTCCAAACGCTCTTCTTTCTTTTATAGGCCCTTCAGCATATTTCTGTGCTTGAGACATAAGGATATCATGCGGATATATTCTACGATTTGCATTGGGAATATCAGCAGAAGACAGCTTACCAACAACTATCATATTACTATTTCCACGAAGTCCTTCTTTAAGGTGACTAAGCGGTTTAAATACTGAATACTCTATGAGAAGTTGTGGTTTCATATTATAGATCTATTGCTTGTCCTGAATTAAAAGCTTTTTGCAGATCTGCTTTTGCTGATCCTTGAACTTTATTTAATTTATTTTGCACTGCTTGATTATGAGCAGAGTCTGTAGTTTTAGCTGTGGCGACTTCATCTACTTCTCTTGTCTTCTTTTTCTTTTTAAGGAACTCCATTACTTTTTTGATCACATCGTCCTTTTTCTCATCCATCGTTTTTACTCCGGGTTTTGCTTTTGCGTCAAATTTCTTTATCTTTGCATTATCAAGCTCATTTGGAACGCTGTCATGATGTCCAGAGTGGTGGTTGATAATATTCATCTGATAGTCCTTATGTTTGCCTTCTCCTAATTCTACAGTAAGCGTTGATCCTACTATTGCTTTTACAGTTCCAGGACCATCTGGCGTTTCTACTCCCATGCCTATTCCGTATACATGATGACTATCCTCAGTTAGCTTTTTCTTTAAAAAAGTCTCTATAGCCTCCATTACCCTGTGCTTTTTTTCAGGCTGTTTCATCTGCTTCATGCCTTTATGACCTTTTGCATGACTTGACATTTCCTTTACTCCTTTTGGCTTTCCTTTTTTATTTTCAGTCTTCGAAGCTTTTGTATTTGACTTATGCTTTTCTAGACCTTTTGGAGACTTCATCTGATGGTGCGGATCTTTAAGTTCCTTTTTTACTGGCACCATTTTTCTTTTTTCATCTTCTTTATTAATCTGCTTTGCATTTGCCACAAATACATCATCATAGCACCTTGGATCTTTCTTGAGTTTATTTACTACTTTCTCGAGAGTCTTTTGGTATACTGCTGCGTTTATTTCTGGAAGCTTTGCAAGTTCTACATTTACAGCTTTATTTACTAAAATAGGATTTAATCTATCTATTGTAAGGTGTAGATCTTCTTGCTCTTTTATAATTTTTTTTGGAGATTTAGCTTCTTTTAGTTTTAATAGACCCTGTCTAATTGCCATTTCTACCCAAGACTTAGTCTCTTCTCCACTATATTTCTTTCCTTTTTGTAGGGTTGTTACTTTCATATCATCTCCATTTATAGAATTAATAGTCAAAGTATCTCCAGGAGCCATTGAATATGCGTATGTATCTCCCACCTTTACTTGTGAGCTTTCTGCTTCTTCCAATCCTCCAGATACCTTTGATGACTTAATATGCTGATGCATCATTGATTTTCCGTCCTCAGTCTTAAAAGAGTCGCGTGATATAAAAGTAACATTATTATACTTTTCTCCATTTGTTAGCACTACATTATATTTACCACTAGTATCTATAGATTTATCTATAGATTCTGCTTCTTTAATCACAGATTTTTGCTTTAATATTTTGATTGCATCATCATATGAAGTCAGATTGCTTATATATGGAAGCTGGAAGTCTTTACGAACTTCATAAAGAAACTTCTCTTTAGATACTTCTCCAGCTCTATGTTTCGCAAATAGGTTTGCTACTGTCATGTTTTTGTATTTTTAGTAATAAATATTGACTATCGACCTTGTCCTCTATATTTTTTTGGTCTTGGAGTATGTTTATTATATGATTTTTTTGCTACTCCTAATTTTCTTGCCCCAAATGTGGTTTTATTTCCACTGCCTGTAGTACCCGGTTTTGCCATATACTATTTTAGTTTTTTATGTTTAGCGTAAATGTTTTTTATCATTTCTGTCATCTTCTCTAAAGATTTCTTTGTGTGAGAAGTTTCATTTACCATTCCAGCAGTTGATAAATCACTTTTTAGGGTTGCAAGATATTCCATCATTTTATCTACCTCAGCAAGTTTTTTTCTTACAATGCCTACTCCGGTATGATATTGTCCTGTATTATCTCTTTCACGCACAGCTTTTCTAAATCTAGAATAATTTTCATCTAGAGTATGAGATTCTGCCCATAAGTCTTTGTATTGAAATCCTCCTGTGGATGGGCGATTGGGTATTGAAGGGGCCGGCTTGAATCCAAACTTATCAACAGCATAATTCTTTTTGAGTTTACCTGCTGCAAGCTTTGATTCTTTATCTTTTGATTCTTTTGTTGATGGTGGGTTTGATTTAAATCTACTAGCTATATCATCGGTTGTTGTGTCTTCTTCAGAGCTATACGCTTTTAGATATATACTTCCACCTTTTTGATATACTTTTTGTATTACCATAGGATATCCTCTATAGTATACATCATCACCATCTTCTACATCTTGTCCATCTCCAGTTATAGCACTTTTTTTAGAAGTTGAATATCTGCTTGTAACGTCTATACCTGGAGTAGATGATGTTAGACCTTCTTTCATCTTTTTCTTTGGCTTATCTAATGCTTGTGCATATGCCATTCCAGATCCAGGTGTAAAAATTGCTCCTCCAGATCCCACTCCACCCCCAGTTGCAGACATTTCATCCATTGTATTTGGAGCTTTACGAATAATATCCTTAGCTTGTTCTGCAGTTAACTTTCCAGATTCTACAGCTGCTAGTAACATATCTATGAGCTGCTCTGCCATATCTTGTTCTTCTTGGCTAGGTTGATGTTCATCACTGCGCATCTTATCTACCATTGACTGCATATCACTCATTTGTCTATTTTTTTAAGTTCTTCTAGAAGATCTACATATTGTAATAGACCTGATATTGTTTCGTCTTTTACTCTTTTTCCTTCTTTTATAGGTTGAACTAGCTTTACAACTTCATCTAGCTTTATTTTTATTACAGGATCTGTTACTTTTTTTGAAAGCTTTAGTATATCTGATTTTATTTCTGTAAGTTGCTGGTTTACGTAAGAATTAAGTTTTGTTGTATTTGATATGCTAGTAATATAGGTATTTAGAATATCTTTTTGTCTTACTGACATTCCATCATACTTTTGGTTAAATTTCTCTACTAGTATTTTGTATGTTAGTAATCTTATTTCTTTGTCTTCTTGCATTAATTCTTCCATAATGCTTTTCGAAGCTGGCATATCTTCAAGCTTTGATTTTGTTACATGCTCAAGTACTACTACCTTATTTAAAAAGACTTGCTTAATATCTACCTCTTTTGTATTCTGAGATTCAAGCGTATTGTATATTGCTGCTAATGTTTTGTAATTATCTACTTTAGCTTTGAAAAAATCATCTATATCATAACCAGATTTGATTTCTCTTATAAGATTATATTTTAATTTTTGTATTGATTCTTTGTCAAGTTTGCTATACTGCTCTAGAATCGTTGAAATTAGCATCTCTGCTTTTGATTCTGTAAGTCTTGGGCTTGTAACTATGCTATTATAAAGAGCATATTCCTTGCCTAGTTCTGTATTTGTAAAATACTTTTTGAGTATCTTTACTGCTTTTGATTCTTTATTAGCAATAAAATCTGCAGTCGTTTGTCTAACTAGCAATTCAAAAAGTATACCAGAATTTCTATATTTTGAGTGTTTTAATGATGCCATGTATTGGATCGATTCTATTTATAAATATATCTAATTATGCGTCGTATGTTTACTCTTTAATGTTTCTTTCATCTAAAAGACCACCAGTTTCATTTTGATTTTCAAATAACGTTACTTTTTTACCAGAAAACATCTTTTGCAATCCATTTATATTTTGGAGATATACTGCTTTTGTGCTTTCAAAACTTAATGGTCCCCCTTTATATTCTACTTTATCTTCTCCACGCTCCATACTAGATCCCATTCCTTTTCTTCCTATTGGATCTCTGCCAAATTTACTTTTGTCAGTGCCGATAATTGACTTATATTTTTCAGGTCTTCCTGGCATTTTTACAGGTTCATTTGGATTTGTTTCATCATACCCAGCTGGAACATCTAGAGTTGGTTTACCACCATACAATCCTGCTATTTGAGATGGAGTACCATGCGCTGTACCAGATTCAAGTGGATCATTTCCTTCTGTCTCTATTTGATCATATCTGAACTTTCTTTTTTGATCTTCAATAATCATATCCTCTAACTCACCGAATGAATCTGGAGATAAATGGAATATATTTTCCCATATATACTCTTTTGGTAGTATTGCTCCTTCTACTGCTTGAGTTGCAAGATCAATCTTTTCTTTGAACATTGCTATTCTCTCCTGATCGTATATTATAGATGGGTTTGTTAAGCTTAGACTAAAGTTTGCCATACCCTCATCAGTATATCCATTTGCGTAAAGGTGTACTAATGCTATTTTCTTAAGCTCAGATACTATAATCCTCTGCAATCTTTCAACTGTGCGAGCAAATCTAATATCTTCTGCAGCCAATGTAGCTTTACCAGTAAGATCTTTCTCGTATCCCATGAAAGCTTTTGGTATTTTTAATGCAGCAAATAGCTTTTCTCTAAAGTATACAACGTCTTCTATTGCATTATATTCAAGTCCTTTAGCAGTATCAATTCTCGTAGATGTATCATTACCTCTTACTGGTACTATAAAGTCTTCAAGTAGATTTTGTTGATTATATTTAAGATTGTATTGTCCAGTGGTTGGATCGATCAATGGAGTTTTTTTCATCTTATTGATCATTCTTTGAACATAATTTTCTACTTCATTTGGAGGAATTGCTCCTACATTCGTATAAAATATTCTTCTTTCTGGAGCACGAGTAATTCTATGGATCAGCATTGCATCTTCAATGAGCGTATACTGCTTAAATAGCTTTCTTGCTGGCTCTAGGTATGATCTACCATAAGGAAGATAATTAACGTCCCCAATGAGCCTAAAATGTGCCATTTCATAATTATCAAACCATACTCCAGGATCTTGATTATTAAATGCTGAAGTATATCCTGAAGTTGCTGCTAAAGCTGCATTAGGATCAAACTTAAATCTCACTTCATTTGGATTATTAGGATTGTATCCCTCTTGTCTTACTATATTATATGCTGAGAATGGAATTACATTATATACGCCAAATTTGTCAGAGATCTCCATTTTTAAGTAAAAGTCCCCGTACTTACACATATTACGTATCCAAGACCATAGATTAAATTCAATATTAAGAACTGAATAGAAAAGATCTTCTAGGATTTTTTGTATATTCTCATCTGAAGACCTTATTGTTAAAACTTGACCTTGATCATTTTTTAGTGTTGATTCATCGGCTATAATATCTAATGCAGACGCTATGATTGCATCTGTATCCATAGAATCATAATCAGCATAGATTTGTACCCTTGCTGACTGATAATTCATTGCTAAATTCAGATTGACACCATAGGCAGTAGATGTTGTATAAACTTTATGGAATCTATCAATAAGAGAATTAGTCTGAATAACTCCATTAGATTGAATATTATCTGTATCCATGACTGATAACATATTGCCTCCGTCATTGCGTATTATAACATCTGTGCTAAATAGTCTGCGCAGCGTTGAAAATAAATTTTGTTGTATTTCTGCCATTTTTTATATTTTTATCCCAATAACCAAGATATATCTTCTATTGAATTTCCATTCGCTGTAGAGATTTCCATCTGGTAAGGATTATTACTCATAAAATTACTTGTGTTGTAAACTGGAGAATCTCCGGTTTTTTTTATTGCATCTAAAGCTGCGTATGTCAAACTTTCAGCAGTTCTTCTAAAACGAATAGAAGAATCTCTCATATACATAGATATCGCAAAAGACATTACAAGATCATCATTATATCCTTGCATTGCTTGAGGCTTTGAGTTTTTCCATATAAATACTCTTAACTCTTCTAAAAGTCTAAGTGATCTTATTTTGACTTGCTTTGTCTCTACAAAATCTCTCATTCTCTCTATTATTAGGGGTCTTGATGCTGATGACATTGTAAATCCTGGAACTAGAGAATCTGTTGCTCCATATCTTTCCAATCTTTTTTCTTGATCTAAACTAAAATCTGTTCTATGTGAATAATGTAAATTCTGATATCCACTCTCTACTAAAGTCTGTAAAACGTCCCAGCCTATATTTGCATTTTCCACTGCCACTAGAGCATTATTATATTCAAAAGCTGCTGCTAATATTGTTTTTGCAAATTCTCTGGTATCACATTGAGATTGATATTCTGCTACTTGTGTCAATGTATCTACATCGATAATATGAAATGCAGAATAGTCAGCTCCATCGCCTCTTGCTACGTCTGCACATAATAAATATGTTTTTAATGGACTTGGATATTCCCATACCCACATTGACTTATCTAAACCTCTTCTTTCAATTGGTTCTGCAATAACATTTTCTTCATACCATGTTAATATATCTGGGATGATTACTGTATTACCAGAACTTGAGAAATCGCAATCACACTCTTGCGCTGCCATTCTTATTCCCAAGTCTTGATCTTGTTTATCTCTCCAAGGTTGACTTCTTTCTGGATGTACTGTCCATGGAAGAGATACTGGTAAAAAGCTATTTTCTTTCTTTTGTGCTCTTACATATGTCTTATGAAACCAATTACCAACACCATTAGGAGTAGATAGAGCTATACATTTACCACCAGTTGCCAAAGTTTGCTGAGCCGAACCAAAAAGTTCTTCTGCATTATCAATAAAAGCGCAATTATGACTAACTACATCATTAGTATAATATTCATTATTTTCTTTAACATTAATAAGATCATGGACCCCCTCTTCTTCTTCTACATAAGATATATCAATTACTTCTAAATTTCCAAATAAAACATCTCCTTTTTGTATTAAACCCGCCTCTAAAAATTCCCCATTTGGAAATTTCAATTCATGTCCATCAGTACATCTTATATAATTACCGTTAGAAAATTTAATAGTAAAAATAACAAAACTCTGTTTTGATGATATTCCTTCAAAATCACAAAACCCGCTTGGGGTTAAAACCTCGTATTTATTATTTTTTATCACTTATAAAATTTTTCATTAATAATCTTAATTGCGGATTTTTTTCATAATCTATTTTATTTGCATTTTCAAAAAACCATTCGTCTGATATTATTCTATATTCATATTGATTATCTTTACACCATTGTTGAGCAGCTTTAATCTTTATAGTATTTTTATAATTATCTTTTAGATTAATAGGCTTTATTTCATATAATATTTTATTATTTGAATCTTCAAAATCTACTATATAATTCCTGTATGATTCATCATTTTTATATTGAATTCTTCTTTTTTCATACTCTAAATGTGGATTCAATAAATAAAATACCGCTTCCCAAGAACTTCTAAATTTTTTAATTACTCCGTCTATTTCTACAAAAGATTTCCATCTTGTCCAACTATTTGTAATACACGGAGTAAATTTTCCTTCTGCTATTAGCTTTTTCATTCTAATTGATGATTGTCTATTAGCCTCTTTAATTCTCGGACTATTTTTTATTTTTTCTTTGTATTCTTTTGTTGATGTAGTTTTCCTTACTGAATCGACTCTTTTTTTTCTAACCTCTGGACTATCTACTCTATTATTGTTTGATGTCCAGCATGGTTGTGTGCAATATTTTTTATTTATTTTTTTAGTTAAATATGACTTTCCGCATCCATTACATATTTTTTCTATAGGCTCTTTCCAGTTCCAAGAATGTTTTTTTTGTTCATTCATTTTGCTTTTTCAATAAATATCGCTTATGTTTCATCAATTAGCATTTTTTTTAATTTATCTATAGAAACTTTTTCTATTTTTCCAGTAATTTTATTTTTTACTGTTACTTCAGTATCCCCGGTAATACATTCGTCCATTACTAGTAGAGATACTGCTTCTGAACGAGCTGAGTCACTTGCTCCAGATACTGCCTTTATTTGTGAACCGTTTGTAAGTCTTAAGCTAAGTCTATTATCTTCTGTTGCACCGATCTTTAACCAAGTGGGTAAATTATCATACGCAAATCGTACTTTTGTAACCATGTTCTTGGCTGTCTCTTGCTTTGTTGCAATGACCAGTACGTTTTTATCTTTATAGAATATCATAAGCCATAGACTATATGCAGATACCAATGTTGATATACCTAGCTGTCTAGACTTATTTATTAATATATTCTGGTCTCCTGAAAAGACCTTTACCATTGATTCTTGAAATGGATACAAATCAAATAGCATTCGTCCTCTTTGTGGATGCTGGATCATGTAATACTTCTTCATAAAGTATACGGGATCTGTGGCGCATTTCAAAAATTCTTCGCGTATCCTATCTTTTATTGTAGCCTGTTTATTATTTAATTCGGGCATAAAAACTTTTGTTTATAAATATATCACATTTTATTGAGTATATTTATAATGCTTTGATAACATTATAACCTTTTATATTGACTTTATAAAGTATTTGTTTTGAGTTATGCTGTTTCTTTGGGTTTTTCTTCTTTTTCTTCTTTCTCTGTTGGTAATTCTTCTGATCTAGGTCCTTCTTCACTTTCTGGTCCCTGCGCAGAAGTTTTAGCTCCATATCTTTGAAGTCTAGATATAGCCACTGTAGCTCTTTGTATATCACCTATATTCATTAAATAATAGCGTTTACCTTGTACAGTAGCTTCATATGCTTTTCCCATAAAGGTCATATAGAAATACTGACCATTTTTAAGAAGTATTTTAAATGTTGTAGGTTTACCAGACATAATAAAAACACCGCCAAGATATTCCTTAAAACTATCTCCCATGAGTTTAACTAAATTCTCATTAAGTCTTTTATATCTTTTAAGGATATATTCCATTGGATTTTCCTCAAATTCTGGATTAACTGGTTGTTCATTTCCAGCTTCTTTGAGTATTTTCTTTAGTATGTCTGTTAATTTTATCATTTTATATAAATATCACTATCTAATTAAAGTTACATCTCCTTTTTTCTTATATTCAATACCTTCACACTCATAATCAATATACCAAAAATAAACTCCTAATTCACAAGGAACATTTTTATACATTCCATCCCAACCTTTAGTTGCTAATAATTTAGAAGAATACACTTCATTACCCCAACGATCAAATATACTGAATACATGAACATTGAATCCATTGCCAGTATAGATTGGTTTATACAAATCATTTAATCCATCGCCATTAGGAGTAAATGAATTAGGAATTACAAATGTACAACAGCTATGTGCTAACACTTTAACTGAATCTGCTGATATGCATCCAAATTTACTTAAAGCATGCAATATAACTGTTCTACTAATATCTACAGTTCCCCAAATATTTGACTGTCCACTAGCATTTTCTTGTTCAAAATAATATACAGGTTGCCAATAGTATATTATTCCTTGCTCTGGATTTTCTGGTTGGAAAAAGACTTTATCACCTATACAAACGTCATACCCAGACTCTTTAATAGAAGCATCTGGATACTTTTCCACTTGAATTTGTATACTATCTAAACTTGATTGGCAAAAATCATTAGTAACATACAAGTAAATGTTATAAGAACCTGGAGTGTAATATCCAATGGTGTAAGGTCCGGATGGATACACATTATTTAGTATTGTTGATGGTAAATCAAATGTCCAATGATACGTTAATGGCCCATATGCTTGATTAATAGAAACTATTCTAATTGAATCGCCTACGCATATATTAGAACTTGTAAGATTTTTAATGTCAGCTTGTGGTATTGGTTTGACTATAAGTGTTAAAATCATTGTTGAATCACATCCGGATACATTGGTGTAACTTAGGGTATATGTTCCATTAGTATTGTATGTGTGTCCAGAGAATGAATATACATCTCCTTGACAAATAGAATCTAATATTCGTATAGTATCAGTTGATAATATCGTAACAACAATATTCATTGTCGAGTCACAACCCAAAATTGTACTAAAATGATTTACGTATGCGCCAGCTGCATTATAAACACTACCATTATAATTATACGATGTACCATTACAAATTGCAACAGGTAAATTGATATTATATGCAGGATTAATAGTCACTTTTAAAGGAACTCTGGCACTTTCACAACCAGCAATAGTCTGTGTTACGTAATAAGTAATTACTCCAGATGTCGTAGTTGATATTATTGGTGTCGTTGTTGTTCCAATACCACCTGTTGGGGTTGTATACCAAGTCAATGTACCAGTGTAAGTTACATTTAATGTTGGAAGCCCCGCAATTGTATTCTGACAATAAAAAGTATCTCGTGTTATAGGTGTTGCAGCGCTAACTGGAATAACTGTTAACAGAAATTGTTTGTGCAATTGTCTGCAATGTGTTGTGTCGTTTCCTGTAATAGTATATGTTGTAATGCTAGAAATTCCAGCATAATTCAATACTGTTGAAGTGCCAGTTGTTGAACTTAATCCAGTGCTAGGAGACCATGTCCATCCACTCCAAGACCAACTTTTATCTGAACCATGTAATACATTTAAATTGACTGTTGTGCCTCCTAAACAAGCAGTAATTGTATCTACACTATCTAAAACAATTCCATTTGCTGTTAAAACGGGTTCTGGAAATGCAGTATCTATAGAAGCTACCATTGAAGATGCACTATTATAGATATAAGCATATGAACACATTGTACTATCTCCTGGAAGTATATTACATAAATTAAACACTAATCCTATTGCAATGTCATTGACTGTGCCAGTGTTTACTGTATAATAACTAGTACCAATTCCAGTCGAAGTCCCTGCCCAAATGCCTGAATATGTTGCTGTTGTTGACAATGGCCAAGAAGTAAATATTACGCACTTTGCTCGAGAATCTTTAGTTCCTAAACTCAATACAGTTGCTGGCGTCCCTATACTTCCAACAGGTCCTGTAGAAGTTGCTGATACCATTACTCTATGATAAAAATCATTTTGAAAACGTATAATGTTGTTTGTTGTAAATGACCCACCCCATGGCACACTGTTATCAGGATCACATGAACGTAAATAATACACGTTATTCAGTACAGTGCTACCAACATTTTTTAATTTTACTGTTACGACTAATGCAGATGATAGTGTGTCGATTCTATATTCTTGATTAACTAGTAAATTTCCACCCAAAAAAGATCCATTCCAATAACCTAAAACCTGTCCACCTGTGTTTGTATATGAAGTCCAGTTACCAATTGCCGGAGTTAATCCGCCACTGAGGTTACAATTTGTTGAATATGCCCATTCTCGAGTACCATTTACTTCTATACCCCAGCCTTCCCATGGAGAACCTGGAAGTGTATAATCTCCCATATATGCCGGTGTGCCTACTGTCCATCCATCTAAACCATAATCGTATACTGAAGCTAAAAAGTTAGGAGACGATCCGCCACAAAGAAATACTGTGCCAGAGTTTCTCGGATGATAGCCTGTCGGGGCTGCCACCCCAGATCCTAAAGAAGCATTTTGCTGTGCTCCAATTTCCAAATACTTTCCTTGAAGAAAGAGGTTTCCTGTTACAATTTGAGCATTTCCAAATGTAAAAGAAAATAATAAGATAAATAATAACAATAACTTTTTCATATTTTATTTTTAATGTGAAGCAATCTCTTGAGCATATTCAGCAACACTGTGCATATAATCGCTCGCTAAAGTAATATAAGCCGATACCCAACCTGGAAGTTCTGTTCCTGGTTCTATCATACTATATAATTTTGATGCATTTGATATAAGATCTTTAAGTTCACCTTTTGCCATAGTAGATTCATGATCTTCAGAGGGTTGTCCCCAAACATTATCACTTTTTTCTTCTCCACACTGTGAACAATATCCATCAACCATTTCATTATCACACTCTGAGCAATATTCTTCTGCTATTGGATGAGTAGACTTTATTGCATTCATATCTTGGTTATCTAATGATGGTTGTTTGATATACTTTTTCTTTTCATTTCCATAGTATATTTCTGGGGTTTCAGCTGGATTTGGAGTAAATTCTTTTAATTTTCTTTCACTCCTTACTTTTATAATAGCAGTTTTATCCAGCTTCTTTGCTATATCTGTTGCTTTAATTGCTATTACAGACGCACCTTTGCCTTCTACATCAATGACTGCCATCTCTGGTTTTATTCCTGGTTTAAAAGAAGATTTTACTGGGAATTTCTCTTTTGTTTCTGGACGATCCATGAATTTTTTAATCTCTGACTCTATTTGTTTTACTTTATCAGATGTAATTACAATTCTGCGATATGCACCAAAATCTTCAGGTCCTTCATTTAAAAAGCTTGTTAATTTTATCATGTTTTATTATCTTTTGTATAAATATCATTTAGGTTCGAACCAATCACTACACCATTTAGTAGGATCTTTTATATCCATAACTGCATTGCCATTCCACGCCTCATAGTACTGATTTCCACAGATATGCTGATCATTTTCATAGCTATAGTACTTACATACTGCGCAGCTAAAACCATCAGGACTATACATAAAGGGTTGATGATTTGATGGCAAAGATATATCTCCTTTTATTTCTTCTTGAAGTAATTTTATAAGGCTTATCATCTATCTTAATTTAAATCCTAATTTACCGCTATCTGGCGCATATGTTGATTGATTTGGCGCTTCAAAAGTAAAATTAGATTCTAGATCTGAAAAAGATTTTAGGTTAAATGATATAGTTTTTTTACCTAAATTCATATTTAAATATAGCTGTTTTACTTCTATTTTTGACATAAACTCCTTAAGTGTTTTTAGATATACTGGATTTTTATTAAGTTGATTTTTAACATATGAAGACATTGGTCCAATAACCATACCATAATATTTTTTTGGATTAATTTTATCCCAATCAACTGTTCCTTTTGCTGTACCAGACCCAGGAAAATTACCCATTTCTTTATATAGTACTTGAAAATTAGCTAATGCTTTTTCTTTTCCTACTTTTGTTATATAATCGTTTATTGATTGTATACTTAAACTTTCTATTGGTGTTTTAGTTATTTCAGAAAGAGTTTGTATTGCTGGTAAATTCATAGCTTTTGCTACTTCTAACCAACTTGCGGAAGTTTTATTTTCTACAACTATATTGAATATTTTAAATAATTCTTTTTGATTTTTTGTTTTTAGTGATTTTTGATCTATATTTTTTATAATATCTGTAAGTGTTGCTGCTGCGCCACTTTTATTCTTAGATGATACTTTATATCCATTTATTACAAAATCTATTAGAGGATTATTTCCACTTGGAAATTCAACTTCTGGGGAATTAATTTTATTTGATAAAAGTATTGCACCTAATATTTCGCCAAAATCATTTCCTATAGATTGAATATCAGTTAATGATAGTAAATTTGAACTTTTAATTGTTTCATCAGATAATTCAATATTCTCTTTAAAATTTTCTATAGAATCGCCTTTTTCTTTTTTTGATTTTTTTGCAATATCATCAACTAGCAAACTTAAAATTTCATTATTTTGTTGAGGTAAACTGGATTTAACTGATTTAACTAATGATGGTGTTCCAGAAAACTTTTTACCAACTAATCCTAAATTTGTAGGAGCTAGTGATTTTGGTGCTATAGAAGATTTTTCTTTTAATGCATTTACTATATATACTTGTTGACCTTTTTTATAATCGCCGCTATCTTTATTTAAAGTAATACTATATGTATAATAAGATCCTGATTTACCACCTTTTGCATATTCATTTGGAGCTATAATATCTAATGAGTAATCTTTTTCTTTTATACCCAGTATTTCCATAATACCAGATAAAGTTGATTTAATTTTATCATTATCTCCCTGTATTATATATCTTAAATGTTTTCCATGTTTTGATTGTCTTCCGCCTTTATAGCCTAAATGATCTAATTGTTCTTTTACAGAAAAAAACAACTTATCATTATCTAAAGCTTCAAAAAGTATGTCTATTAATTTTATCATTTATTTTTTCTTTTAGGACGTAATAAGATATATAAACCAAAGAATAATCCCGCTATACAATACAAAACGAGATTGGCTCTCAATAAACTTCCTGTTTGTTGAATCAGCCACCACTGTACTATATCGAACCCGAATGGATTTAAGAACATCGCTGTCATTAGACAAAGAGTTGCTATATTCTGTTTTAGTGTTTCGTTCCAAGTTTTCATGCTTACTATCAGGATCCATATTATGGGGTTAACGTTAACAATTATTTTATAAGAGAATAATACTCATTAAAATGTTTTTGACGATCTTCAAGGCCTATGATTCCACCATTTACTCTTTTTGTAATTTTAGTAACTGTGTCTGCTGCTGCTCCTTCATCTGCTATCTTATGAAGTCCATTTTTATAAAAGAACCATGCTGCAGAAGCCAGTGGATATTTCGTTGCTACTAGATCTGGATTTGCCACACAATCTTCTCCGATTGCTTTAGAAAATGCTGTATAATTATCCTTGCCAGTTAATTGAATACAACCACGACCACAAAACTTATATCCATCTCCAGAAGACTCAGGACCATTTCCCATACGACCTCCATAAACTAAATTTGCTATCTTTTCAGGTTTTCTTTCATATTCTAGAGCTTTTGCATCTGTTGGAAAATACTTACCAAAAATACCACGAAGACCTTTGGCTCCATAGTTTAAATTTTCTTTTAGTACTTTAAAACCTCCTGATTCATGTCCTGCCTGAGCTAAGAAATGTGCTAAACGCATTGGAGTATTTAATTCAAACTTCACTATTGTGTCTGGTAATTGTGCAATAATGCTGTCTGGAATGTGTCCTTTTAAATTTTCTAAGTTCATATTTATTTTTGTTTTTATTTTTTAAGATAATAAGTGTGTACCATATCTGCTGCTAACCCTAGTACTGCTACTATAAGACCTCCCTCTATAAAAGATCTAGTAGTAGCATATTTTAAATGTTTATCTTCTCTTTCTAATTTATATTTATAATCTTCTATTCTCATTTCCATAGAAGTTTTGTATAAGTCAAATTTATTTTGAATATCAGCTTTAGACATGTCTATTTTAACTCTTTCAAAATCTAATCTTAAATTCATTGCTTTAATAGTATCTGCAAGAGCTGTATTTTTTGTATTTAACAATATATTTTTATCCTTAAGAGTTTTTACTTCAGTCTCATAATCTTTATTTTTTACCCATATAGCATTGCTAAAATCACTTAAAAACTGATTTGAGGTTGTTAAGGTGTCTATAGTATTATGTGCTTTTCTTATATCCTCTTTAAAAGCCACAAATTTTCTGTTCATGTCTTTACCTTGCTGAACAGTCATAACAACTACCGTATCTCCATCTAATATTCTTGTCATTGGATATTGTGATGGAGTTGGTGGAGGTATAGGTATTGGTAATTGATTTATTATTTGTGGACTTGTTGTAGCCACTGGAGTAACACTATTGCTCGTCTGTGGAACCAGATTTACCGTTGTCGGGTTCATTGACTGGCAGTAGGTTGAAATGTTTATTAACATTAACAACAGTATCACCAAGTTTTGCTTTAAGTTCATTGTTTTCCTTTTTTAAGACTTTAACTTCTGTGTGTAAAACTTCTATATTTTTTGCGGTTTTTTCAACTTTTGTAATTATCATTGAATCACTCTTTATACTCTTTTCACCAACTGATATTACACTTTTTTTACTTTTTTCTAATATAGTATCAATATAGGGTGTTTCAATTGTAGCAGATTTTATTATGGAAGAATCTTTATGGGATATGTACTTATCTTTAAAAGACATTATTTGATTACGACCCATAAAAATAATAGCTGCAATACTTGTCGATATCATTATTATTTTTTGTTTCATATACTACTTTATTTTTCCTAGTTGTTGTAATACTGCTATTTTAGATTCTGCACCTGCTAAAGTACTATCAGACTTTCTAAGCTGATTGCTTAAATTTTCTACTCGTACTTCTAAAATTTGTATTTTTTTGCTTTGATTCTCTATCTGACTAGTATAATTCATTTTACCATCTACATATAAATATCCAATTGCAATTAAAACAATAAATAATAGACCTTTAACTGGGTCTTTACTAAAATCTTTAAAGCTAATTGGCATTAAAGAAGGCGCTTTAATTTCAGTTTCTTTTGTACTAGATATTTTTGACTTTGTAGTTTTAGGTTTTATAGTTTTTGGAATAGTCATTTTAATAGAATTTTATATAAATATCAAAACGTTTTTTTTAATCTTATGATTTTACGAGTTTAGTCTTATCTATAAAATCTGCTCTTCTCACTGCTGGCACCGATTTAACTTTATCCTCTATTGATTTTATAGTTTCTGTACTGAAGTTTTCAAATGGAGCTGGATCTATTTTAATGCTGATATCAACAACATATTTCTTAAGCTTTTCAGCTGATGGTTGTTGATTATTTGTTACACGCACAACAGTTATACCAACGATTGCTCTAATATCAGAAAGAATATCTGTCAATGATCTCTGAGTAGTATCAGCTATAAGTCTGCCTTGTATTTGATAGATCTTAGGACTTAGAGTTTCTTTCATTGAGTTTATATCCTTAGCGGCTTTTACGGCCTTTTTGAAAGCAGCGCTACCTTTACGAGCAGGTTTTTCTCCACGCTCTTGTTTTGCATGTATATTTGCCCAAAGTCCAGATTTCTTGACTTCTTCTAATATATCGGTTAATTTTATCATATTTTTATTATCTTTATCTTGACTGATTTTGTACCTTTTATAATTCTATGCCAAACTCCTCTGGGTATAAATATAGTCTTTTTCATCTCTATTGGAATCTGATTATCGATTTGAAACTTCCAATCTGTGTCTCCTATAGCCTCTATTAGTCTATCTTCTTGATCCCTGTGCCATTTGAGTTCTATTGGATCTATATCCTGATCAAACTCTCTTATAAGATCTCCATCAATCAAAACATCATTATAAGGTTTCATATTACCAATATCCTGAAAAATTTGATTTTAATCCTAGAAGTTTTGCATATCGTGGCAATCTGCACGCCCACCAGCCAGCTTGAGTCTTATCCTTCTTTTGAGCGCATTTGTGTCTTGCTGCAAAGCTTTTTCTTGCTGCTGGATTATTGATCTTTGCGCTAAGTCCAGTAGTATCTCCAAAGCTAACCTTTTTAATTCCCCCAGTCTTAGGATTTCTAACAAACACATAAAACTTCTTTGATCCTCCTCTATGTGGTTTATTAAGCGCAGCATGCTTCTTAGGCTTAGACTTTGCTTTAGTCTCAAGTAGGAAATCAACTGTCATTGGATAGTCTAAAGGAACTGTGATACCCTTGTAGTTTCCGGCTAATCCTAGGTCAGTTTCTGTCAGGTACCATGTATCTTCATCGCCTAATGATAAAAGTCCCCTATTTAGCAACTGGCGCGCTTCTGTGAAAAGAGCTACAAAGTTTGCTGACTGAGGACGATATATATTTTCATTTAAGTCAAGTGAATTCTCCAAATGGTAAGCAAGCCCCTCAGATATAAGGAGCTTGTTTGCAGTTTCATGTAAAGTTATTTTGCCTCTATTGCAACACATATTAGTGAAGATATTGTAATTTATAAAGAGTTGTCTCTATTAGCTGGTAAATCTCATCTATTATATTCTGAAGATATGTGTCTTGTGGTAATGATGCTCTTAATTTTTCTACATATTGAGAAAGAGCATTAAAATATATAATAGGATTACCATCTTCTCTAAAAGTAGAAGGTCCATCATATCCTGTGATTATACCATATTTACCTTGAAATGCTTCTACCCATTCATCTACAAGTCCTGGTATTGCATCATAGTATTCATTTAGGGCTTTATGTTCTGCATATGATGATTGATCTTGCACTTGCCAGTGAAATATATGTGCTTGTGTTCTTGATGACAGGAGAGTCGATATGAATTTTGCTACTAGTGGATTCATTGTGTTTTATTTTAAGAATGAAGTTAATTTTATTATTCCCTCATCCATATCTTGTTTTACATTTGAGAAATCATCTTTACCATTTATTACCTTTCTGAATATTGGTTTTTTATTTACCGCATCTAGAACAATAATCTCAGTCCCATCATGTATCTTCATCCAAAGTTTTCCTTTATATGATGTTGTTACATCTTTTACTATGATCATATTTGTTTTAATACCACCTTTTACTTTTATAGCTTCAACCATTGCAGCATCAAAGTTTTTAGAAAGTTGAAACTCTTCTGGTCTACTCTGTCTCACAGCATAATATATAGTTCCTTTTGGATCCTTTGCATTTTTAAATTCAAGAAATTTCATTTTTCCATCTTTCGTATCTACCCAAGACATCGGTATTTTACTGGCGTATACATTCATATTATAGTCTATGTTTAATATACTTTGCTACTATTTTATTTACCGCTTCTTCCACATCAGTCTCAAGCTGAGCTTCTTCTCCTTTTGAGTATCCTCCGGCATCTATATATTCAAATAAAGCTTTTTCTAATTGATCACCTAAATATTCGTACTTAGAATAATCAGGTTCGAATCCTTCATTCAGATCTTCTTCCTTTGCTCCAGATGCTCCTAAATGATATTTGTTCTTTTGGCCATGAGATAATATAGGTTGTATGTTATATTTACCATCTCCATGAATGTGTATTACCTTATGTTTCTGTCCTTTATGGGGACCTTTATTTGGAATGACAATATCGCCAATTTTGTATTTTGATTCCTCAATATTTTCTTTTAATCCCTTTTTCTCTTTTCCATCCTCTTCTTCTATCTCTTCATCTTTCTTTTGAGACTTGGACACATTTTCAAGTTTATCCATAAGATCTTCTATCTTAGTCTGTATTTGAGAAATATGCTGTTTATGTTCTCCTGCGTGATTTGGATTCTCTTTTGCCAGCTTCATGTGATCTTTACGCTTTGATTCTAGCTTATCAATCATTGATGTTAGCTTCTTTGCTACCGTACCTTTTTTCTCTTCAAGTTTCTTCATCTCATCAAGGTGGTCTTTATGAAGTCCTTCTGCGCATTTCATAGCCTCATCTTGATCCCCGTAAACCCCATGAATAGTCTCAGCATCAATACCTTTATGAGTTGCTCCCATTATAGGATCTATCTCATGAACAAGATCTGACACATTACACCCCGGATGTGGTTTAAGTACAACGTGGAGAGGACCCACTTTATTTTCGTAGTTTTCTTTTACTATCTTCTTTGTCTTTTTTACCTTTGTGGGCAGCTTCTTTGTTTTTGTTGAAGCGAATTCTTTTGCTGATTTCTTTGTCATTGATTTTGAGAGTTTAGCTACTTTTTCAGATGGAGCTTTTATTTGACCTGTTTGAGTGGCGTGAACCATACCCATTAGATGTTGTTGTGCTTTAGAGTGCGAAGGCATTGAATTTGTATTTTCTATAAATATACTAGATTTCTATAGCTTTGATCTTCTTTAAATTTTCCTTGATCTCTTTATAAACTTTTGATTTGTCACCACCTTTCCAATTTTCCACTTCTCCATTTTCAGATACAAAAGACTCATCTTGCATTTCAAACCATGAATCTATAGCTTTTTCTATGTCTTCTAGAGTTGCATTTTTATTTGAATTTAGAATGCCTTTTTCATACTCTTCCCATTTGCCTTCTAGCTTTATCTTAGATTCCATATCAATAACGCAATCAAAGCACA